>Ga0116227_10009558_pt1 | contig 17526 bp, 18 predicted proteins | sample S1TSphgellanicum_FD_89693 | JGI IMG/M metagenome (GOLD analysis project Ga0116227, IMG submission 89693) | Host-associated microbial communities from peat moss isolated from Minnesota, USA - S1T2_Fb - Sphagnum magellanicum MG | ecosystem: Host-associated > Plants > Peat moss > Unclassified... | reverse complement strand
TCTCCGCTACCAGTGCAGAGCGAAACTCGATCAGAAGGGTATCTGTATCGGAGAAGTAGCGCACTTTCATGGGACAAACCCTCGATCAAAGAAAGCGTTATGAACCGTCTCGCCGTCGGGCAGTAGAATAACCCAATGTAAATTCCATACGCTCAATGAAGCACGAGGCGGATGGTCCTTGAAGTGGTGAAACCAAATGGGAGTGCACCTCTATCGTACCAGTTACTTTCAATGACAGCTTTATGGAGGTGGATTCGGTACGGTCACCGTCGGGTCTTGGCCGGCCGGAGCCACCGGCGGTCGGGGTCGGCACGGCAGGACTCGACCCACAGCGGTCTGTCGTGAAAGTCCGGCTCCGGGCATTCTAGTATCGGAAGCTGGCCGGCGAAGGCTGACTGGTTCGATCACGTGGGACGGTTCTACAATCCGTATGGACGGTATTCGACGTTTGGATAGGTGAGTCCGGCATAAGGCGAAAGGGCCGCCGGATTGGCTTAGGACGGTATCAGGGAAATCGGGGAAAATGCATTGAAACGCTCCTGGATGCAGCGGATGGATCGAGGACGAAGACATACATCGCGCCGCGCGCTCACAACGCGCGTCATCTCTCTCGTGTCGATCGTCACGCTTGTCGCGTGTGTCCGCCCCACCAATCCTACCGATGGGCTTGCCTGGGCGTATCCCTCGGGCGCGGAGACCGCGTTTGGGAAACCGCTAGGCCCTGGCCCGTTCCACATGCCGGGAAGCCCTCTGACCCTGACAGCAGCGCAAATTGAGGAGGCCGATGGCCCGATCGACTGGTATCCGGCGGATCACCCACCGGCTCCCGCCATCGTACGAGGACCCGCTGCAAGCGGTACTACGCCCTGTGCGGAGTGCCATGCGTTCAACGGCGGAGGTTACCCTGCATCGGCGGACTTGGCGGGACTACCGGCTGTCTATATTGTCGAACAGGTCAAGGCGTTTCGCTCAGGCGACAGGCGATCGGCTCAACCGGGTCAGCCCAACACGGCCGCGATGATCAAGGCCGCCCGGTCTGTGACGCCTCAAGAACTGGATGAGGCTGCCGCCTATTTCGCCAGTCTCCCCCGTAAGCCCTGGTCGCGTGTCGTTGAGACGAAGACGGCCCCACGCACCATCCCGGATAAGTACGGTTGGCTCAACCCTGCACCGGGTGGAGGGACAGAGGCTGTCGGCGATCGTATCGTAGAGTTGTCCGACGATATTCAGCGGGCATTTCTCAATGACGACCATGTCACTCTGACGGATTACGTTCCGCCCGGCGCCGTGGCGCGCGGCGCAGTCATTGCCGCGACGGGCGGTGCCGCTGGCATCCCGTGCTCGGCGTGCCATGGGCCCGAGCTTCGTGGGACGGAAATAGCGCCACCCTTGGCTGCCCATCCGGCGGCCTACGTCGCCCGGACCTTGTGGGACATACGCGTCGACGCCCGCCGCGGTCCGTCGGTTGCGCAGATGCAAAGGTCCGCCAAGACTCTGAGCCCCGCCGAGATTAGAGACGTGGCGGCCTACCTTGCGTCGCTGAAGCCTTGAGGCTGCGCCATCGAAGCGCGTCATCGCCGGACCCGCTGTTGCGCGATTCCTATGCCAGGAATTTACGGCACGCTCCGAGACCGCTATCGGTGCTCGGCAATTTGCTGCAAATGTGGGTCATTCGAGTCCGCAGCACGAGGATATCCGCGGCGGCATGCTGGCTGCGACCCCAGGTGCGTAAATTCTTATCCAGCGCCTCGAGCCTAAGCCGTGTTCGCGCCTGAATCCGGTCGGCGCCATCGAGCTCGCCCAACACGTCGAGGCCTACCACGCGGATCCGCGCGCGATCCTGAGGCGCGAGACGCAGCAGCGCGTTCAAATACGTGCTGCCCCATTGAAAGCGGGTCGCGATACCTTGAGATTCGCGATAGGCTGAGCTGTACCAATCGAGCGCGGCGGGCACGTTGCCGCGCTTCTCTTCGATCTCGCCGAGATCGACCATATAGTAGTAAGGCGCATGCGCCGTGGCGAGCTCACCCTTCAGCATGGCGTAGTTCGCATCGGCGTCGTTCAGTTCTTCGTAGATCTGTGAGGCGGCGTTCACCACACCGGCGCGCACGTAGGGATCCATGTGCTTGGCCAATGCGCTGGTGATGCGTGCCCGTGCCGCTGCAGCGAGTGGCGCCGGCACCACCTTCCGAGGGGAGAACTCCTTGACGACGGTGAGCTTCTCAGCGATTGCATCGAGTTGATCGGCATCGATGACGTGTGCATCGTCGGCCACATGGTCCATGGTGGCGGACCACTGCTGTTCGAAAGCGGCGCTCACTGCCTCTCCGCGTGCGTGCACGGCGGCGAAGAACGGATCGCCAAGCATCTCGAGAGCATCCACGATGCGCGGCGCCAGATCGGGGTTGGCCAGCAAGTCGAGTACCCGAGTGACGACTTCCGGTGCGGGGTAGAACGCGGCCGACACGATGGTCAACCGGGCGCGTTCCGCCAACGTCACACCAGGACACAGGGATGCCGCCTGTGCGAGGCGACCCGCCAGCGCCTGCTCCTCAGCCTTGGAAACATCGCCGACCTCCCACGCGTAGTAGGCAAGCCGCTGACAATCAGCAACGCTCAATGCCGCGGGGCTGCGGCGCAGTGTGGCCAGCACCTCGCGCAGCGGCTTGACGTCCCCCAGTGCGGCGTCGAGCAGATCGGCGTACGAGGAAAGATCGACACCGCCGGAGATACGGGTGATCTCACGTCGGTCAGGCCGCAGGATCACCACGGTCGGATATCCGGACACCTTGAAGGTTTCTCCCCACTTCTGCGCCCCGGGTTCGTCGCCGTCTAAGTACACGGCAACGAATTGACGCGTCTTGGCGATGAAGTCGCTGCGCGAAAATACGGAGGACTTGAGTTGCTGGCACGGCGGGCACCATTTGGCTCCCCAATACAGAAAGACCGGCTTGTTGAACTGTTTGGCGGCCGCGAAGGCGGCCGGAACGTCGCCGACGAACCAGGCGATGCCCGAGGCCGCCGTACCAGGTGCATCCACAGGCTCATGAGTGGGTAGCGCGGGGGCGGGCGGGGCCGCGTCTGTGGTCGCGTGCTGCGTTACCACCTGCGAACTCGCTGCGGCACATACCATCAGCAACGGCACCATGCAAAACGATAATCTCATCGGCATAGGGAGACCCGTAGGGGATAGGAAACATAAACCACCTGCCGCCGAACCGCGTCTTGCGCAAAGCATGCGAACCGCCAAGATTCACCCTGTCGAGCGACCACCGACCATCGTATAGTGTCTCGCGCCATGACACACGTTCACGTCATCACCGGCAGCTTCGGCGCCGGAAAGACCACCGCCATCCGCCGACTGATGTCCCACAAGCCCGAAAGCGAGTTGTGGGTCGTGATACTGAACGAATTCACCGATGCCGGACTCGATGCACTCAGCGTCGCCGAATCCGCGCACGGCAGCTACGACGTGCGCCAGGTCGCCGGCGGCTGTCTGTGCTGCGTAGGCGAACTGGAGTTCGGCAAACAGCTGCGCGACATTCTCCGGCACTTGAAGCCCCTCAGACTGCTGATCGAGCCCAGCGGTGCCGGCCATGCGGCCGATATCGTCGATGAATTGGCGACCTATGAAGCACAACGGGCGCTGACGCTCGACAGCGTAGTGTGCTTGGTCGATGCGCTCGATTGCGCCCGGATTCTCCGCTCTCGCGCTACCAACGAATGGTCGCAGATCCAATCGGCCGATGTACTGCTGATGTCGAAGGCCGATCTCGCCGGTGCAGCGGAGCGGGAGGCATTCGACGCCATCGCCGCCGCTCAATATCCCGTGAAGGACTACGTCGGTGTCTGCCAGGACGGCGAACTACCCACGGCCGCCCTGCTACCCTACGCACGCCTGCCGCGATTGTCGCTGCTACGCGAAGCTGACGCTGCCGCACCGCCGGTGACCATGCCCTTCCCCATCGGCGGACTAATGGGTAGCGAAACCCGCGCAAGTCGTCTCGGCCTGTGGGCCGTCAGCTGGTATCTGCCGCGCGAACTCACCTTCGCGCGCGTCGTACTCGAACCGCGCCTCCATTGGATGCATGACGCCTATCAAGGCACGTTGCGGCGCTTCAAGGCCGTGTTTCGCACCGGACCCGGACCCTCCTGGCTGGTGCAAAGCCAGGGTCGCGGCATCGCGGGCGAGGACAGCGCCTATCGCCGCGACAGCCGTATCGAGATCTTGCTCACAGGCCCGCCCACGGACGATTTCCTCCATGCTTGGCGCGGCATGCTGTGCGACGCCGCGTTAGAACCACGGCAATGATTACCGCTCGCGCGCCCGTGGGTCGGCTCCTTTCGTGAAGACCGCGTACTCTTCTCAAACGTCGGCGTTTCGTGCGACGGCGCCCATGAGTCCGACAGACCGCTGACTAGCCCGCCAACCCCAGGATCACGTCCAGCAACTTCGGAAAGCGCTGGTTCAACTCCTTGCGCCGCAACGCATTCTGATGCACCGCGCCTTCGGCGCGAGTGACGACGAGTCCCGACTCGCGCAGGATACGAAAATGATGCGACATACTGGATTTCGGACGGCCACCATCCAATTCGCCGCAGGTCGCCTCCTTGACCCGCGCGAGGTGTCGAACGATGTCGAGTCGCGCCGGATCGCTGAGCGCATGAAAGACTCGCTCGAGCGTGAATTGATCCGCGGTCGGGTGCTTATAGGGGCGCATACCGAAAATCATAATTCATTTCCCTTTCCATCGATAGTTCGAGTATTATCGAACTTACGAAATTATTACCCTCGCTGGAGTCCCCATGCCCGCTCTATTCGAACCCTTCAAGCTCAAAGACATCACGCTGCGCAACCGCATCGCGGTGCCCCCCATGTGCCAGTACTCGGCGCAAGACGGCGTCGCCAACGAGTGGCACCGGGTGCATGTGGCGGGGATGGCGCGCGGCGGTGCGGGTCTGCTGATCGTCGAAGCGACGGCGGTATCGCCCGAAGGGCGTATCACCCCGGGTTGCACGGGGCTATGGAACGACACGCAAGCCCAGGCGTTCGTGCCGCTGGTCGATGCCATCAAGGCCGCGGGCGCGGTGCCCGGTATCCAGCTGGCGCATGCCGGCCGCAAGGCCAGCGCCAATCGTCCCTGGGAGGGTGACGACCACATCGCCGCCGACGACCCGCGCGGATGGCGCACCCTCGCGCCCTCCGCGATTGCCTTCGGCGGCGGACTGTCCAAGGTGCCGGACGCGATGACTCTCGATGACATCGCGCGCGTGCGCGCGGATTTCGTCGCGGCCGCGAAGCGCGCGCGGGATGCGGGCTTTCAGTGGCTCGAACTGCATTTCGCACACGGCTACCTCGGCCAGAGCTTCTTCTCCATCCATTCCAATCGACGCGACGACCGCTATGGCGGCAGCGTGGAAAATCGCGGTCGGTTCCTGGTCGAAACACTGGCGGCCGTCCGCGACGTGTGGCCGGAGCGCCTACCGCTGACGGTACGATTCGGCGTCATCGAATACGACGGACGGGATGAGGAGACGCTGGTCGAATCCATCGATCTGGTGCAGCGCCTGAAGCACAACGGCCTCGACATGCTCAGCGTGAGCATCGGCTTCTCGACGCCGACGGCCAACATTCCATGGGCACCGGCGTTCCTGGTACCGATCGCGGGGCGCGTGCGACGCGAGGCCAACCTACCCGTCTCCTCCGCCTGGGGCATCGGCACGCCGCCACTGGCGGAGGAAGCGATCAGCAGCGGCAATCTGGATCTCGTCATGGTGGGCCGCGCCCACCTGGCCGATCCGCATTGGCCGTATCGCGCCGCGCGGGAGCTGGGAGTCGAGCGGCCATCATGGACTTTGCCCGCACCCTATGCGCACTGGCTGGAACGATACCAAGCCGCCTGAGAAGGGCCCATCCTGGATGTCGCCGCGAAAGTTCAGCCGCGGCCGACCCGGATGGGTGGCCAAGATCGAGCTTGAGCGGCACCAAACATGCGCATAAGCAATACGCGTGCGATATGGTGGAGTTCGAGGGAGAATCTCATAGATGCACGCTATCGCAATCACCCGGATGGCCGCGATTTTATTCGCCCTCTCCATGGCCGCCGCTTGCTCGCACCCTAAGTGCCAGAACGAAGCGTTCTACGGGCTGCCGTCGCCCGACGGCGCATTCATCGCGTTCGTGTTCCACCGCACGTGTGAGTCGCCGGCCGCGGTCAGCACCCAAGTGTCCCTCCTACCGTTTCACGAATCTCTGCGCAACGATCCGGGCAACGTGTTGTCCGTCGCCGGCCGGCAACCGGTGAAGGTCGCGTGGCGCGGCGCTCACGTATTATTCGTGACCGGCTTCGAAAATGCCTCCTATCAACGCACCCAATCGATCGACTCGATCCGCATCGAGTACTAGGAGCCTGTACCAAGCTTGATGGGGCGTGAGCGGACGTTCAGTGCATGCGCTACCATGCACTTAATGACGAACCTTCGGCGCCGATCGTGAATAGCTTGAGACCTTGGGTGCTGTTGGCAGCGCTGTCGTATGCTGGAATCGCAGCCGCGTCGGACACTCCGATCAAGATTGATCGGCACCATCCACCCCGCATCGGGTTTGATTACTATCCATTCGACTCCAAGCGCTTGCACGAACAGGGGATGTGCAAAGTCAAAATGACCGTTGGCGCCGATGGCGTGATTAGGGACATCAAATTGACGTTGTCCACCGGATTCGCGCGCCTTGACGACGCCTGTTTGCAAGCGTTCGCGCACGGCGGCCTGCTGCCAGCCATGGTCGATGGCGAGCCAATCGATGCGTCGATTGAGCTACCCATTACTTGGAAAATCACTCCCGCTCCCTGAGCAGGATTGAATCGCAAGACGCGCAGGCCGAGCATGCCCAGAGAGAACCCTCGCGGATGCACCGCGATTGACAAACCGGAACAATGTAGCTACATTGTTCCTTTTGGTGTAAGCGTCGGCCAGACCGGCACTTTGGAAATAAATTCAAGATGTTGTCCAACCTCAAAACTACGGATGTGCGTTCGCGCATAGAGCCAGCGATCAAAGACCGCGCTTCCAGTGTATTGGCTGAGTGCGGTTTGACTTTGAGCGATGCGATTCGTTTGTTCCTGCGCCAAGTGGTCGCTCAGAAGGGGCTGCCCTTTGAAATCAGGATTCCAAACGCGGAAACCGTCGAGGCTATGAGGGAAGCCCGAGCGATAGGGAAGGCCCGATTCCCGGGAGCACAGGAACTCTTCGATGACCTCGAAAAAACCGGCACAGCAAAAACGCGCAAACCTACCAAGAAGCAGCGATAAAACCCGCCGTTTTGTTAAGGACTGGGAGCGGCTGAGTCATTCCGGCCGCTACGACATGCGTCATTTGAAAGAGGTGCTGCTGCGGTTGATTGCCAACGACAGTCCATTGCCGCCGGAATACCTCGATCACGAACTCACCGGCGAGTGGGCGGATTTTCGCGAATGCCATATCGGCGGAGACTTCCTACTGATTTACGAACTTCGCCAAGACGGTTCTGTCATCTTCACTCGTGCTGGGACGCATGCCGATCTGTTTGAGTAGATTTTGGCAACGTACCGGCGAGCGTTCGCCGCGCCTCAAACCGCCAACGCCCCCTCCGCCAGCTCCCCGCTCTCCCAGCGCAACGCCTGAAGTTTCGGCAGCATCCACCACCAGCCGATGACGCCCAGAAAGCTCACCGCCGCCGCCAACAAGAACGCCGCCGTGAATCGATGCGTAGCCGCGATGATGAAGCCCGTCGCCGCCGGCGCCACGATCCCCGCAAAGTTACCCAGCGAATTCTGGATTCCCACCCACCGTCCCGTGGCCCGTGGCCCCGCCAATATCTGCGGAATGGCATACACCCCCGGCGCCTGCACCCCGCACAGCACCTGGTATCCAAAGATAGCCCCCAGCGCCCACGGCCGCGACCCCAACGCCATGCACAGCATGCACACCACCGATCCCGAATGCGTCAGCACCATCACGGTCTTGTAGACAACGTTCGCCGACCCACCGTTGGCGATCAACCGATCCGTCACCCACCCCGCCACGATCGCGCTCACCGCATTGACCACGTACGCCAAGCCCGCGAGCTGCGCCATTTCCGCGGTCGAGAACCCCCGCTCATGCACCAGATAGAACGGCAGCCAGGTCAGCATGAAGTAAAAGGTATAGTTGCTCGAAAATAGTCCCAGCACCGTACCCCACAACGACGTCTGTTTGAGCAAGGTCACAAGGTCAGGCTTATCCGCATCGCTGCGCCGCACCGCCCGCGGCGGCAATTTCACCCGTAGCCACGGCACCAGCCATAGCAACGACAACCCGCCGAACACCACGAACGCGGAGCGCCACCCATAATGGGCCATCAGCAAGCCACCGAAGAACGTCCCCACCGCCGGGCCGAACAAGTACGCGAACGCCACCACCCCATTCGCCGTGCCCAAACTCTTCATGGGCACCACCGCCGCCAGTAGCTTGGATACGCACGGAAACCCCGAACTCTCACCGATCCCCAGCAGCAAGCGCAGCGCCAACAACATCGGAAAGCTCTGCGCCGCCCCGATGAAGATGGTCGCCACCGCCCAGATCGTCAGCCCGATGGGTAAGACCCGATGCGCACCATAGCGCTCGGCCAGCCAACCCACCGGTATTTGCACCAGCGAATAGGTCCAGAAGAAGGCCGAGAACAGCAGACCCAGCTGTCCCTCGCTCAGATGGAGGTCCGCCTGAATGAGATGCGCGGCCGTGGGCAGCGCGCCACGATCCACGTAATTGATGAACAGAACCGCCGCCAGCAGCAGCACCACGGACCGCGCCGTGCGCGTGGGCTCAGCTCCTACATCCAAGGAACTCAGTGCGCGTAATCCGGCGAGGTACGATCCAGCATCCGCTTCAGCGCCTCGAAATGCAGTTCCGCCCGATCGAGGCCACCGACGCTGCCGCCGCTCTTGAATTGCGCCACGGTCGCCTGCACCACCGGCTCCGGAATGAGTTTTAGCGCCCTACCGGTGGACAGCGCCAGCACCTGCGCCTGCGCCGCACGTTCCAGGAAGTACAGCCGCTCCCACGCCTGCGGCAGCGTCTCCGCCACCGCCAACACGCCATGATTGCGCATCATGAGCACCGACTTGTCACCCAACGCCCGCGCCAAGCGCTCACCCTCGGTGTGATCGAAGGCCAAGCCGTTGTATTCCGCCTCGTAGGAAATCTCATCGTAGAAACCCAACGCGCTCTGCCCGGCCATTTCCAAGCGCGGGTTATCCAGCATGCACATCGCCGTCGCGTAAGGCATGTGCGTATGCAACGCACAGCGCGCCCGCTGTCCCAGCCGGTGTACCGGCAGATGAATGAACAGCGCCGTATCCTCCACCGGACCCCGACCGCTCAACATCTGCCCATTGAAATCGATGACCATGAAGTCGCTGGCGCGCACCTCCGACCACAACAGCCCGAATGGCGCCAGCAAGAACCGGTCTGAATACCCCGGCACCACCATCGTCAAATGATTGTCGATGCCCTCGTTCAATCCAAAATGCGCCGCCAAGCGATAGCACGCCGCCAGGTCCACTCGAGCACGGCGTTCGGCATCGGCCGACACGGATTTGATGTTCGCGTTCATCCAAAAACTCTACCACGCCCGCCGCCACACCGCGAGCGCCGCCCCGCCCTCTAGCCGTCTGACTCGGTAAGTCCCCGCGCATCGCGAGCGCCACGTCGCCGCCGCCCGCAGCGCCTCGAGCCGCACCGCCCCACCCTCACCGATTGCTCGTCAGCACCGGGCTATCCTGATACAACCCCGGAAACGTTTTCCGAAAGTTCTCCACCTTCGGAATATCGTTGTAAGCGATATACGGTTGCTCAGGATGGTGCACCAAATAGTCCTGGTGATAATCCTCGGCCGCATAGAAACCCTTGAGCGGATCGACCCGCGTGACGATGGGGCGTGGAAACGCGTGCGCCCGGTCCAATTGCGCGATATAGGCCTCCGCGATGTGCTTCTGCGTATCGTCGCCATAGAAAATGGCCGAGCGATACTGCGTTCCGGTATCCGGCCCCTGACGGTTCAACTGGGTGGGATCGGACACCACGGAAAAGGCGATCTGCAAGATCTGCCCATAGGAGATCTGCGCCGGATCGAAGGTGATCTTCACCGACTCGGCATGTCCCGTGGTCCCCGAACTCACGATCTCATAGTGCGCCGTCGACCGCTCGCCGCCGGCGTAGCCCGACACCACCTGCTTGACGCCCCGCACATGCTCGAACACCCCCTGCACCCCCCAAAAGCACCCCCCCGCGAGCACCGCGGTCTGCGGCTCCCCGGGCACCTTGGGGTTATCGATCGCAGGCGGCGCGATCACCACCGCGGATTCGGCGCCATACAGCGGCGCACGCCACACGATGCAAGCGACGACAACCACCGCAAGCGGCAGCACCATCGATCGGAAACCGTTAATCGACATGGAAACCTCCTGATCTCACTCGAACTCGAACCACACAGCGCGTTCAGCAAGCCCCGCGCCGCGCTAACTCAAAGGCCGCGCACCGAGCCGCCTTAAACGCAAGGGCCCCGCCACGCCCACCTCACGCTCGCGCCGTGAAATGCAACGACACCGAATTCATGCAATACCGCAGCCCCGTGGGACGCGGCCCATCGTCGAACACATGACCCAGATGCGCATCGCAACGCCGGCATGAAATCGCATCGCGCTGCATGCCGAAACTACTGTCCGAACTCTTGACGACATTCGCCGGCGATATCGCCTGCCAGAAGCTCGGCCATCCCGTCCCCGAGTCGAATTTGGTCTTCGAATCGAACAGCACCGTATCGCAGCAGATGCAGTGATACAGACCATCGCCATGACTCTCCGCATAGTCGCCCGAGAACGGCCGCTCGGTGCCCTCCTGGCGCGTCACCTGGAATGCCAGCGCCGAGAGCTGCGCACGCCACTCGGCATCGGTCTTGATGACCTTGGGCATCATCACCTTGCCGGTGCTCTTACCGTCCGCAGTGAATCCCTCGATCGACACCTCAGGCACCCCCGCGGCGCGCGCCGTGCGTCCGATCGCACCGATCAACCCGGCACCCGCCATTCCGGCGAGCACCGCACGTCGACCCATCCGTTGATTGCTCATCACAGCGTCTCCTCTATCCAAAACACAAAGTCTCGACCATTCAAGCGCCGCGTCACGTGCGTCCGAGACACCTCGTCTCCTCTATCCAAACGTAAATGCATACGCCTGAACACCGGCGTCCAAAAATTCGATGGTGAACGTATGATCGGTGATGTCCGATGACTCACGGATCAACTGGTACAACCGCTGCTCGGTGACCGTGCCGTCGCCGTTCGCATCCGTGTCCACACCGTGATCCGCCCCCGGTGCTCGGCCATCGAGCAGCACGCGAAAGCGGATCGGCTTGCCCGCGCCATCCGGACCCAGCACCAGGTGCAGGTCACGCGCAGAGAAGTGATACTGGATCGATCCCGGTGTGGCGCCGAGCACCGCCTTCTCGGGCTCGACCGTCCACGCGCCCGCGAGCGCCCATTGATTGGTGTCGAGGTACGACGGGGCCGAGTACTCATGCAGCGAATCCTTGGCAACCCCGCCCGGTGACCGAAAGTTCTCCGCGCGGCGATATCCCACATAGGTCTCGGGGGACCGGTTGACCGCCACGGCCGCCGCCTCCACTCCCGAGCCCAAGCCCGCCGGCATCCCCACCGGCGGCAAATCCTTCTGACCCGCCGCCACCAACAAGCGCCGGATGATGCTCTCCGACTCGTCGTAATTGCCCTCGCCAAAGTGCTGCGCACGAATCTTGCCGTTCGCATCGATGAAGTAATGCGCGGGCCAATAATGATTGTTGAAACCACGCCATATCGCGTAGTCATTGTCGAGCGCCACCGGATAGCGCACACCAAGATCCGCCACCGCGTGACGCACGTTCCCCTCATCCTTCTCGAACGCGAATTCCGGCGTATGCACGCCGATCACCACCAACCCATGGTCCCGGTACTTGTCGTACCACGCCTTCACATAGGGAAGCGTCCGCAAACAGTTGATGCAGGAATACGTCCAGAAATCGACCAGCACCACCTTGCCGCGCAGATCAGCAGCAGTGAGCGGCGCTGAATTCAACCACCCCGTCGCCCCCCCGAGCGACGGCACGTCACCCTCGACCGGTAGCGGCGCATCGCCGCCACTCGCTGCCATGGTTCGCACCACACCCGCGCCCGCGCCGGCACCATCGCCACCATCGGCCGCATCGGCCGCATCGGCCGCATCGGCACGACCGGCCGCACCGCCGGCCCCGTGCGCACTGCCGGCAGGCGCGACGCCGCTACCGCCGCCCGCACCCATCGGCGCGCCAATCCGGTCGATCAGCGATTGCTCCAAGCGATTGGTCCCGCTCAAGGAAAGACGCGTGAGCACCGAGCTATCCCAACCCAACGCCACTGCGGCCACCGCAATCAGGATCGAGACCCCCAACCCACGCCGAATCCATTCGCCCGCACCCAGCGAGCGCTTGAGCGCAGCGAATACCCGCCCCCCCGCGAGCAGCGCGACCCCTAAGGAGGTACACGCACCCGCCGCATAGACGAACAACAACAACGTGGTGTGCGCATTCGGACCCGACAACGCCGCCCCGGTCAGCACCAGCCCCAAGATCGGCCCCGCACACGGCGCCCACAACAAGCCGGTCGCGCCCCCCAACAACAGCGACGACACCACGCCGCCGCCACTGCTGCCGCTACTGACGTCACCGCCACCGCCAGCGCTACCGCCACCACCGCCGGTTTCGGCCGGCAGCAAGCGATTGCCCAGTGCAACGAACGGCCGTGCGAGCCAGTCAGCCAATCGCGTCGACAATAACGTCGCCGCCACCACCGTCAACGCCACCAACGCGAAGACCCGCCCGAATTGGTTGACCCGCACCGCCCAAGCACCGCCCACCGCCGCCAAGGTCGCGATGCCCGCGAACGTCGCCGCCATGCCCAGCAACATCGGCAAGCCACTCGTCAAGAATCGACGATCCGACCGCGCGAACACGAAGGGCAGCACCGGCAAGATGCACGGACTGAAGATCGTCAGCACACCACCCAAGTAAACGAACGCCGCTAAAATCATAGTCAATCAACCCACATGAGCTTATTGCTCATCCATGAGACCGCCGCCACCCCCGATAAATTTCACGGCACCGCCCTATTTAACAAAATAGCGCGCCAAGACCACTAAGCGGCCCCGTACGAAGCCGGGGGTGAGTGGATAGGCTGTCGGCAACTGCTCTTCTGCCGGCAGGCTACCCACCCTTCCAGGCCACGTGTACCGCGATTCCCTGTGCCGAGGCCCGAGCAGTCACGCCACCGTCACATGACTGACTCACCATCGCCGCAATCGTGAAAACCATCGATCTCGTCTACTTCAACGCGGGCGGCGGCCATCGCTCCGCCGCAACCGCGCTCGAGACCATCATCCGGCAACAGGGCCGACCCTGGCAGGTACGCCCCATCAACCTGATGGAGGTACTCGACCCCAGCGACGTGTTTCGCAAAACCACCGGCATGAAACCCGAGGACCTCTATAACACCCGCCTCGCGCACGGCTGGAGCATCGGCTTGGCGAAAGAGCTGAAACTATTGCAATCGCTGATCCGCATTGGCCACCCCTCCATCACCTCCCGCCTGCGACGCCACTGGCGCAAGACCCGCCCCGACATGGTCGTGTCGCTGATTCCGAACTTCAATCGCGGCATGTACGAAGCGCTCGCCGTCGCCCGGCCCGGCGCCCCCTACGTCACCATCCTCACCGACTTCGCCGATCTGCCACCGCACTTCTGGATCGAACCCGGTCAAGCCCAGCACTTCATCTGCGGCACCACCAAGGCCGTCGCACAAGCCCATGCCATGGGCTACGACGACACGCAGGTGCATGCCACCACCGGCATGATCCTGCGCCCCGATTTCTATGTCGAAACCCCCATCGACCGGCGCCGCGAATTGAGCAACCTCGGCCTCGATCCCGACCGACCCACCGGCATCGTCCTGTTCGGCGGACACGGCTCCCGCGTCATGCACACCATCGCCCGACGGCTGCCGCACACCCAGCTCATTCTGGTCTGCGGTCACAATGCCGCCCTCGAGGAACGCCTATCCAGGCTGCCGGCCCCCGCTCCCCGGCTCGTGGTCGGCTTCACCTCCAAGATCGACCAACTCATGCGCGTCAGCGACTTTTTCGTCGGCAAGCCCGGCCCCGGCAGCATCAGCGAAGCCATTCAGCAAGGACTGCCCGTGATCGTGGTGCGCAACACCTGGACCATGCCCCAGGAACGCTACAACACCGTCTGGGTCGAGGAGAACCGCGTCGGCATGGTGCTCGAGTCCTACAAGGCCATCGGCGCCGCTGTCGAGGAACTGGTCGCCCGCCTGCCCGAGTTTCGCGCCAACGTCGCCCGCATCCAGAATCGCGCGATATTCGAGATACCCGACATCCTGCAGCACATCCTGCACTCGGCGCGGAAACCTGCCCTGGACCGTGTCGCGAGCGAGGCTCACTCCGCAGCGGAAGAACTCGCCCCTCCGCTGCACGACTATCCCCTCACATTACGCACAGACTCGCCAGCGAAGCCGGGGGCTCAAAGCGCGCACCATCATTCATAGCGCGTGTATCGCAGCCGGTCTGACCGATGATCCTTTACGGCGGGTCTGATGCCCTCGTGACGACTGCCCGGCTTAGGTCAGGCTGTTAGAATGCACCTCGCCGCGTCTCGAGGATTCAAGCTTGGCCACGTTCCTGCTCGCGTTCACCGCCCTGTTCTCGATCGTCAATCCGCTCTCCGGCGCCTTCATCTTTTTCGGCGCCACCCGTGAACTCGACCCCCGGGTGCGCGCGTCGGTGTCGCGCTGGGTCGCGGTCTACGCCTTTTGCCTCGTCTCAGGCTCACTCTATATCGGCGCCTATGTCCTCAAGTTCTTCGGCATCTCCATTCCCGTGCTGCGAGTGGCGGGCGGCATCATCGTCGCGACCTCAGGATGGCGCATGTTGAACCAACCCGATGCCACCGAACAGCGCCGCAGCCAAACCCCCGCCCCGCGCTCCATGGCCGTCGCGCCCAGCCGCCTCGCGTTTTATCCCCTCACCATGCCGCTGACCACCGGCCCGGGCACCATCTCGGTCGCGATCTCGATCGGCGCCAGCCGCCCGAGCGGCTTTCATGCGCCGCTGTTGGAATTCTTCGTACAAAGCCTGGCGGCGGTCGCGCTGCTCGTCGCCCTGGTCTATCTCGCGTACCGCCATTCCGCCCGCCTCGCCGACGTCATCGGCGCCACCGGCACCACCATTATCGTCCGCCTGTCCGCCTTCCTGCTCTTCTGCATCGGCATCCAAGTACTCTGGAACGGCGCCGCCGAACTCTTAGGCTCCCTGCCCTTAGGCTCCGCCGCCGACAATTGATGCCTCGCGATCGGCGTCGATGGCGCTCATGACGGCGGATAGAGGTATCGGTCACGATACCTTTGATTATATTAAATTATTATAATGCCTCTTATAAGAATCATAAATCTATAACCGATAATGAGTCATATAAGATGCATAATGTTAATCTATAATTAATACATCTTATTAGATACACTATATATATTTTTTGATATTAGTAACTCTTTATAGATGCATTATGAATACTCGCCCTCTAATAGCTCTCACCGATACGGCAGCCTTGGAAGCCTTAGGCTCGCGCTTGGCGGCGGTGCGATTGAAGCGCAACCTCACCCAGACAGCACTCGGCCGGGAGGCGGGCGTTTCGCGCGCCACCATTGAGCGGCTTGAGAGAGGGGCGGGCGCGGATTTGAAGCTCTTGGTGCGAGTGCTGCGGGCGCTCGAGCTGCTGGAGGGATTTCTGGCGGGCATTCCCGCGGACGAGCCCAGCCCCATGGCACTGCTGCGCGCCCAGGGCAAGAAGCGACAACGGGCGCGAGGCCAGGATCCCACGGCGGCGGCGTGAGCGAACTTGCCGAAGTGCATCTGTGGGGAGAGCTCGTCGGGGCAGTAGTCCAAACAGAGCCAGGTGCGTTCGCGCGCTTTGAGTATAGCGAGCGTTTCAGGAAGTCGGGTCTTGAAGTCGCGCCGCTGACGATGCCGCTGTCGGCCGCCAAGGTGTACCAGTTCCCCGCACTGGGCTTGGAGACCTTCAAGTGGCTGCCGGGCCTCCTGGCAGACAGTCTTCCGGATCGATTCGGAAACACGCTAATCGATGCATGGCTCGCCACCCAGGGGCGCACGCCTGGCAGCTTCGGGCCCATCGAGCGGTTGTGCTACACCGGCGGCCGCGGCATGGGGGCCCTTGAGTTTCGACCCGTCAAGGGTCCGCGGGCACGCAAGACCCACAAGTTGAAGGTCGAGGCGCTGGTCGAGCTTGCCTCCCAGGTGTTGCAGCACCGCCAGGACCTCGCGACATCCTTCGCCCCAGGCTCCGTGCACGCGGGACTTGCCGATATCCTGCGCGTCGGCACCTCCGCGGGCGGCGCGCGACCCAAGGCGCTCGTCGCCTGGAACGTAAGTACCCACGAGGTCCGCTCCGGGCAGGTCACGGCCCCGGCCGGCTTCTCCTACTGGCTCTTGAAGTTCGATGGCGTGCGCGGGGCTGGAGATCATGAGCTCACCGATCCCAAGGGCTTCACCCGCGTGGAGTATGCCTACTACCTCATGGCGCAGGCCTGCGGCGTCGAGATGAGCGAGTGCCGGCTGCTCGAGGAAGGCCCGCGCAAGCACTTCATGACAAAGCGCTTCGACCGCACCGAGGCGGGCTCGAAGCTGCACATGCAGACCCTGGGAGCGCTCGCCCACCTCGACTACAACACCCCGCGGGCCAACACCTACGAGCAGGCATTCCAGGTGCTACGGCAGCTTGGAGGTATGGCCCCGGCGCGCGAAGAGCTGTACCGCAGGTGCGCCTTCAACCTCATCGCCCGCAACCAGGACGATCACGTCAAGAACATCTCATTCCTGATGGACGCTCGTGGTGGCTGGAGTCTTGCCCCGGCCTACGACCTGACCTATGGCTACGATCCCGAGAATCGCTGGATGGCCCAGCACCAAATGGGCGTGAACGGCAAGTTCGATGGCTTCACGCGCGAGGACCTGATAGCCCTGGCCGATACGGCGAGCCTCTCGAAAAGCATCGCCGCTGAGATCGTGGAGCAGGTCTTCCGTGCGGTCTCCCGATGGGAAGAGTTTGCCGCCCAGGCGGGTGCCCCGGAGGCTTACGTGCAGCAGATTAAGACGAACCAGCGCTTGTACCTAGCGCGGCAGCCTCGTGGCAAGCGGTAACGTCACTCCGCCTCAAGCCGCGAGCACTACTTCTATCCGCCTGATTTCCACCGCAACTCGATACCGAGAGCTGCAAAGCCGATGTGCTCGCTGCCAACATCAAACCGCCGCCATCCGGCTGTCAGGGCGACGCGTTTACTCAAACGGAGATCCAATGCCGTGCCGAAAGTAAAACCGACTCCATTCTCATCGCGC
>Ga0116227_10009557_pt1 | contig 17530 bp, 8 predicted proteins | sample S1TSphgellanicum_FD_89693 | JGI IMG/M metagenome (GOLD analysis project Ga0116227, IMG submission 89693) | Host-associated microbial communities from peat moss isolated from Minnesota, USA - S1T2_Fb - Sphagnum magellanicum MG | ecosystem: Host-associated > Plants > Peat moss > Unclassified... | reverse complement strand
ATAATATGTTGAAAGATTTTGGTTTCTTTTAGAGGATTTTTTGAAGATTATATTTTTGCATGGTGAAATATTTGAGTTTCCATAATTCTTCTTTTGCCCTGAGATACTTTTAAATGTAAATGGCAAGGCCACAGTGTGACACACCCCTTGTTTTGTGTACGGTAAAACCAGAGGCCACCGACTTACTATAATTGAGTGAGGCAAAGCTGAGCATAGGCCCCATTCCAGTAAAGCCTATAGCCAAGAGCTTTACCAAGTGTAAATGCCTCCTTTGATTATTATTTTCTGTGGTACCCAGCAGTTATCACTGGAAAAAATGAAGAAATTGAGGAGCAGGGGCATTAAAAAAATGAAAAAGTTTTTGAAACACCCATTCCACCCACTCCAGGGGCATTCCCCCTTTTAAACACCCCCCAAACAGTGAAGGAAAAAATACATTGGGTAAGATGCTCTCCATTCACACCAAAAAAATTGATCATGTCTTTATGTTTTCCTAAGTAGGATTGGTGGTGCTCTGCCTAACATCATTGTGTTCCTCGGTGGAATTGGCCCTATGTAACACATTATGATATACCAATTATAAAATTTCAGAATGGTACTTTGAGCATGTTCCTATTCCAAAGAGGGAAAATGTTTTTCAAATAGAAAAATTAACTTTTCTATGATGACTCAGGAGTTTCCATTGAAAGCAAAAACCATAGTGATCATCCCATTGTTCCAGTGCTCCTGACAAACCTTCCTTGAATAATTGGGTTCAAAGGTGTAGGTTTGGCAGATGAGAAGTCCCCCCAATTAAAGCAGAAGTGTGTTGTGTATTCCTTTCTAACAAAGAGTGGTCATGATAACTTAACATTGTTATGCACTCAATTCCTCATTCACGGGTTCATTCCCCTAATTTTATTCATTCATTCATTAAGCACAAGCAATGTCTTCTTGGTCTTGGACCCTCATCTAAACACTATTGGGTCCAATTTATGGCTCTCATCCAATAGGATTGTTTTTGGAGCCTTATCTAAAGTTGCCCGAAGTGCCTAAGTATGACAACTCCAAACTTTTTTCCATCAAAATATGGTGACTTCTGCAACACAAAAAAAACCCTTTTCACTCACTTTGCACTGATGTTCTTTCAACCAAAAAAAACCACAGGTTCACATGGTCTTTTGTGTTTTTGAAATAACCAAAACTGGTGGTTCTTTCATTGTTATTAGCACAATCAAATACCCCAGAGAACACCAGTGCTGATGCCTGAGCTAGTTGAATGCTAAGTTGTTCGGAGAAGTCTTATTTGATTCGTGGACAGATGGAGAGTTTGGGTGTCTACAGATAATCAAAGGCTCATACACACTATGTATAGTTACATTTCATTTCAAGCTTTTTACAAAAGGCATTTGTTGATCAAAGTGGACCCTATTAGAAACAGGGGATTATTTTTTTCAATTATTTTATATTGAAAATTTTGTGAGTTTTTCCAAAAATTTAGCAAAACAAGTCAAATTCACAGCAGAAAAAATAATTTCCATTTTTGTCGGAAAAAGATAAAATTTGTCAGGAAAAAAACACTGATTAGAAATGGCTGGCTTCTAAATACTCTACTGACCACCTTCTTTACACAGATGTCAGTTTGGTGAGTACAAGATATGGATGCCGATCTGTGAGGTATTCAGTTTTTCAGTTGTATTTGTAACACCAGAGAATCGTTGAAATTATCTTTAAGAAGAAAATTGTGTAAATAAAAATCAAGGATGAGAACCCATCCGTCAAAAATACAAGGCAAAAGAGAACACAAGTAGACACAACCCAAAGAAAAAACAAAAGCAAACAATCAACAAAAATCAGATAAAGACCATATGCAAAGAGGACTCATAACTAAGAAATAACAATAACAATAACAAAGAAGACCTAAGATGAAAGAGCTGTCATGTTTTAAGGCAATTTTCGAACCATATTTGTAATGCAGGACAAAATGCTTGCATACAGTTTGATGCAAGTCCTGAGGCATTTAGAGATGTTATGAACAGTCTTTTTTTTTCAATAATTTTTATAATTTTAATCCAATTTTTTTTGTTAAACTTTGTTTTTTCTAGTATAAATTTGACTAATTATTCTAAAGTATGGGAAAGTTGGACAAATTTTCGATTTCACAATATTGAGGGAAGAAAAAAGCCTTGGTTATGAATCCATTTTTTGCAAGCATTTTCCTAACTCAAGAAAATGCTGATTTTAATGTTTGTGGGTTCAGCTTTAGCTGGAGGCACTTGCTGTCCCCACATTAATCAATATTGTGGAGAGGTATGTGTTTGAGCTTTCCAAGTGACGGGTTCAAATATTTGCTAGAGATTGGGCTGGTTTCATATTTTGTGGAGATTTTGCTCACTCAATACTCTGTAGACCCGATCTCTCAGTTTTTCTTTGAAAAGTTCCATAAATTATAAGGAAACCTTCACTCCAACAGAAGCAAACCCTATAATGTGATCAGCAACTTTATCCACAATATTGTAATAACAGAATAACTGACTTTGAAAGGTTTGAAGTTTGGTGCCAATTCTTCTGACATTTTTTTTCAAAAAAATATTTCTTATCACTTTCTAAATTATCAAGCTGACAAAATAATGTAGTGGAGCAATATTGGACATCAAATGCATAAATTTAAAAAGTAGAATGTTTCTAAAAGCTTAAAGGAAAAATGCAATTGGTCATTAAGAAAGTTTGCAGTTAAATGACAAACAATTGTCACATAGGCAAATTTTTAAACTGTCCACTCACATGAACTATACGCTCTTAAAATTGATTTCACTTTCAAACAACTTTTCACTAAGCTTATAAAAAAATTATTGTTGAATTTTATTATCATTGTCAAGTGGATTTTTCAGATCATTTGAACATCACATACAAGATGCATTCAACAAATAGCAGCCATCCTTTGGTCTACAACAACAAGTATAAGGAACAAGGAAGTTCTTAATCGATAAGGTAAGTAACAAGAGGGAAGACATATTTATCTGTTAGTTTAATTCTAACAACTAGGGTAAGGACCTAGGATCAAGGCATTCCCTAAATAAGGCCGACGGCAAGGCAATATCCAAGTCTGGCTTGACCTTTTTGGATTGTTGGCAATCTAGGGTAAAGCCCTAAGGGCATTCCCAAAAGAAGTGGCCTCGGATGGGATGGTAGCTGAATCTGACCTTGCATTTTGGGACCCTACCCATGCACTTTACCCATCGTAAGTTGTGAAGCAAACATTGTCATGAATCTAAATGTATGGAGATCACAAGGCATAAGAATGTGATGGTTCTTATGCCTACTCTTTTAGAGGAGTAGGGACCTTACCTTGTACCTTGGTAAGATCCCTATCACTTTTAAGGAGTAGACATAAGAATCCTCTTTATATGAATGTAAGCTGCCTTCTAAATACAATAGGACATTTCCCCGAGCGCTTAATGTGATGTGTTAGGTTAGATATTTTTTGCATCAATTTGATATCCCACATGTGTAGACTATTTGCCAAAGCTAAAAGGACACACCATGCCATCATTACACTGAGACTTAAGAAAGCTCATTTTTGGTGGCTACCAATTGGCTAAAAAGGAAACATGGAACCAAGGGATGATTGTATTGATGCTAGGCATTATATGAAAGGATCATTTCACCTTCCCATGAGATTTAAGGATCTTGGAGTAGGGTGTTAGGGTTTGAAAAGTGCTTTAAATGAGTCCTTAGGCTTAGTGATTGAGGTAGTAGGGTTTAGGAAATCTCTCTTCCAAAAGCTTTTTGGTTGTTGTGTTGGAGTTAAGAATTTCTAGGTTCCTTCTAGTTTCATTAAACTCTAAACTGAACACTTCCTTGGTGAAAATTTGAAACATCTTTGCAATATTCTTGTCAAAGTTATGGCATGTAAGCATGATTCCTATGCAGAAAAATTATGCTTTGTAAGGTTCTACTACAAAAAGGAAAATTAAGGTCAGGCTCTTATGAGACGTGAGAAGTCAACACTGCCATTGCAGGCCTGAAGCCACTAATAAGGAGCACATTGAGACCAGAGCTGGCCGAGAATTAGACCTGATGGGTTTTAAGGGTTTCTCACAAGGTTTTGGTCATAAGATTAAGTAAGGGCTAGGGTTCTAGGTTTAGGTAGGATTCAATGTTTTTAGCTTCTAGGATCCTAAGTTTGAGCCCTAAGCCTTTATATACAGGAGCATCTCCTATGGGACCATTAAAATGACATTTACACAAAATTTATGTTGTAATGTTTTCTATCTTGTTCAACCTTACATTCCATAAAGGCCCAAATAGGGGCTATGTGAGTGGAGACCAATGATGGTTAAATGTTCTCTATGTTGTTTCCTATTGTTGCTTTTGGGAACATGTTGAGGAACATTTTAAGAACTTTGGGAAACCATTGGGAAGTAAAGGGAACAATTTAAGAACACCAAAATTCAAAAAGACAATTTCCATCTCAAATAATTTTTCCATGTGGTGAAGGCACGGAATGTAAACTAAATTGCAATCCCATCAATATGTCCCACCAAGCTACAAAATGTCTGTTCTACTTGAACACAGGAAAAATATTAGGGAGAAAGTTAGGCACTTTTTTGGGGGGAGGCTTTGAATAAACCCTAAACCTAATTAACAAACCTAATAAAGAATTACTTGATTTGTTCATCAAGAAGGATATGGTGATGGCAAGTCCAAAGAGGTCATTACTCTGAGATTAGTATCGCCTAGGCTATCCGTTTGATAAAGGGTATGGTCCCCCCATTGCCCAATAAACAAAAAACAAAAATTAAAAACCTTACATGCATTTGCCAAATAACATGTATATTTGATATCCTTGGTTATATCCTTCACATATAACTGGAGCAGCCAGCCATATATCTGCTTCCAGGTGATACCCCCTTTGTCTTGTTCTACAAGGCGTCAAGAAAATGAGGCTCCATTCATGAGCCCAACAGGTTATGGTATTCACATCCATGAGCTCAGCAGGTTATGTCATATAACCGTTGTGTGGGTGTCCAATGAGGAAGTGACACCTCATCAAGATGCTCCTTGCTACTGGCTATGATGTCTGCTCGTGAGCTAGATGTGTGTGTAGAGCTAGTGCACACAATCCATGTAAGTTATATGATCTTTGCACGGCCTGTTGAGCTATCAGGTTAACGCGGCTTTCTTGCCAAGGTATTAAGGTGCGTTCACACCTAATGTTAAGTAAGCGTTGAGTGAAAATCTAGGTGGCATCTTAGGTGGCAGCCAATGTTAAATGGGTGATTGTTTAATATTTATTGGATGTCAACTTAACATCAAATCTTCACAATAAGAAGGTTTATGTCCTAAATGACTAGCTTGGTGTTAGAGGACTTAATACGAGAGTCCTTAACACCAAGTGTGAATACACCTTTAAAAGTGCCTAGGTTTCACCAGTCTATAGCTGATAAGTGGCATCCTCAATCTCCAAGGGTTCTAAAACAATTCCACCTCACCAAATAATTATAATTAATTGGCTATGGTCTATATTGTGCAGTAAACACTTCATGGAAACTCAAATATTTCACCATGCAAAAATATAATCTTCAAAAAAATCCTCTAAAAGAAAACCACATCCTTGAAAATATTATAATTTTGTAACTAATCTCAAGTTTCAACACAAGCCAAAATATCGTCTTTTCAAAAATCCTCATATAAAAATAGACCTATTATTATTACCTAGGGGCCAAAATCCCTTAACCTACTATACTCTATAATGAATCTAAACACAATATCCTCGCCTTGGTAGACACAAAAGAGTCTAAATTTTGGCTACAAGATATATCTTAGGGGAATTGAACCACGGTCTGAATGAATCCTGCCCACTGCAACTAGAAATGATGGGCTTGCAAAACATACAACATATTAATAATATATATCCATAAGTACAAAGCACAATTGCAAGGCATACAATGCCAACATAAAAACTATAGGAATGGAGCTTGTATTCAATGGAAAATTCATGTTGGAATTTAAAAGTTGAGGGAAAAAATCTCAAAAAGGACAAAATGCAGAAAGAGTTTTTAAGACTTTGGTCTTTGTCGAAAAATAGAGTTATTGATCTATTGCTCTCCAAACTTTCTTTTATGTCCATTCTTTGATCACAATACCAAATGGAAACCTTTCAAAAAAAGAAAAAACCTTGCATACATGTGCACAACCAAATTCAAACGTGTTGTGAGCATGTTTCACAATTTGTTCTTCATGGAGGATAATGTGGAGAAACGTTTTTCATCCTCAACATTTCCCAAAATCATAGGCATAGATAGTTCCATAGACTTTCACCACTTTGAAAGCTTATGAAAGATAATATGTCTGTTGGCCACCAATGCCCTCATCTAGGAATATGGATTACAATTAGCTGGTGGCTTCATAGCTGCAACCCCATTTGACATCATTGTCATTTTGAAAAAAATGGTTTGTTCATCGAACAAAAGGTTCATCAAGAAGGGAGGGAATGAAAAGCCTATTGGCCCCTATGTGCCTATGATAGAATTGGGATTTTATAATGATAAGTTGAAGTAAGAAAATATGTTCATCTTCTAGATGTAGCCAAAATTGGGGGTATAAATGCATGTAACATTCATGATTTCTTTTAAAGGGAGCCTTTGATCCAATTATTCAATTAGCCCACATTGAGTAACATTGCTACATTATTTTTTCACCTTTTTCACAATTAGAAGCCAATCGACCCTTAAAACCTAACTCAAAATTCCAATCAATGTGCATCACTAGTAGAAAAAAACTTTTTTTTACTAGTCTTTGCAACAATTATTTAATTGTAAATGACATTTACAACTAAAATTTTCTTAATTGCCTTGGACAAGTCGCATAAAACAAATGTCACAAGTGACATGAATTATGGATGTAAAAAAAATCAAAGAAATATGGTTTCATCCTTTGACTTATTGTATGTGTATCATCATTTGCGACTTACCATGCGACTAATTTGGTCACCCAAACAACAAATGATATGTTGCCATGTGGCAATGTTTTTAATATTAAAAAATATCCACACCATTCATTTCAAATGGCCATATTATATGACACATGGAAAAATAACATATTGCCATGTGGCATATTAATTGTGTCCATTTTATTTTTTAAAGCCAGTTACTTGGTGCCATGTGGCATTATAAATTATATCCATTTATTTTTTGAAAGAAATTTTTTTAATGACACATGGCACGTTGAAACATTATTTAATATATAATATTTTACCTAATTAATTAATTTCAGATTATTTCAATTAAGATCAATAGTTAGGCTGAGGCTAACCAAGTATGTTTACTTGATATTCCTATTTTATCTTGGGTTTCATCCTTTTGGGTCAAGCCTCTTGTATTGGCTCATCTCTTGAATGACACTTCCACTTTCAAGCCTTCTAATGCACCTATTGATACTAAATATGAAAACAATGAAAGACAAAGCATATAAGTTAAACATTTTAATTGCAAGTGTCACCACCCTAGTCACAACTTCTTTCCAACTACCTCCTAATACCCAATGTGTTATTCTAGCTTACTTTACCTACTAACTATTTAAATTATTATAAGTAATAAAAGTTAATAAATAATAATAATAAATTATTATTATTGTAGCTAATACATAATCAAGCTGGTTATTTTATTATTAATATTGTCTCACTTCTTCTAGCTTTTAATAATGATAGTAAACAATATATAATAACACTAATAATAATAATAATAACAAAAATAATAATTTCAGCATCTATAGTAGTCTTTTAGTAATTAGTCATGTTATAATATATAATACAATATTTTCAGCAAATTATATATTTTACTACAAAAAAAATATTAATAAGAAAACTTATTAGATTATTATTGAAGCTAGTGCCGAGCTATTTTGTCATTAATTATTTTTCTTACTATCTCATTACTTATAGCTTTTCCTATAAATTTTCCAAATTCAAATATCATTTTTCAAAATTCAAATATCAAATAGCAGAATCAAATTTCTTTTTCAAAATTCAAAATTCGACTTTGCAGTTAAAATTTTCAAATTTTGGAAATCGAATATAAAATCTAGACTAGAAATATTTATATTTCAAATAATAAATTTCAAAAATGAACTATCCACTTTTAGATTCAAATAAAATTTCACATAACATTTACATGTCCATTTTTACTCAATCAATAGTTTTAAATATTCAAATATTCATTTTAAGATTCAAATAACTTTTTTCAGACTTAAATATCAATTCATAGGTTCAAATAAAAATTTCCATCTCAAATAATATTTATTATAATTGAGAAATCATTTTTCAAAATTTCAATATTAATTATCAGAAATGAAATATCAAGCTTCAGATTCAAATACAAAATTTCAGAACCAAATATCAATTTTCAAAATTGACATTTTCATTTTTAGATTCAAATTACAATTTTTAGAACTCAAATTACAAATTAAAAATAAAAATGAAAACTGTTAGAATTGAAATAACAATATTCATATGCAATTAAGATTTTCAATTTTATTTTTTATAGCTGAAATACCAATTTTCGGCATCAAATAATAATTCTCAAAATTCAAATATTAATTTTCAGAATCGAAATATCCATTTTCAAATTCACATTACAAATTTTTTGAATTCAAACTACAAATTACAAATTGAAATTTTTAGAATTGAAATAATAAATTTCACATTCAAATGAAAAATTTCAAAATTGGAATACCAATTTTCATATGCAATAAAAAATTTCAAATTCAAATAATATTTTTTATAATTGAAATGAAAAATTTTCAAAATTGAAATATTGATTTTCAAATTCATATAACAAGTTCTACACTAATAGAAAACCCCCCTTTTGCAACTACATTTTCAATTACATCTTGATTATAAAACAAAGTTGAAATTAATAAAAATAGTTGCAAAGTATTTTTTGCAATTGAAAAATGTTTTTCTCACCTTCAAACCAAAAAAGTTAACAAGTAAAAGTCAACAATCACATTTTAGTTGAAAAAGTTTCCCACGTGTCAATACCACATCAATAGCCATCATTAACCATTTTAGTTGCAAACTATCTTACCAACCTAATCACGAGATGTTGTCAACTTTCCTCAATTAATCGATGAATTTCATCTACTAACTACACATGACATCAACAAAATATTCAATTGCAATGTTGGACTACATTTCAACTATTTGCATTGAATGTTCAACCAATGATGTGATGACACATGGCACACCCAAAACATTCCACCATTGATCGGCCATAGGAGAAATTAAGTTGAAAGTGTTGCAACTATGATGGTCAATGCATTTGGCCAATGGTGGGATGACACATGTGATGATTTAATAGGGTTTGGGATGAGGCAATAATTAAATGACACATGGCATAACCTAGGCCTATCTATGTATATGGTACCTAAACATAGGCAACCATTTAATTACCTAAGGAAAGGCTAAGTCTAAACATGGCCCCCTAATCTAAACTTATGTTAAAGTTAAACCTAAGCACCTAAGCTAGGCCTAGACAAAAGTGGCCACTTAGCTTAAGCTAAGATTAGACATAAGCATTAGGTGAGGCTTAGATCTAAATAAAAAATAAAGTCTTATTTTATTCAACCTAGCCTTTAAAATTGAACCTTTTTAATTAGCTCATTCCAAATGACTGTTACAATTTCATGTTTACTTTGATTTTCCTTCATTCTAGTGCACTTGTTAATATATAGTTATTTACATGGAAATCAAACAATATGGGACAAACATTTTAACTGTCACCTTGAGAAGACAAGCTTTAAAACACACATAAGCCTAAAACTAAACATCTTTAGATCTTTTTAATTTCTTGTTTGATTTGAATTATGTAAAAAATTACATGAATGTCAATATAAACTCTACATTATCTTTTTAAACTCCAAAAGCAAAGGAGCAACACAAAAAAAACATAAAACATGTTTAAATTAGATAATGCGTTTTCTCAAAAAATGACCCATTATTTTAGAATGTCATATATTCTTCATTTCTTATTCATTTTGTGTTATTTACAAAGCTATGGGTGCAGTAACCTAAGTTTTACATTACTTTTTTAAACTTCAAAAGCAAAGGACAACTAGAAAAAAACCACAAAGCGAACAAATGTACTAAATTTTAATGAGTGAATTAAGCCTATGAGTGAACACTTACCCACTTCCTTTTAATGCATGTATCTTCTTCGATTTTTATCTATTTTGAATTATCTAAATGTCCATGGGTGCACCAAGTTAAGCTTTAAAACATCATTTTAGGCTTGAAAAGCAAAGGTAGAATGTATTAGGATTTAAAATTCTCTAATAGTTAAATGTATGTTGGTCAATTAATTTCCCCTAGTTATAACCTTGTGATAACGCAATTGCAACTTAATTAGTTACAACCTTGTTACAACTAAGTTATAACCTAGTTTTAATTTAGTTAAATTTAGAGCTAAACTAATAGTTACCTAAGTTGAGTTTATTTTTTATGTCAATTACATGTGGTAAGCATTCAGCAAAATTTTAATAATTAATAATAATTACTCTAACAGAAAAATAGATAATTATTATATATTTAAAATTTAAAATTTATGAATATCTCCCTATATATAATAAAGTTATATACTACTTAGAATATTATTAAAATAAATTAAATAATTAAATAATTATTATCCTTATGAAAATAATATTAATACTATTGTAACTAATATAAGTTAAATTGTTGTTTCACTATTATTGTTTGTAGGATAAACAAACTTGTTATAACTATTATAAATCTATGTAATATACTTTGAATAAAGATAAAATATAGTAAAACTATTGAGGTAAATATAATAGTGTTAAAATCAAAATAGTTTTTTAGATTATAAAATTATTTATTAAATATTCCTACAAACTATGCAAATTAATATTATTATTTACTATAAAAAATTCATAATGAAATAAATAGTCATCAGATATATTCAAGCCAATAGTAACATTAGATTAATTCCAAAAACATCATTAAATTAAAATATATTTAAAATTAAATTAATTACTATATTGATTTCAAATAATCATAATTATTTTTTATTACTTATGTTGTTAATGAAAAATTAAATTACATAGAAATAACTATTTCTACATGTGTTGAACATATTGTTATGAATTTGTATTTCAATACACATTATTTTATACTTACAATTCAATTTTTTAAAATTATTTTAATATTTTTTATTTAAAATAAAAAATTAGTTGCATAGCACATAACCTTTCATTTTTATAAATGGAATTTACAAGTAACTTCATTTTAATGACTTTTAGTAATTTTTAAGAACTTTAAAATCGTCATGTGTATAAAAGTGACTAAACATTAAAGTTCCACAAAATACTAATTTTTTATCATTACTTGATATGTTGAAAACTAAATTTGATTTACAAAAAATTAGAAATTACATTTATTAAACATATGCATTATTCTTCATTTATATTTCAAAGTTTTACTTAATTTTATTATTTAAATGCACAACAATAATATTCCTTTCGATGATCATACGTAACAACTCATTTTTACAAATACAATTACATGTATTTTAATCTTTGATGCATTTTGATCATAATTTTTAATAAATGTTAAGCTATCACACACAAAAAAATGAATAAACATTAGGATTCCACAATTTACTCCTTAATTATATATCATTATTTGATATGTCTTAAAATAAATTTGGTCTACGTAAAAATCAAATATTACATGTATGAACATATACAAGATTAAATTATTGATTCATATTCAAGATAATTGATTCAAAATTTATATGCATTACAACAATTATATACAAATAATTTATTCATTAATACACATTATTTTTAAAACTAATTTAATGTTATCATAATTTCGCATAAATATTAACATACGTCGTATGTATAAAAACAAAATTACATATTAGTTGTTTAGTTGAGTGGAGAAATAATTGCAACAAAGTTGCAAATGAAATTATATTTCATCCATCCATTAAAATACATTTTATCATCCATACATGTGTTGATAATGTCACCAAAGTAGTTGAACATTAGTTAATGTCTTGACTATGTGCCAACTAGAAAACTTTTAATCAAAACATGTTTTTCACTACTTATTAACATAAAGACATTTCAACTTGGAGACATTATTGATGCTTAGAATATTCAATGGAATATTCGGCAAAATATCACCTAGTTGAAATCTCCTTTCAAACATATATTAATTTAGTTGATGATTCGACTTAATTGGTAATTGCCATTATATTATTTCAAAATTAAAAAATTATAGTTGCAACAGAGTTGCAAATACGTTTAGTTTAAAGCTTCTTGGTTTAAAAAAGGAAGTTTTTCTATTAGTGTTAGAACTCAAATATCATTTTTTGGATTTGAAATATTGATTTTTACATTCAAATAACAGTTTTTAAAACTCAAATATCAATGTCATACTCAAAATGTTTTTTTTAAAGAATTGAAATAACAATTTTCAGATTAAATTAAAACTTCTTAAAACTCAAATACCAATTTTGAAATTCAAATAAGTTTTTTATATTTGAAATAATAATTTTTAGATTCAAGTAAAAAAATTCAGAATTGAAATATGCACTTTCAAATTCAAATAAGAATTTTGGAATGTGCATAACAAGTTTTAGAATTGAAATATTAATTTTCAGATTTAAAAAATTTTCTGTTCATTTTTTGAATTTACAGAACAATTTTCATAGTTCAAATATTAATTATCAATTTCAAAATATCAATTTCCAACTTCAATATATGAACATTGGACATACATTCGTATAATTAATATACAAAAAAAACACACATTTATCATATGGGTAATGTATTTTACATACAATTTAATATATACATAAAAACTTATCCCTAAATCGCCATAGAATATCTTTAGTTCAATGCGATTAACTTGGTGATTATTGCAACTAATGGAACATATAAGCCTATGCATGGATGAAAATAAACATTAAAACCATCCAAGTGATAGGATGAAATTATCAATAATTACAACAAAGTTGCAACAATGATCAAAATAATTGAAGTTTGATCTCATAGTTGCAAAAATTCTCAAAATTAATCGCAAACAACTATAGGTTGCATGTAGTTATAAATGTAGTGGTTACATTTGGCTTATTTCTACTAGTGATATAAGTGAGCCAAAAATTTAAAAAATTAGCATATTCAATCCTAAAATGTGGGTTCAATAATACATGTGATATAAATCCATTTGACAAGTCTTCACAACAAACAAAATACAAATAAACACATCATAGGTTTGAACAAACTCAAACACACCCTAAACACATTGAAGGATGCAAATAATGCAAATCAAACCCAAAAAAACCTCAATATCACATAATAACTCCAAGTTTGCCTTGAAAAATCATGCGCCACATGTTCTTCAAACATTTGCACGACTAAAAATTTATACTTGTTCAAAAAAAATTAGCATGAGAAAGCATGAAAATCCATACTATTTTCACATTGCAAAGATTCTTCAATGTTTTGCATTGCATAAATTCAACAAATTTTCATATGTCCAACTATTGTTTAGGGGAATTACTATAATAGGTGTACACATATTGTAACAAAACTTTAACCTTGGATACAATTTGTAATGTGGAAAAAATTTGGATTGCAAGATTAGTCTAATGAGTGACACAATGCACCCCAAGCATGAAAGAGTGCATGAGTTTCCCTTATTTGAATTATAACACTTATTTTAACACCCTAGAGAAAATTGAAACCCCATTTGCACCAAAATTAATGAATTTGTTAGAAACTTTTTAAAGATATTCAAAATGCCCCCCAATTTGCAACACATTTGCCAAGTTATCATTATTGTCAAATTGTGTACAATACCCTCACTTAATACTTGTTCCATTATTAACAATATGGGGATGTGTTTCCAACCTTCAACCACATCAACATAATGTCAATGTTTGATTAAAAATCAGTGGTGGTCAATCATCTCATCAATGGTGATCAAATACACTTGATAATATGCATTGGAAGATGTGTTTTAATAAACACAAGCTCATATATGCACTTAGTCATGGCCCATGCACTTGGTCAAATGTTCCAATGATGACAAGGGTTGTTAAGCATTTGGATAAAATCAAGCATATCCTTTAAGCTTTCATATTTTATAATTGGGCACCATTGTTTCATTAGAAGCAAATAAGGGATTTTCAACTAGTTTTTTTGCAGCTAGTTTTAGTTGCAAACAACATTTGTATTTTCCTTTAGTTATGTTGGACAAGTTGCAAGTGACATTAGTCAATTTGACCATGTGAAAAATTCTCACAAGTTATTCAAATTTTTGTTTACATTCAAGATGAAAATAAAATCTATCTTTGCCACTAATACAAAATTTGTGATGCATTGAAGCACATTGCCCCTTTTTTTCCACATGTTGGCTCACGTGATTCATATAATATTCCCCAATAACTACCCCAACTTAATAGTGGCCTTGTGACACTAAACATCTTTTTAGAAACCATCAAATATCAACACCATGAATGTTTATGTCAAACCTTACACCTAACCACCATCATCTTTCCATTGACCCCTAACATTGCTTCAACCCAAAGCAACTTATCAACCTAGACATCTTGAAATACCATGTTTAATTCCCACTATGCCTTCTTAAGCTTCTTTGGCTTTGGAAGAATGGGACCGAGAACTCTAACAACAAGCTTGTACCTCTTATGACTTGAACTAGGATCCATGATATCTTCAAGAGGTATGTGACCTTTCCATCTACATCACATTTTTCCTTACACTTGTAGGAAGATGAACCATTATTTACCCTTTTAGTGGTTGACCCAACTACAAAAGGCTTGGAAACACTTACAATACCTTCTGAAAAGACATGTTAAAACCTAAAATTTAGTAGTAGTTTGTAGTGGAACAATGACAAGAGAAGCAAAATTTAAAACACTTCAAGTTTTGAAACTAATAATGCACCTCCAAAACCTTCACTTGCAAAATGAATAGTGAATTTCTTGCACTTCACTCAAATGCAAACACAAATTTGATTCATGCACATTGCACAACAAAACATAAACAAAAGGACACAAAACACAATCTAGAAGGTTTGCACAAGTTCATGAATGTTGATCCACTCACACAAACCAAAAACATATTTTGCAAGGTGAAGTTTTTCTTGAAATTTTAATGTTCACATATTGGAACATATGCATCTTCAACTTGGCAACAATGGAGTTGTGAATCCATCAATTTCTACTTGATTTCCTTCTTGATGTCCATAATAATACATTGCTTACATTAAAAAATCAAATCATGATTTCACGCAAAACTCACAACTCCATGTTCGTAAAGATTGAATCAAAAAATTGCAATTCAACAAATATGTGTACTGTAACCTAGAAATTTATGAATAAAAAAGGTTGAAACTTGTTCTTTCACAATGCACATACAAACATTAAATGTAAAATTCTTTTGGTAATAATTTTCAATTCATCATGTTCATCATTGTGGAATACAACAACATTTTCCAACTTCATTTATAGTGTATTCATGATTGGGGTACCAAAAAAAATGACCTATTTAAAAAAAATTCCAAAGGAAAACTTTGAATTTTTAAAAATCTTATATTATTATAATTGTAATGGATTGTTGTATGCCAATAAATAAAATGACATCTTGTTAAATTAATAAAAAAATATTTAAAAATAATTTGGATAGTATGTAAATGTCATTTTGAGTCCTTTAAACAATGTACATCAAGTGTTTAAACTACATTTTTAAAAATAATCAAAAGGAATGCATAAAGTCATACAATTGAATTAAAAAAATTTGTAAAACAAAAACATGTCCCCTTTTATGAAAATACATATTCATTGGATGAACTTGATGAAAAACCAAATCATACATTAATTTCAAAGTCTCAAAATTTTTAACGTTTTGAAAATTTGAAGGAAAGGGCTAGAAGGTTAATGACTCATTTAAAAAACCGTTTGAACAAAAATTATTTTCAATGGGTTTAAAATGTTTAGCTTTAGCTACATGTCACATGTGTAGTAAATAATCTGATTAAAAAAGTTGTTTGGTTGTCATTTGAAATCCATTTTGGGATTTTTTGTGTTTTAATTATAAACCAAAATATTGATACAAAATTATGTATGTATGTGAAAAATCACCATTGAAACATGAATTATCTTAAATTGGACTATTCAATTTTTCTCATTTAAATTATTTTAAATAAATGTTATTTACAAAAATTAGCATTACAAAAGTCATGGAGTCCTTTTTCCTTTTTTTGGAACCTCAACCTTGAATAGGTTTTTTTTGGTTTTTGCATGTTTTCCAATTGGTTCCCAAAAGGTCTAACTTGTGTATTTTGTCTCAACACATGTTCTAATTTCTTTTTCATGTTCTTAGTTCACATTGTTGGTATACTTTGTCACAACCCTAACCCTGAGCTCGTGACCAAGCCAAGGGCTTGTAAAAAGGCGAGACAAGAGGGAGACCCGGGAAACACATCTTATACTCCCAGGAGTGTAGGAGAGTGTGAGAGAATGAACTCTCATACTCCCAAGGCAACTCCCACTTGGGGAGTTGGAGTCCCGAAGGACTCCCAAATTTTTAAGGAGTGATTACAAGGATCAAAACCCATCGGTTTGAAGAGTTCTTTATATCATTGAAAACCTATTAAAATGTAGGTGTCTAAAATGGGCTCGCATCACCCATTTGGACATCTGAAACACAAGTTATGGCCAAAACAAAGGTCGGGAGTCAAATTGGCAGTTTGAATCCCGACCACTATAAGTCAAGAATCAACCTGATTTCCTTGCGTGCAGGTGGCATGCGATATACCATTGAAAAGCTCTTGACGAAGGCTACAACTTTGCTTTGGACCTCATTGCGATCAAAGGTTTGTACATAAAGTTATGGGGCTTCAAAATCGTGGGAGTTTCGACTTTGGCAATTTCGGGACTCCCACTTGGGAGTCCCGGGACAAAAAGCCATTTGAATGTGGGCCTCATGGAGAGGCACATAGTATACTATAAGGGGGAAGGTGGTGGCTTCCCCCAAGTCCGGGCCATGGTGAATTTTGTGAGTTCAAATTTGCTTGTGACTCGTCCTAGCACCAAAAGTGTTTCAATTATGCATTAACCAACTTCACTAGTAGAAATCAAGCAAAATGTAACCATTCAATTTACAACTATATGCAACTTATAGTTGTTTGCGACTAGATTTGAAAATATTTGTAATTACAACACCAACTTTCAACTATTTTGATCATTTTCACAACTATGATGCAACTATTAGAAAATTTCATCCTATTGGTTACATCAATTTTACATTTATTTTCATCCATTAATAGATTGATATGTCCCGTTAGTCGCAATAGTCACCAAACTAATTGCATCCTAAAGGTATTCTATAATGACATAGGGGTATATTTTTATGTATGTACTATATATATATATATATATATATATATATATATATATATATATATATATATATATATATATATATATTTTTTTTTTATTTT
>Ga0116227_10009556_pt1 | contig 17530 bp, 10 predicted proteins | sample S1TSphgellanicum_FD_89693 | JGI IMG/M metagenome (GOLD analysis project Ga0116227, IMG submission 89693) | Host-associated microbial communities from peat moss isolated from Minnesota, USA - S1T2_Fb - Sphagnum magellanicum MG | ecosystem: Host-associated > Plants > Peat moss > Unclassified... | reverse complement strand
GGAATTTTTAAAAAAAAAACAAAAAACAAAAAAAAGACTTTAGGAAAAAAAAAGAAAAAAAAAAAAATATAAACTTCTATGCTTAAAATTTAAAAAAAAAAAAAAGGCTAGTGAAGGAGTTTTGATAAACTCACTTTGGATATGGCACTCATTGAAAGTCATAGGAGTTGCAATGACAAGAACCTTGCAACAACCAAAAAAAAAAACCAAAAATTTTCAATGCCTTTTAGTTTCACTACTTTATGTGAAATAAAATAAAATTCTCAAAGCTTTAAATAATAGTATCATATTACTAATGCCTAATAAATGCTAACATAGAGTATATTTACAAATCTTAGACCCAAAATAAAATCTTTCACAACCCAAAATGAATGAAAGTTTTGAAATAAAATTGTGTCAAGAAAAACAACACCACAAAAAAATATTTTAAAAACACACGCATGCACCCCAAAAAAACTCACAAAACGGTTTTAAAATGTGCACACAAAAGAGAACAAATATTTGGAAAATTGTGAACAAAATTGTGAAATAATAAGAGACAAAACCAATACACGTAAAAATGCAACCGTATTTAAACTTAGGCTAAAAACTTGAACCCGACCAACATTAATAGATTGCAAACTAATAATTTTCACTACAAGGGATCCTATTCATTCCAACCCATGCATTTGTAACTTGTGTCCAAATCAACCATTTTTGTGAGTATAGATATGACTATCCTTTGTGGCACCAAGTAAAAACAATTTGTAGTTGCATAAACAATTACAAAGTGATTTGTAATTGCACATGCAATTTAGACTTGCAATTAATGTCAATTTGGATGAAAATGAAGATGAAAAATACATTTATATCATCTATTTTTAGTGGCATCCCAAAATGGATGAAAATGTAATTGTTTTTACGACTTGGAAAATGGTTCATAGGCCATTCAACACCACGTGACATCTTTTGAACTTGATTTGCAATTATAAATCCTAGTTGCAAATGTACATGTAATTATATATGAAAAAATTATGAGCTAACGAATGAAATTGTTGGATTTTGTCATCTTTTTTTTTGCTTAACTTGCTTCAATGAATAAATTGTTAAATGTGTAGTATGGTTTGGTGAGTTTGTGAAAATTAAGAAGGACCCATGGCAATTAATGGTAGAAATCAATTTTGAAATTTCTAATATTATTGGGTTTTTCATAATTTGTAATTAAGTGTGAAAATATATATTTATCATCCATTTTAAAATCTTTCATTGCTAGATGAAAACATAATTATTTTTGCAACTAATCATGTAAACAATAAGTAGCAAGTAATAAATAATGCTAGATTGTAGGTAATATGTATGTGGTTATGTAGAAGGTATTTTATCATGTTGATGTGTCATTGTGTTTTTAATTAGTTAATTAATTAGGTAAGGTAGGTAAGAGGTAATAAATATTAGTTGAATTTTCCTTACATACATAATCAACATAGGTTAGGTACCTACTAGGTGAGCTTAAGTAGGCACAATAAATGGCCTACCTAGCAACCTTAAACTAGCTTTAAAAACATGTCCTAGGTAATGACACATGTCAACATGGTATACGTAATCATTAATGAAATTACCAATTATATATATATGATAATTTCATTATTGGTATTATATTGTATTATCTAAATGATAAATGGGCTTCCTACTTAGATGCTTTCAATAGTTATCCACTCCACATTTGGCTACCCAGCGTCTACCATGGGCATGATAACTAGTACACTAGAGGTGTGTCCTTCCCAGTCCTCTCGTATTATAAATAATGTGACTACATTGCTTAGTCATAAAATTAGTTGCAAAATGATGATGCCATATAAGTTGGTTTAGGTGGATGAAAAGTTCATGTAAGTTGCATCTTCATGTGATTACCATTGCAACTTGATGCCATATATTTTCTTTAATATGTAGCAATTGCATATGGTAATTACAACTAAATATAGTTGTTAATCTAGTTGTTGATTTGCAAATTCTTTGTAGTATTTTCATGCAAAAATTATTTCCTCCTTTAGAAATTCAAAAACTCATCATATAAATTTTCATGAATGGGATTAAAACACTACCATATGGTCAAATGAAATGTCTATTCATTTTGCATCTCAACATAAAATTATTAAGAAAATCACACCATAATGCATGTAAACAACACTACAACAAAATGCATCCTTGTATGCCAAATGATTTCATTGCATTTTGAATGAATTCACTAGTCCCACTAAATGGACCTAGTCAAGATGTAGTGAATTCACTAGTTCATTGAATAAGGACTAATGAACTACACCACATTTTGTAGCAGTGTAATGTGTATTGGAAAATAAATCCTTCCAATCATGATGTCGACTTCTAATCAACTTGAAATACCATAATACTCCAGTAGCTTTGACATTAACTATATCATTTTCAAATATGTTGAAAATTTCATGATATAATTTTTTTCAAAAACCAAAATTTTGTAAAGGAAATTAACAAATCTTTGAAAATATTGTAAATTATATTTTCAACCAAAGTTAATTAATTATTCAACAAACATGTGTTGAAGCTACCTTTGTACTATGGTAGTTGATTGTTGACAAACTTGTTAATAATCAAACACAAATTTCCTACCTCCAACATGGACAAACATAAATAGCCCCATAATATAACCATCCTTAACAACTCTAAATGGAAAAATAAATATTTCAAAAACTATGAATCTTGCACGATGATTTTTAATGTCATTCCAAAAATAATTAAACAAACATTAATTCTTGAATTCATTTACCAAAAAAATTGCAACCATCTATTCGAAGTAAGACAAAATTTCAAACACCTTTCCAAAACAAAAAAACATTTATTCATATCTAATATTCAAAAATTCGAAAGCTTCAAATTATTGAATGTCAACATTATAAATTTTTTGGTCATAAATTTTGTAATCTATTAAACTTTAGTGATCACATTTTTAATTTATGACAACTTAACAAAATCTTCAATCAAAGGATAAAAATTGTATTAAACAGCAAAATGAATCCAAACAATTGAAGAGTAATATTTTGTTATTAAATAGATATAAAAATATAGTTTCAACATTGTCCATCATCATTTGCATAACATTTTCAAGTCACACCATCACTAAACATGATAAGATTATTGGGGAACTTTTTTGTTTAGTCCATGAAGAATTGTCAAGATTGCCCCAACAACAAGATATAGATCATATTATTGAATTAATAAATAGGGAAACTCCAATTCCATGTGTCCCCTATTGGCATTTTTTGTTGGAGAATGAAGATTTGGAAAAACCAAATATGTGACCTTTTTGAAAAATGTTACATTAAACCCAATAAACATCCACGGGTAATGTTGATATTATTCAAAATAAAATAAAATGGTACATTGAAGATGTTCATAAACTATAAGTGTCTTAATAAAATTGCAATGAAAAAAAATGTTCCCTTATTTTGGATTGATGACCTATTTAATTATTCATGTGGGGCCCAAATATTTTCAAAGATAGACATGAAGAACATGTATCATCAAATTTAGGTGAAGGAATTTGATATTTATAAGATTGCCTTTATGAGCTGATTTGGTCATTATGAATTCAATGTGTTCAACAAAAAATACATTGAGAAGTTTGTTTTGATTTGCATGCATGATATTTCAATATATTCCAAAACATCACATGCACACATCAAAAGGAACATTTGTGCAAGGTGTTTCAAATCTTGAAAAAAAGTAAAACTTATGCCAAGATGAGTAAATGTGAGTTTTTAACCTTTCAAATAGTATATTTAAACCACATTGTGTCTAAGGAAAGGTCTATTGGTTGATCCTATAAAACCTAGGTTATAGCAAATTAGCCTTGCCTTAATGACCGAATTGATGTGAAAGGATTTTTGGGCTTTGTTGGGCTTTATCACAATATTATTAGGTCATTTAAAAAATGAATTGCCCCATTAAATACATAACTTAAAAGAAAGAATGACAAACAAATCAAAAAAAATATGTCATGTAAAACAAAATTACCCTACTTGGGATAAGAACTATTGACCATTGTACATGTTTTAAATATATGGTACCATTAAGTCTTGGGCATGGATTTAAAAATTGAAACATACTATGAGAGTTTGTGATATTTGACCGTTCAATCCACCTTGAGTTGGAGGCAATGTAGGTGGGTAGAATTTTTGTAACATTTTTTCTTTGACATACAATATGTGAAAGGAAAGTAAAATGTAATTGTGAATGCATTGTCCAAAAGGAAATGGGCAAATGCAATGTTAGTGGTCAAGGGTGAACTAATTCTTGATGTGAAGAAGAAATATGTAAAAGATCCATTATTTACTACATTGTTTATTATAATTTTACATACATCAATATACCATGACTCATGATGCATGTGTAAGGTAAATCTTGTCGTTTCATTCTTCACAATGTATAATATTTGATGTTTATTGTGCCCTATGTTATACTAATATTGCAATTTGCATCCTATGCATGAAAGTTTCAATCAAAGTAATTTCATGTTCTATTGTAATGACAACATGTTTTTGGTATATACGAAATGTACAACAATTTAAAAATTGATAACAATTTGTAAAAAAATTAATGAAACAAAGATGTAACCTTAAACCCTAAACCTTAAAATCTTTCAATAACCTTTCAAACTTGAAATTTTTAATATGAACAACAACATATATATGATGCTTCAATCATTTTAAACATTAAAACAAATGTCCACAAAAATTTAAAGGTTTCACTTGCATCATGATATGTCACAAACTTGAGAAGATTTCACATATGTATTAAGAAAATTACATTCAAAATGTAACCAATAAATAAAAACTAAAGTATGTCAAGTCAAAATTAATAGCCTTCCTATGTTTGAAGGGAAGTTTATGAATTAAACATTTATAGAATTGACCCTTTTTAATTATTTTTCATGCAATATTACTATTGCATTGAAAATTCACAAGTATAAACTAAATAACATCAATGGAAAAATAATCAATTAAATGAATATGACCAAAAATATTAAAGTAATGATTGTAATTGCATGAATTTAGAACAACACATATAAATAAAGAAGATTTTAATTTGAAAATCACATGAATGTTCAATCCTTAACATTTTACAAGCCCAATTGTAGAGTTCATTATTAAAACTTCTTTAGATATGAGATTTAATTTGAATTTATTTTTTTGAGTCATGACTCAATTGCAAAGTTAATTTCAGAAAGGGAGTTCACAAGGTATTAATATAAATTGATTTTGATCTGCATGCCAACATTCATCAAAGAAAAGCCCTAGTACAAAAGAGCAACATAAAATGAAACTAACCTAGCAAAGGTTACCTTTCCATGTCACAAATAATTAGTGCCTCCTTGGACCACATTTAGTGTGTATCATTATTGAATTGTGTATTGGAATTGCCTTTGTGTTTGATAACTATTAATGCAAACATTGGTATAATAACCGTCATGTTAAAGCCAAATTTGATATTATTTCAATGTTATAATAACCTTTTCTTAAGCCACAATCACACTTAATGTTGAGTTGATGTTTAAAAAGAGAAGTTGTTTTTGTTGCATTTACATCAAGAATTTTAGTTAACATCAAACCTTACTTGGCACAGAGTGTTAAATGGGTGTTAAGTTGATGTTAAATGAACCTTAGTTTGATTTCAAATCTTCCAAAAACATAAATCTTAAAATAAAAAAATAATTTTGAGTAACAACTCATAAAAAGGGGTTGTAAGTCAATGTTAAATTAAAAAAATAAATTTTCATGGTTTTCATTTTAAGTGTGAACAATTAGCAAAAAATTAACATTCAAGTTAGATTGTAGCTTTAAATTGATTTCTAACAATTGAAAAATTCATTAAAAAATTGAAGGGATGGTGGCAATTTAATGTTGGTGAAGCACACTCAGATTGTTGAAGGTTGTCTAATTTACTTTAGTAGTAATAAACTAATATGAAACTAATCAGATTCCAATTTTGAAAATATAATTGTGGTAGTGAACCACACCATGATTGTTGAAGGCCATCTAATTTACCATATTAATAAACTTGGGCTACACATTGTTTTACACTACAAGTGAGAATGAAATGATGAAAAAAATGTGTTGATTTTGTGAAAACTAATTTCCATTTGAATGAAAATATTGAATGACATTGCATGCAACTATAATGGAATTCAAATTCCATTGAAATGAATTGTGTTCACATTCGATTGAATTGAAATAAAATCAAACTTGTTGTATGCAATTCAAATCCCATTGTATTGAGTTGAATTCCAATTCAATTGAATATAAATGGAATGCAAATTGGTGAACAAGATATTGAAAATATGCTAATCATTTCCATCATCTATGATTATGGTGTTGGAAAAAAACCAATTCTTGAAAATCACATATTTGAAAAGACACATTTCCATTCCATTCAAAACGCATTCCAAACTAGAATTTATTTTGGTAGGACAAAGCTCCTAATGGACCCTAAACATGTCTACCTTATATTAAAAAGGCTACCATTATCATTGGAATTGATGCAAAACTAATTGAATCTCAGTTAATTTTTTTAAAAACAATATATTTTTGTAATCCTAATCCCAACCCACATCTCTTTAGCTCTTCCTACATTTGTAATGATGTGAGACAAATCCTAAAATGTTTTCCAAAGAACTCCATAAGACACATAATTTCCCAAGGTCCATTCAAACTTGGTGGCGACTTAAATATTTTCAAACACCCAATCAACAAAATCAATACTAAGATTCACATGTTCCAACACAAACATAGGATCTCAACTTCTCAAACAATTTGCATCTAAACCACAATATGTTTCAAGTTCAAATGCAATCCATTTCAAATCCCTAGATACAAAATTTCCTCAATACAAGTTTCAATAAGTTTCCAGTGCTACCATTTCATCAAGTTGCATACACCAAAAACAATCATGTAGAGACAAGTCAACTTCTTTTTGTTCATATCTTTTGTGATCCATTTTTTCATTCATCTTGTTCCAAGTCCACTATTGACATGCAAAAATCATATCATGTTAAATTCTAAAGAGCCTTGCAATATCACTAACCTTGTTATTACAAAATGACACACTACAATACATAATAACTCCGATAAGAATGAAGGAATCAATGTTCTCAATGATTAAGAATGCCCGAACCAGGTTAAATCTTTTCCTTGAAGTCAAGGCAAGACTTGCAGATAGGGGAATTTCAGAACCAGGAAGAAGGAACAGCACAGAAGCAAAGAACTAAAACAAAGCAACAATCAAACAAAGCAGTATGAACAAAAGTGAGACAGTCTCTCAGTTGTTCAGGGATCCATCAACAATAATACTCCAATTATGATTCTTTGGACGCTCAAACTGAAGGTTTCTGGACCATCAGGAAATCATCTGCAAGGATGATCACTGAAAGTGGCAAAATAGAAGTCCAAAAGTGGACTTATCCTCTCTGCCACTTCTGCACACCCACTTCACACTTATTACTGTCTTTCCAATTCCATCCTACTTTGAAGATCCGCAAGGGCAAATGAATCTAACTTAAAAGGGTCCTTGGTTTGCTGTGGCTGGAAATCTGCCTATAGGATTTTGCATCACCATTGGATTGTTGCATCTAATGCTATGAACCGTTTGTCACAACAAGTTGCTCAAGCCCTCCTCTTGGAATTAACAGGTTGGCTCAGGTGGCTATATAGGGAAAATCCCAACATTAAACCTGTTGAAAATAATATGAATCAAAAGAAGGAAAGAAAATGGGACAATCCCATCTCTTAAAATCTTCACATCTGACTCTGTTCTCCACTTTGAGTGAGTTCAACACATCCAGCCAAATATTGAGAAGTACTGCAAGACTCACTAACATGGTCCAAGGATTCATGTGTCATCTACAGCAAACATAGCAGTGTAACAAAAAGTGGAAGTAATCAGGCATGTATCAACCTTGCACAGTACAGAACTTAGGTAGAAACTTAATCATGAGGATATAACCTGTATCTGGCATGCAGCAGAACATGCATGGTCAGCTGTGCACAGGGGTTTCTTTGCCAACTCCAACTCCAGGCCAGGATGGTATTATGGTCAGCTGTAGCTTCAGATACTTGACCTGGGTTGTACAGATTACTCACCATGTTCACACTGTAAGAACCAACAGAATTCTATGCCAAAAACAAATCAACTAAACTGATGAAGAATTTGCAGATTGCTCAACACTCAGGAGTCGTGACAATCATGTCAATCTTACTATTGGGAATCCAGTCCTCATTTGAACCTATGCTGAACAAGTCGCTAGCACACACAAAACTGCGAGTGCTCTCTTAGAAGTAACTAGTGCTCATTGAAAAACATGTCCTAGACATGGGAAGCCCCTGCAGTGAGGACTACCATGCAGACATGATGATGGAGGTATGGAGAAAATGTTGGGTGATCACAAAGGCCTCATTGTCACAGCCTCAAATCCAATTGACCATCTGCCCCCAACAGTGATGGTCAAGTCATAGTCAACTTTCACCAGTAGTTGGAAGTTAGAACCACCAAAAGACTTATAACCTCTAGTAGTAAGGCCTGTAGCGCATTGGCCGCCTGTATCTTGGTGCTTTCCTGCAGAGTGTACATTCAAGATTGTAAGAATAGAGACTGTCATGCCAACCAACAAGGTTCTTTCTTACCAGTCTCTACATGCAAACATGATTTGATCAACGTCACAATACAAATTCTTTGGTAAGCTAGCACACACTGACTCCCAACATAATGCACAATAGCTCTATTCAAAACCCTAAAACCAAATCCTGCATCATTGAGTATGTGAGCACCAAAGAATCCAAGCAGGTGATGATACGATATGTTTACACACAGCACGTAACCCTAAACACTGGAAAAAGGAATGACAATGAAGCAAAATGAAAAAGAAAAACTAGGGTATGAAATATGCAACCGCATGTGTCAGAAATGGAAATCCATAGAGGATACCCACCCATAACCATAGGGAGCATACCCATAAGGAGGCAGATAGGGCCTCCTGGGGCGGTACCCATAATACGGGTTGTATCGACCACCTCGAAAAGCCTTCATTCCTGGAACATTTGTCCTCTTCGGTGTCACCTGCATTCATACCCCACCCCCAACAAGTCTTTTTCAGCACCTTAATTTCCACCTGAAGATCCTTAACCTCTTATAAAGCATGCCACAGAAAGATAGGTATGAGAAACATAAGAAGTAGCTAATAACCAGCACAATAGGCTAGACCATATCAACCATTCTGATAGGCAACTAGATTACCAAACAAAATCTGGGCCATGTCACTCTGTCCGAGTTACATTATCAAATGTCTAAAATCCATGTGTTGCCTCTGGTTTTAGGATAACGTAAAAGGCTTGGTTCATACATCATAAGTGAGCTACTGCCAAATTATTTATGAAGAGGTTACAAAGGACCCAAATCAGTTGTTGACATAAGCTGAAGGGCAAGAATTGTAAGCTTTGAAGGGAGACAATATTCTGCATTTCAAGACCTCAAGGTTTGTGGCATAGCTATTCAATTCTATGTGTGCAACAGCCCTGTTACAGCACAATTGCATGCAGGGCCAGAGACCGATGTAGCAGCATACCTCAGCCTAACACTATTTATCAGATAAGTGTGAAACTAATAATGGATGGTGAATAGAAACCTTCAGTTGGCGAGCATGTAATTCAGATTCACTGAGCAGAATCGCATTTTGGACTGCTTCCACCTCCAAAAACTCCACATAGGCATATCTGTAAATCCCAAAATTTCCACACTCTCAGTGACATTGTCAGGCCAAAACAGCAAAGCCTGTATGTGGGTCTGATAAAAAACAAACAGGATACAAAATCAATCTCACCACCAAAGCATAAGTGGATGAACTTCACCAGGTAAATCAATTCTTGCAGAATGCCTAAAGTTTTCCAAGAAAGACAGTCCTCAAGAAACTGCTACTTACATCTTAGAACCCAAACCCAATTTTTGCATGGAAACATTTCTTAGATCTCCAGTTTGTGATATGACATGAGCATATCAAACAAAAGCTTTAATGGTAAAAAGTGCTCTGACCCCTTTGGCTGTCCAAACTTGTCTGTTAGAATTGTAACTCGATTAACTGTACCACACGACTGGAAATGCTGCTGCACCTCTTCAGGGGTGCAAGAATAATCCACCTGAAAAATCACAGCAAACAGTCATATATTCCCAGTTTTTTTCTCACTTCTTCCAATTGCAAGGACAAAAGAAGACCTAGCTCTCCAATCCATATCTACAGGGGACGAACCAGTCCTTCTAAATTTGCACACAAAACACAGAGTGCTAATGGTTCAATTATTGCTTGAGCAAGGGAGAATAATACATTGCCAACAAACACCGAACGAGCATCAGCCTCCTCTTTATTTGCCAGTGCTGCTGCTGCACCTGCTGGATCTGCATTGAGCAAAGGTATGATTATGCTACTCTTTATCATCATCAGTGTAATGTGCTTCACATCCCTGGTAATTTATCTCCCCAAAAACATCTTTGGAAGGGTGGAGGATAATTTCAAAAATCTACTGTCAAAGCCCCCCCCCCCCCCCACCAAAAAAAAAGAAAAAACACAGCCCACACATTCTCTGTCCTCCTAGTTCATAAAATTCCATACATTAGTTTCATATCTGCGTCAAAAGTCTCTGCTAAGTTCAGAGCCCCAAACAAGTACCTTGAACAGCACTCATCTCTTTCTCGACTTTGGCTTGCATATCACGAAGTGCAGCCGCTTCCTCTTCCATTTCCTTCAACCGCTTCTTCATCTCCTCTAGCTCCTAAAAAAGGAGAAACCACAAAAGAAAACGTGTCTCATCAAGGTTTCCATGTTCCAACTTGCAATTAGGGTTTCAAAACAGGGAACCAAAGACCAGAAAGCAACACGCTTGGGAACCAAAGACATACGTATATAAACCACGACGGAAAACACATATATACCTTTGAAGCAGCATCGTCTCCCACAACATCATCGGCTTTGATGCTTCCATTTTCAGGTTGTCCATCAAGTTCGCCTTCCAGCTCCCCTTCCACTTCTTCCGGAATATCTCCGCCATAAACCTCGTGCTCGTCTTCCATCACCAGAAAGAAGCGGCTCTATTAAAATAAACACTGACGACAAAAGCTCTCTCTCTCTCGTGTTCCTTCTACACTGCTGCTGGCCAGCAAAGGCACACTATCTCTTTCTCTCTCAGAGATACAAAGGAGGACGGAAGAAGGCGAACTTCTTCTTCTTCTTCTTCTTCTTCTTCCCAGACCTAAAACCCCTTCCCCTTCTTTCTTCCACAACTTTCGGAAAACGGCACCAGATCGTGAGATTTTGGGCTCGTACGACAGAGTAACACTGTGGCTTTACAAACAAAACATTATCTCTGACATCCGAGAGACGGCAGAGATGCAATAACGAACCCTGACGCGAAGAAGAAGGGCCGGAACCGCGAGCGAGCGAGCGGCAACCAGCGCGTCGTGCACTGTGCACTCGTTCGTTCTTCCTGGTTCTTCGTGGATCCCCTTCCACCTAACCCGATCAAATATTCAACCATGGTGATAGGTATTCCGGTTATACCTATATGTTACAAGACTGGTTCCACCAGCCCGTTGGTCCACATAGATTGGTACCACCAACAGGGTGTGGTCAGATCCTAACCAGTGTTTCTCGCTGTTGGTCCACATTGCAAGTGGATCTGGAAAAACCATACTAAGTGGAACCAGCATATAACCACATTGCATGGCCCACCTAAGGAATGAACTTGAAAAGAAATTATTGGTACTGGAACAATAAGACACCAAAACTGGTTAAGCTTACCTGGATAAGACTTTGGAAGTGGTACAAATTTTGTAGCCCTGGGGTGAACTACTAGCACCTATATTGGTAAGTAACCATGGTGGATGAAATTTACCACACATTTCATTGGTCTCCTTAATATGCATGGATGAATAAGCATTTTCAATGGATGAGATCTATGACACATGTGGTTGTTCATATGGAGAAAAAATTTGAATTAGCGGAAATAATGTTCATAGATGAAATTGACCATATAAATGAAATTAGTAATTTGGATGAAATTATACATTTACCTATAATGACATACTTTTACACATTTATTCGAATCACTACGAAATAGTCCACAACAATGCAAGTTCGTCATGAATACATAACAAATACACATAACTTAGCTTTCATTATTGAATGCAAAATTCGTCAATTTTAATATTACTTTGAAAAATCTCCTTCCCTTTGTGAGGATCATGTTCAAAACATCATAAATATTCAACCCTAAAACTATTTGAATATATTTTCATAAATATTTGAAAACCTTCATCTTTATATAGTCCAATCAACATTTCTCCTTAATATTTTTCATGTACTATGGAACGAGCTTTGTAAGGCCCATTCCACTTAAGAAGGTGGTGAACTTTGTAAGGTGAACGACCATTTTATTAGGTGGTAATGGGTTCTTTTAGTGCTTGTTCAAAAATATGATTGATTTTTATTCACATTTCAAGCACCTTTATTATTATCATTAACAACACAAAAAATAATGTTAGTTCATGGTTGTGTGTCCTACATACTAGGAAAATGCTTGTAAGAATGTTTGAATAAAACATAGAAATTGATTATGTTTGTAATAACTTGTTTCTAACTAGTCATTGAAAATGTCAAGCATTCCATCCATATTTTTGGCAACCTTATTTCACACCATTCATATGTTAACATCAAAACCTATAAATTCAATAATGGCATGTGATTATTTTATATCACAATGCCCACCCATCCACACACATAAATGACAACACTTAATTGATGTTAAAAAAACACAAATAATCCTTGAAAACACGTTTAATATAATTAAAATCAAAATCAAAACATTTTCCCATTCATTTTTGTTGTCAAATTGGTTTCGATCATGCATACATATGTTTAAATATTTAGTAGAAGATGTACTATCAATTTTTATATATTAATTGTCCATTGATGAAACCCAAATATAAGTGTGGTAATACAAGCAAGTTTCTAGTATCAACATTGGTAGCAAGGACCCTACTATTACAGTATTAGTTGAAATAATATGAACCTTATATTTATATTAGCTCGGTAGGGACTTGAGGTAATACCAACCTTGTAAATTTTTTATAACAAATGTATATTTGTTTCATATCAACCAAAACTTAATCATCAACCCATTATCAAGACTATTATGAAAGTTTTAAGAAAATACCACATATTAACTTGGTATGAAAATAATAACTTTGGTTTTGTGCTATTGTGCACGACTAATGATGAACAAAATTTAATTTAATTTAATTTAATTCGAATTTTTACATGGAGTGAAATTGAATTGAAATCAAAATTTAAAATTTAATTAAATTGAACTCAAATCCAAATTCTAATATTTTAATTCAAGTTGAATTGAATTGAAATTCCTAAATTTTATCCAAATACATTGAATGGAATTTGAAGTATATTGAATTCAATTTTCATTTCATTGGATTCAAATTCAATAGAATAAAAATAGGATACAAATTGGTGAAGAAGTTATTAAAAATATGCTCATGATTACGTGTGTATTTTCATTCCCAACTAAACAAATTTTAATTCAGAACTATCATCCAAAAAGATGACTCATGGAATTTAAAATTGTTCTACTTAAAAAAATTATGATGAATAATTGTCATTGAAATAATAATTCAATACAAAAATTAGGTTAGTATGTTCAAAAGTCAATACCATACCAACATTCATCACAAAGTAAAAAAGCTTAGGAATCATGTTATATTTTGGTGATATGTTACAACCTATTGTCTATATCCCCGCCCCCCTTTTATAATGTGGTGATATTGGCCCAATTTATTCCCAAAGAGAACCTTTTACCTCACAAGGGCCCTCTTTTATCACTAGGTTTTGAGATTTTGTCAAAAAAAAATCATTGATCACAACTCATAATTTGCAAATAATTGCAAAATATAAATAAATTTCCATACCCTATGGGTGAGAGCCTTTAATAAAGGTAGGTAGGCAATAAATTAAAAGATGAATAAGGTAGGTAATAAATTATTGTAGTACTTCAACACTAATATGCTAAATAATTAATATAATTTTAAGTTTTTGATTTGGCATTTGAGTATTTTATTTTGAAAATTTCAGCACATAAGGAATAAATACAAAATCATCAGATATCTCACAAGTTCATTTAATTATTTAGCATAATTTGAAACGTGGTTATTATTTTTTATAAATAAATGATAATTTGAATGGCTCATACTTTTATACAAGCAATGAACAAAATGGCTGGGGTATTGCAAAATAAAAGTAGCATGGCCAATGGTGAAAAATTTATTGTTTAAATAAAAATAAAAATTTATCATCCAAAAACCAAACAAGATGTTATCAACTTGTTGAACAAGTTGGAAGTAGATTTTGGGGGTTCATACTAGTGTTGTCTAGTTATCCAATTTTCAGACAAAACTCCAAATATGAATAAAAAATATTATCATTTCTAAAAAGAGAGATGAATATGTATATTTAAGATCCCACATATTTTCATATATAGACAGTTATGTATTCAATTTTTATTTGTTTCCCTTTATCGGATATAAATAGATGATTATTGAATGTTACAAAATCATGGATATGCATTGCTAATTTGTCACTTCTCACTCACAATGCCAACTAAAGCTTAAGGTTTTGAGTTAGAATGCATATCCTTTAACCCTTAAAAAATCACAAACCCTAAAACTTCCTCTTGGATATGCATAAAATTTTCAATTATGTATAGTTCCCATACATAGATTGTGTTTTCTTTTTCTTTTCAAAAATTCACAACCTAGTGAAAAAAGGGGTTGGTGAATGTGACAAAATGTTTTTTTTAAATACACAAAATTCACCATATCTTGACAAAAAAAATCTAAAAATCCCCATATCTAGACAATGTGTTCTTGCAAGTTGTCAAAACTAGGCAAGATTCCCCAAAAAATTAATGTCCTTCTAGTACAATTGCCATTTATTATTAAATTAACGTTGGGGATCCTAGCCACTACACCCACTTAAGGAATTTGAAAAAAAAACATTGTATTAACTAGGCATATGCCTAAATAATCCCTAGATACAAATCATATGCATCCGATTTATAATTCATATCCATGGAATGTGAATAATTCAAAATCAATGGTCACTTTGTATTCGGAAGATATATATACTTTATTTTTTTGAAATTGATGCAATTTTAGGATATGCATTTATACATAACCGGGAATTATGCATATACATAACCAACTGACCCTATAAATATGGACAACATTGGTTCATACCCAAACAACAACAATGAAAATGTGAATTGGAAAGGGAAATGAATTATGGTGTGAACCAAAGGCCAAGTCGATTATTGTTAGTAATATTTGTTGAAACAATGTTCCATAATTGTTTTCTTGCTTTATGTGGATCATGGGAAAACATCATGAAGTTTTTTTCATTAATTCTCCAAATTTTTGTTGCAATTCTCAATTCATTTTTACAAATGGTTTTTTGACTGACAAAATTGGTAAAAAAAGACTAAATTGTTACATTTGTTGATTTGACCAATTAATCATACTAAATAAGTAGATTATGATGTGTCCAAATTGACTATTCATAAAATTCACACATGTGTTTTTTACCAATGGTCTTTTTGACTAATGGTTTTTTTGATTGTTGGTATTTTGATTATTGATATAAATTAGTCAACTTGGCCAACTCTCATTTTGCTTATAAGTCAAAATGAATACAAATTTGATCATTTGATATGTAAGTAGGGCTTAAGTATATAGGTAGATCTAACTTAAATTAAGCACCTATGTTAAAAAATTAACCTTGTTTAATTAAGTTAAACACCTAAACTAAAAACCTATTCATGCTACCTAGCTTATCCACCTAGTTTAAAAGTTAGGTAGCTTAGTCTAATCATTTATCCTAAGTTAGGTAACTTTGTTTAACTATTTAACCTAGTAATTAACCACTTTTATTAAAATAACTTGGTTAAAAAAGGTGCAAATGTAAGGACTTGAACCCATCACCTCCATGTTTAAAGACCAAGTCGTCAACCATTGCACCATATTTTCAACAAATAATAAGTTTTGTCAATTTATTGTTATGAACATTTATTTTTGACCCACCTAAGAATCTTAATTTAATTACCTTCACTAGTAGAAATCAGCCAAAATGTAACCACTCCATTTATGACTACATGCGACTTGTAGTCGTTTGTGACTAGATTTGGGAATATTTGTAACTACAAGACCAACTTTCAACTATTTTGGTCATTTTCACAACTATGATGCAACAATTAGAAATTTCATCTTATTGGTTGCATCAATTTGACATTTATTTTCATCCATTAATAAGTTAATATGTCCCATTAGTTGTAATAATCACCAAATTAGTTGCATCCTAAAAGTATTCTACAATGACATAAGGGTGTATTTTAATGTATGTATTAAAATTATGTATATAATATGCATACATATGTATATTGTTCATATAATGAATTTCAAAATTAATATTTGAACTTTGAATTTTTTTATTCAAATCTGAAAATTAATATTTCAATTATAAAAATTGTTATTTAAATTTTTCAAACAATATATTAAAATTTGAAACTTGATATTTGAATATGAAAATTGTTATTTCAATTGTTTAAAACATTATTTAAATTTGAAAATTTTGATTTAAATATGATATTTTGAATTTAAATTCAAAAAGACTTATTTGATTTAAAAATTGATTTTGAATTCTAAATTCATATTTTCAAATCCAAAAATGAGTATTTTCACTTCAGAAAATTAATAATTGAACATAAAAATGGACATTTTAATTTTGAATATTATTATATGAATATGAAAATTCATATTTCAGTTCTGAAAATTTTTCATTTAAATTTTAAATAATCATTTGATTCGAACCTGAAATTTAAATTCCAAATTATTATTTTGGATTTTCAAAAATAATACTTCAAGTCTGAAAATTAGTAATTGAGTTTAAAAATGGACATTTCAATTTTGAATATTGTTATTTGAATATGAAAATTGACATTTCAATTCTGAAAATTGTTATTTAAATTCAAAAAACTTATTTGATCTAAAAATTGGTATTTGAATTTTAAATTATTATTTTCCAATCTAAAAATTATTATTTCAATTTAAGTTGAGTCTAAAAATCGGCAATTTGATTTTAAATATTTTTATTTGAACTTGAAATTTCATATTTGAATTCTGAAGTTTTAAATTTAATTTTTAAAAAATTATTTGACTTGAAAGTTGAAATTTGAATTCCAAATTATTATTTTGGATTCTCAAAATTAATATTTCAATTCATAAAATTATTAATTGAGTTTTAAAATGGACATTTTAATTTTGAATATTATTATTTGAATCTGAAAATTGACATTTCAATTCTAAAATTTGTTATTTAACTTCAAAAAACTTATTTGATCTGAAAATTGATATTTGAATTCTG
>Ga0116227_10009555_pt1 | contig 17531 bp, 11 predicted proteins | sample S1TSphgellanicum_FD_89693 | JGI IMG/M metagenome (GOLD analysis project Ga0116227, IMG submission 89693) | Host-associated microbial communities from peat moss isolated from Minnesota, USA - S1T2_Fb - Sphagnum magellanicum MG | ecosystem: Host-associated > Plants > Peat moss > Unclassified... | reverse complement strand
GCCGCCCAACACCGCGGCGGGGGGGCCCCCGGCCCCCCCCCCGCGGGGAGAAAAAAAAAAAGGTAACACCCCCCCCCCCCCCCCCCGGCCCCGCCCCCCCCCCCCCAAAACACCGTTTGGGGGGGGGGGGGGGGGGGGGGGGGGGTGGGAGGGGGGCGCAACATTAGCAATTTTTTCTCCAAAACATTAGCAAAATTTACACTAAAATAACAAACAATTCCAAAATCTTCCTAATTTAAATTTCCCCTGGAGACAAAAATTTTGTCCAAGCAAAAACATTGCAACTTTTTATACCGTGGTTTTGAGTGGCATGTCGATCTAATAACAAAACACATGGCATAACCAAAAAAAGAAGAAGCGCAAGCAAGAAAATGACAACAATTTAAGGTGGCAAAGAAACAATGGTTGTTTTCTTCCGATCAAGGAATGTGAAAGCTTGAAAGCTTGAATATCTTCTCTACTTTGGTTTTGGATGGTAGTAGCTAAGCCTTAAGTAGGTGGTAGTGTGTGAATCGGTCTACACGGTTGTTTACACTCGTCTATCCCGGGAGCTCTTCACACATTTTGTGATATATTTTCCTTTGTATGTTTCTAAAGGTGCATTCACACTTGGTGTTAGGGACTCTAAGGTTGAGTCCCCCCCTACCACCATGCTAGCCATTTAGGACTTAAACCTAGTTGCCATGAAAATTTTATGTTAAGCTAACATTCACTTGACATTGAGCTATGGCCCATTTAACACCTAGGATCCACCTAGATTTTCATTTTAACACTGACTTAACTTCAAGTGTGAATGCACCATAAGTACTTGGGATAGTTCTTCTCATTGGACATATCCGGTGCCGCTGTGGAAATCGGTGGCAATGGGGTGTCACCTGCATTGGTGGAGAGGTTACCTCTCGGGTCGACAACTGACAACCCATAACCGGTTCCTCCATAGAGATCGGCCGCATAAGCCGTGAGACTTTTTCTCATAACTTATTATCTCGTCCATTGAATCATCGGTTATGTCCCATAATGTGGCTCGAGCTGGCAGCCCGGTTATTGGAAAAAAATCTCGCCTCTCCCAAGCCTTTTTTTTTTTTTTTCCCCGGTAACTGGGCTGCTCTCGCCATAACTGTTTGTTGAAGGGTGCCAACAAGCATGATGTGTTCATTCCCCTATCGCCAGCAGGACGGACATGTGGCTTATGAAGCTCTGTCATTTGCACATGCTCCTGCCAATGTGGTGCCGAGGAGGAGGGTTTTTGACCTCTCAGCCAATCAGGCGACGGGGGCCCAGTCTAGTGCTTTGGACCCAACAAGAAATTCAAAGTTGTATGAATTTTACGGAAAGTCCAATTATTTTTTGTGGCTCCGGTTTTCAGTTCTCGTGGGCTACTTTACAAACTGGCAAATGCATAGCCACATGTTCGGTTTTTTCAAAGCTATGTAGGTCCCCCAGAACCGAAGAAAAAAGGGCTTTTAAATATTAATTTTTTAAAAAAGTAATAATAATGTGTACCACATTGAATGGATAAGATTCCAGTGTCAGAGTGCATAAACTCGGGGCAAAGGTAATGAAATGCGGACGACATTGTCCCGATAAATAAATAAACTCCCGGAAATGTGAGTGTCTTTGGTGCAAGATTCACCTTTGCTGTATGCAACTAAGCCAAAAAAAAAAAAAAGAAAAAAAAAGAAGCAATTTATGAAAGTTTTAGACGATTTCATGATTTGTTTTGGGGAAAAAAAAATTAAAAAATACAATTCATGAAAAGTTTTAGACAATTTCATGCCAAGTGTCTCAGAAATTGCCACAGTAGTTTCCAGAACAAAACGTGGCCACAAAGTTTGGCAAGCCATTTCGCTTTTCGAAGAAGTAAGAATCATGTGTTCTTAACTTTATGTATTTGTCCAGTGGCACAGTAGTTGATTGATAATGTTTTTTGTTTCTTTGGGGAATGAATGAAACTAAGGGAAGGCTTTTAGTATCTAAACTTGGTGGAAATTTGATAATTTTTTTTTTGCAGTTTAAAAAAATAAAAAAATTCAACCTTCTTCTCATTTCCTCTTTGTTGTAGTGAAATAAGGTTTTTCTATGTAATGAAAGAGAAAAATAAAATGTAGTTAACATTATTTTTACATAATTTTTTTATAATATCATAACAATGGCAAATAAATTAAGAGTTGTGTGGTTTTTTTAATAAACAGGGAGTGTCGGTTGTCTCCATTTTTTTTGAGATGGGCTCTCTTGAGATGGTTTGTCTAGGCTTGTAGTTTTATGGGGTTTATCTCCCCTCTCATTAGTTGATATGCTTCAGTTCGTTGTGGTTCCCTTTCCTCCTGGTGGCCCGCCTCTTTTGGAATGTTCGCTTGCCTGGACTTTGATCCAGGCCCCTTATTTCTGTTTCTCTCCCTTTCTTGGGTGCATTCTTTTTATAAAGTTTGGTAGGGTTTCATCAATTAGGATGAATGTAAGTAAAGGATTTGTGTATAAACCCTACTAAATCCTAAACTTTCTAACACCTAAACTCTAAACCCTAAACTTTCTAAGAGTGTGAAGACATTAATTACCATTACTCACCCACCAAAATTTCAGGATTTTTGTACCTTTATCTGAAATAAGGATCATTTTCATTTCTTAGAAAGAGGACAAAAGAAGTAGGTAGTAAGTAGTTGGGTCTTGACTCAATTCATGATGGGTTGGTCCAATATTATTATGTGTTGTTTAATTTCAGCCAAAATTAGGTGAAAATTTTGGGAGGTTGGCAATGTGGAATTTGGGTCTACTGCGAAATTAAGTTTGCCCTAAGTTAGGGTTTAAGGTTAGAAACTTGGCCCCCCAATGCAGCCGAATTTGACAGTGAAAAAATCTGAGAGTTTCAAAACAAGTGAAATACAAGTTACCAAAAGTTGAGACTTGAGACTCAAAACTTTGTTTCTCAAATTCAAATATTTGATTTCATTAAAATTGGGATTTTTTGTCTTCAGAAAACACAACTTACACTAAAACAAACAAGTAGGTTTTTCCAAGTTTTGTCATAAACAAAATCTTGTAAAACTAGTGGAAATTGTCCACCCAAAAAATCACTAGTTCAGTGGATGTGGTTTTGAACTGGTCCAAAATGGTTTGCTAGTACTATTAAATCTACAATTAAATATCGAGTTTTAAATATATATTTATAAAACAATTTGACTACACACCCAACGTGGTATGTCCAATGACAAAGTTTCAAGGGCCACAAAACATCACAGAAGACCTAACAGGAGGGCATATTGTCATCAACATCACATGTTCTGAAAAAACTGACACCACGTCGTCTTCATTTTTCTTAATGTACCTAGGGGGCCCGGTACTTGGGACATTACAGTTATCTGTAAAGTCACCATGTCTTCTGGGCCACCCCGTATCCCCCTCTTTCAGTAGTATCTGCAAAGTAAGGAAATTTTTATTAAATCTCAGTATGAAATGATGAAACTCAACATTTAGCGCACAAGGTTCGAACTAATTAGAGTAACTGTACAGGTAGGAGCAGTGAAAATATATGTAGCAGCAGTGGAGGCGCTCAGGAAAAGGGAAAGGCAGGATGAAACTGCAAAATGATCCATTTCCCATCTACTTCCCGGCCCCTGGTAACTTGCCCATTCCATATACAAGGTACAAAGCCCTCGGCCATGGGCTTTCTCAACTCAAAATCCGACTCACACTCAGCTTCACCTTGCATAAATTCTCACCAAAGCTAGAAGTGGACAATGAGTGCTACTTAACGGAGGGATTTTAGGGTTAGTGAGGGGGGGAATTTTTAAATTTTTAAATTGATCAAGTGGGTTGGTAGTCTAGTTGGTACATTTTAAATGAACTACTTTTCTGCATTAATTAGCTCATGAATAATGACCGTCTTCTTTCATCATAATCACCCACTTTTAGTCATTAATTAGCTCCTAAATTCAAATGCAAAGGTAATTTAGTTGTAATTTGTTTCCTCGTTCTTCTGGACCCGGTTATCAAACTGGTTACTAATAACCCATCAGATGGTTTTTGATAAAAAAAATTTATGACTGGTTAAATTGATAACTGCCCGGTATTGAATGTTCAATTTCCAATAACCTACCTGGATGACCTGATTATGATTCAGTAGGTCATCAATCTCTAAATATTAATACCCAAAAAATAGAAAACAAAAAAAATTAACCGTTTTATTTTTATTTTTTAAAACCCTACCACTAGAGTATACTTGGCACTTAGTCAATCCATGGTTATTAATCGGTTATTTCAATAACCTACTTGACACCCAATTTATATATATATGGATATATGTATGTATATTGATATTGATAACCTGTGTGATCCCCACAAAAAATAACCCACCCAATGGTTATTAAAAACCTGATAACCAATAAACTCTGGTTCCTATTAGAGTTGTGCCAGTCTTTCAAGTAGTGCCAGTTCTTTGTCAATTTTTACACTGGTGATATAAGTATACCATAGCCTAAGGTCACTTTCCACATTGACAAAACAAATAATAATATATTTTTTCAAAAATGGAAAATTTATTGAATTTTGCATGATCAAGTATATGATATTGTCACATGAGTAGGGAAATTATTCAAAGTGTAGCTTATAATAAATTATGATGATTTTCAACATGTTAACTTCATATTTTCATGAGAATTCATTTCACTATTTGAAGGATTATTTAATGATGAAACTGACCTTAGGGTAAGGTATTAGGTTCCCATCTCACAATACCCCCAACGGTGGCTTTCAGCTCGACAACATTTTTCAAAAATGTCATACCCACCCTCACCTTCGACTAAGTGATTTAGATTTTGAAAGACCCGCCCCACCTTCAACTTAGCAACTTAAAAGACTTGGCCCCCACTTTTGACCCAATTTTTTTTCAAAAATGTCATACTCGTCCCCACCTTTGACCCAGCGATTTGTTAGGTGGTTATTGTAAACCATTTTTAAGCATTTTGTTTCAATATTGATTTGAAACATTTAATTTTAATGAGACTAGTTGCAATTAACCCAAAAAAAATGTGATACAAAGTTTTATGTAGTTGAACAAGCTCTAAATAACCTTAATCACGATATTATGAAGTATGAGTCATGACTTTAAAAAACACAAGTTCATGAGAAGGGTTGTGATTAAGATTATTTCCTTTTGACTAACGAATGTCCTTGTGCAAACTACATAGAATGTTTAATGGGTTTTGTAAGAAGCGTCATTAAATTAAAATATTTAGGTAATATTCAATGGACTTTACATGATAAGCTACAATTAGACATGGTATTAGGGTTTATAATGTTAAACAGTTTAACATTTAGAAAGCATCATTAAAAGAAAAGATCAAATATATTAGTTAGCACTAATCTAAATATTAATTAATTAGTTTTGTTGGTCACACACTTGGGTTAATGTTAACTTAATACAGGGTTTCAAAAACATTGATTTACCTTTGTCATGATGAAGTCATACCATGATGATGGATGTTAGTGGGTTAGTTGTTTACCCTTTTAGCACTCTCACTCTTGTAGCTTTTGTCACCAACTTTCACTATTGAGTTCCATTGCTTCTTACTTTTGTTATATGTTCTAAGTTTTCAAATTTTCATCATTCCTTACTTTCGTTGGGTTTTTATGTGAGTTGCATTATTGTCAAAGAGCTCATTGTTTTTGCTTTGCATTCAATTTTTTTGAAATGTACATTTTCAAAAAAAATAAAATCTAATTTTGCCTATTATTTTTTTTGGGGTGCATCTTGTGTTTTTTTTCTTTAGGTGTTTACTCTTCATTTTAAAAAATTTGCAAGTTGTAGGTTTTGTTGTCATTGAAAAGCTTGTTGTTTTTATTTTGTGCTAAATCAAAATTGATTGAAAATTGATTAGAATTTTGTTTTTTTTTATCACATTTATCTACAATGCATGGCTTTTCTCTTTTTTTCTTCTTTGTTTTTACATCTTCAAGTTTTTTTCCAAGTTCCAAGTTGTTTAAGGTTCTTGGTTTGAAAATTTATAATTTTTTTATGCAAAGATCTATTAAAAACTTAGTTTTATTAAAATGAAACTACAAAATCATGCAAAGCTAATTTGACATAGAAGACTATAATTGTTGTGCATCACATGTTATTCAAGTTTCAAAACATGGCTACTTGACAAGATACAACTTTTGATTCCAACATGTCTTTGAAAAGAATTTGTGCACATTTGGGGAACTATATGTTGATAATCGAAGACGTTGCAGTTGCATAAGTGGATCATGAATGATTATTGAACAAATGTCTATGAAAACTTGTTTGAAGTTTGAGGTGTCAATATTTGCAATTTTTTCATGAAAATGTTCCAATGATGATGTTGTTTATTTCTTGCAAACAATTGTAACAATTTCACCATTTTGTGTCCATGAATTGATACAACAATGTTGTATTTATCCATGCTTATATATATAATTCAATTTTTGATGTTGTCACATTAGTAATCATTCATATAAAGATTTAGCAACTTTTGACAATAGATTGGTTATGAAAGTAGAAATTTATGAAAACCCTTCTATACCTTGGCTACTTGCTTGAACAATGTGTTTCCACAAAGAAATTTTAAAGAAATTTTTACCAAACTTTGAAAACATTCAACATAATATTATTTTTTGAATTATTTTTTGCCAAAAGGTGAAAAATTTCCAGAAATAAAACATTGCCCAAATTCTTGTCAAATTTTTAATGACTAACTTAGAACAATATTCGAAAATGTTGCATCATCAATCCCACCTTCCCCCACCCCACCTTTTAAATTACAAATTTGTATCTTAAATAACACATGGTTGACATAAAAACCCCACAACTAATACACCCATTAAATATGAGAAGTGATAGTTCCCCAATAATAAGGAAAACCTCACAAGCTTGGAACATATTATCAAACTCTTAACAACTTGGTGACTTGACATGGAGTTGATATTGTGTGTTACCAACCCTTTTTTGGCCGTAGAATGTTTAGCCTTTCCAAAGCTAAGAAAAGGATTTTGGCAAAGGTTGGGTACAACATTAAGGATCCTACAATAATGAGAAACCCAAAACATGCTTATGTAGTAGATGTGTTAGGATTCAAGTACGGTACAGTTCAATGCCTTTTTAGGTTTGGCACTAGGGTGATGAATAATCATTTTATTCTTCAAATTTCACTTTGACAACAAAAAATAATAATTTATGAAATTTTGACCCAAAAAAAAAATCTCTTTGTTAGGTTCTTTGGACATTAAACCTCTAATAGAATGAGACCTTTTACAACATTTTTAATTTTTTCTTTAATAAAAATTGAGGATAAATAATGTTCCACCAAAATCAAATATTGCAATACAATAGAAAATTTAGGTGCCATAGAAAATTGGTTTAGTTCCAAAAAAATTGGCATCCAGAGTGACATTTCCGTTTAATTTTCACATATCAAACAAGAAATAGATTATATTCAGAAATTATAAATATGAAACCTACAATAAGTTAGTGATGGGTTATGAAGTTAATTGCTTTCAAGTTGTGCCAAATGTAACATACTTTTTTCAAGATACTTATCACATATATGACATGTTGAAGTGATGGTCCATAGGTTGTATATGCCCCTCTTATGAACCCCGTATTGCTTCAAGTTGCTATGGTAATAAGTAATAACCCAAGTTCATCAAGCCTTGAAATTTTTCCAAAAACATGAAAATTTAAGAAACCGAAACCCAAATTGCCTATCATTTGAAGTTTGCAATTAACTAATGAATAAAAGCCATTAATTTTTTAGTTCTACCAATTCATCATTTCATCCAAAAATATAAAAATATACCTAGTCCAACCATAATTTACTAAGAAGTGTCCATTGAAATCAAACCCAACCTTAAACCCAATCAACCCAAAATTGAAGTCATTAAGTAACACTTGCTTTCCACAATTTAAATTTTGGTTCACTAGTGTTACATGGTGTAACTTCAATGGAGGGTGATCCTTAATTGATGAAAGATTTGTGTGCTCAATGTAAACTTTCATTGGATTTGACTTCATATAAATGAGGTCAACACTAGTGGCCATTTTGACTATTGGTTTTAAAACAAAGGTTCTTATGAGATTAGGTCATCCATCATGATTCATGTGCTCGTGTTTTGACCATGTGGTTGTGGTAGTTCATTATGTGTAAATGTTTCCCCAAAACTTTCCAACTTTTTATATACTTTTTATATGTATTTAAGTGAAAAGAATGTATAATTTATTTGGTGTATGTGGAAGGTGCCTTACCTTGAAATTTTTGTTTCAATAGTTGATGGCACCTTATGTGTAGAGAGGTTCCTTCTTTTCTCCCTCCTCTCAAATGAATAGCAATTATCATAAAATTATCAAACATTATTGTTTCCGGAATTTAAGTCCTATGCTAAGTTCCAACCTCATGTAGGCTTCAAATTCCTAGAAAAGCCCTATTCTCAATCCTTGCTCTATATAAATAATTCATTGAAAAAAATGTTAACAACATTGTATAATTAGTTAGGTTCATCATATTCCCATCAACTAACACATATTTGAATTTCATGGCTTATGAGTAGGGTAAAGTCCTAAGGTGAGGGTATTTTCAAAATAAGGGTATAATATGAAGAAGTAGTGGAGTGTGGGCTTGCATATTTGGAATGTCCCCAACTTGTGAGCTTCACCCATCATAAGGCATGAACTTAAACATACCTATGTAGATATTGAGAGGGGGGGGGGGGGCACTATTCTTACACCTATAATTAGGCATAGAACACTGATTTTTTTTTCTTTTGTTATTTGAAAAAAATTATTAAGTAGAAGATTTCAAGGGTTTTCCTCCACTTTGTAGAACGTGGTCTTGATTTTTTTTCTTCCAACATTTACTTGATATTTAAACTTTTTAATCATTTGAAGACTTTTACTTCTTAATTTTTTTGGAAGGTTTTTTTAAAGACTATCTCAAATTGAGACTTAAGCAAAAAACTAACTAGATTTTTTTTGAAGAATTCCAAAATATAAAATATAGTTGTAACTTGTAACTTATTATTGTTAACTACCATGTAGCCACAATTTTTTTGAAATGAATGCAAATGGATGATGGTAGTAATAGAAATGTCATGAACTTGTTAAAAACATGTTAATAAAGTTGTATGACTTGTGACAACTATTGTGATAGTCTAATGAATGCAACAATGATGTGCTAGTATAATCACTGTAGTTGTTATCAAAGTAGGTACTATAACTACTTAAGATCCACAATAAAATCTAAGATAGAGTTGGGAACAAGACTTGGAGGAGAACTTGAAGGAGGATGTAATTGAACCAATACCCTTATTGCTTTCATATCAACCACATGGATTATCTAATAATTGGACAAGTTATTGAATGAATTTTCAATATGGCTACTTGTGGGTGCATTCATGCTTGGGGTACCGTAACAGGAACCATGACACCCATTTGTTTTATGTTTTGAGTACTAAAACAAAGACTTAACAAAATGAATGTTTTGAGATGTTAACAATGAAAGGGGGATATGTATGTTTAGACTTTCAATCAATAAATGTTATAATGAATGATTCAAATCAATTGAACAAAATTTGCACCCACATTTCTTATACTACTTTCCAAACTTTTGAAATAAGGTTGCTAATTTGATTATCTTTATTAACGCATTTATTTTGTCAAAAAAATTCAAGATTATAACATTAATTTCACAAAATTTAGTGATTCATCATACTAAAAATTGTACCATCACATATTAGAACATACTTTATTCTGTTTGTGATTAAAATATGGAACAATTTGAACAAATATTGCTAGTCCTATTGAATCTTTTTCGATAAAATTGTGTAATGTGAAATGGTTTTTGAGTCATCTTTCAAGACATTTAAGAACATGTTTTGATCATCCAAATCACAAAAAATTAACACCATTTTAATCAAAACATATGTGGGTTTTTAATGAAAAGTAAAATCCACCAAATAACTTATTTCGTAAATGTAGTGTTCATTCAAAATAATGTTTTGATAGTGATTTTGGGGCAAGACAATCCTTTTGTATACCCAACCGTGAATGTACCTTTGTGTAATATCCATAAATTGTAGCCAATCTTATTTTTAATTTTTGTAACTTAGTTTTGATTACAATCATATATCTTTTACAATGTCCTAGAAGTTTCATTCTTATCATATAATCTTTGAAAAGGATTTGGGGTTTCAAACAATTTGATTGGTAAGAACGATAACGATCTAATTTTTAGCAATGGTATTGCCTTTAAATGTCATGACATTAATGAAATTAACAACCACATTCATGGAAGAATTGTTGATGTCACTTAATGCTAAAACTTCTATAGTAGAAGAATGGGAACCTAGTTTTTTTAACTTCATGTATGTTTCTTATTCTTTTTCATTTTTATTTTTTCCAAATTGAACTGTTTTGATCTTTAATTTTGTTAAAGCTAATTTTTTACATGGCATGGTCATGCACATATTTTTCAATCCAATTAACCTTCACAAATATAAATCATTGGGGTGAAAATCCTTTAAGGTGTACCACATACGACAAAAAGGGCCTAGTCCTTACAACAATCATTTTTTATCCTATATTTTGATTCCTATAAATAATGAATCAAAAGTTGTCAAAATTTTCAAAAGGACTATATTTTAGATTACTACAATTCTAGATTTAATCATAATCATCCATAAATGTGTTTTTACATGGTAAAAAAGGACTAGGTAAAAAAGATAGAAAAGGGGGACGTTATGACAAGATTTTGGTACACCTTAAAGAATTTGCACCCATCAATTAAAATAGAACAATATAAACCAAAATTTATCACTTGAAGCAAAAATTTGAAAAATTACAACTTAAAACAAACAAACATACTTTCCATATGATTTGGCATTGTGATGGCCACTTATTTCCATTCCATATTCTATGGGTAGAAAAACATCTTCCATGTGCATGATGTTTCACCCACAACTAGTCGTATTAATCCAAGTCTTCTTACTTAGGTTATAATGCAAGAGTTTATCTTATCATGCAATTAATGTATTTTGAAAAGGAGTTTATCCTTATTGCAAATTTTGTAAACCAAATAGGATCACTAAATTTCCATTTGATACGAGTTAGAAACATTGGATGAGGAGGAAGTATTTCAAGTTCCTAGATAGGATGATGCTTGATCAACATTAAGTAAATTTCAACAATATTTTTTTATTCATAGTTGACAAGCTTTCAATGATAATTAACACCATAATGAGTAACATTCAAGCACCAATTCTTCAAAATACCATGAAAATATTTCAAATGAACGTGCAAGAAAAAATAAATGCATTAAAAAAATACTTCAAAAACCATTGATAAGTTTGAAACTAGAAAATACTTCAAAACACAATTAGTTAGTAAATCAATAAGAGAAAAATATTTTTTGTCGATGCTTCAAAGTTTGATAGTAGTGTGAATGAAAAAGTTTTATGTGGAAAACTATGTGAAATTTTAGTTAACACCAAAAGATGAATTTGGTTGACATAGAACTTGGTTTAACATTAGTTTTTCCTCGTAAAGAATAAGGATATTTAAATTTTTGATGTTTTTTCCTAACCTAATTTTTGAAGAGCTTATCACAAATTCATCTATGAGCTTAATAATCTTATAACAAAGATTCATGAAGATATTAAATGCACTTGCAATAGTTTTGATCTTAGTGATGCATTGTTCTTAACTAACATGAGTCAAGCAACCAATAGCATGTAGAAAGCTTTGAATGCACCAAAATAAATAAAACAATTGTTAAAATGAAATCCACTCACATACAATTAATAAGAGTATAAAAAATAATTATGATAATGAAATTTCATTAATGAATAAATATTGCCATCTATTTTTGTCACTTTTAGCATGAAAAAAACCAATTGATCAATAAACACACGAATATCATTTTTTGAAAGATTGTCAATGGACTTGGATGTGTTTATTTCACAAAAGATTTGTCAATCGTCAAACTTATTTTGAGCCCATACTTCTTTGTGTTTGTTATGATATCTGTCATTGACATACATGTTGGAAAACTCAACCCATCCACATCATGAAATTGATTGTATCCTAGCTATAGTGGTAGTGCACATGGAGGAAACATTATTTTCTCATTTGTTGAATCCTCTTCAATTTGAAAAAAAAGATAATCACGAATCAAAATATGTAATGGATTGATATCATGTTCATCTAAAAATGAATTGGAGTGGTTAGAATCATGAATAATTGTTTAAAGTAATGGCTTTAATATCTTCAATGACACCATGAAATAAAATGATGTTATCCAAATGAAGAACAATAGAAACATAAAAGAGATGAAAATCAACAATAATATTAAGAGTAGTGGAACTGAAACATGTACCTTTTATATACTACTATTGAACATGTTGTTAGTGCTACCAACTTGTTCTTTTTAAAATTCAACAACTAACATACAAAAATGCAAATCATCAAAAGGTTATTTTGCTAAACAAAACCTTTTTGTACAATCATCATGACTATTTTCATCACCTTAAAAATTGCATGATTTTTTGTAAACATAAACAAAGTCATGAAAAAACTTTGTATTTAAGCCACTATGAAAAATTATTTTTATAAGAACCTCATTGCCTTGCAACTAGATGTCAACTAGATGTTTAGTGTAATTGATGTGTGATTATGTTACATCTATTCCATGGAAATACAATGCATTCAAAAATAAAATGCCATGCCTAAAATTCACAAAGTTCCACTATAGTTGCAAAAATGACCTTTATATAATTGGAATATGTTTTGTATATGCAAAAATTTTGGTTAATGTATTTCAACTTTATTTGCAAGTTGCATAAAAGTCGTTGTAAATAATTACCTTGCAATTGGTCGTCACGCCATGTTTACATATTATGACCATGGCAATGATTAGTTGGCATGTTTAATTATTTTATAACTACTTTTCAACAATATTGTTATTTGTGGTACAATTGGTTATGTGATTGAGTTTTCACTATAGAAAAAAAAGTATTGTTTCACTATTGCAAAAATCGTAATTCAATTGTGATATGATTAGTTGTCAACCTTGTTGTAACCCAAAATATCATGCAAGTCATGTACAAACTATATAGTTGATTGAAAGTGTAGTTTCATGGGATCAAATAGTGTATACATTATACTATCAATGCCATTATGATGTACATGTAAATCTTCCATATTAAATATCTTTTTGTCATTCTTATTGACAATTTAATGGATGGATGTGAACACCCAATCCCAATTGTAAGCAAATCAACTACATTATTATTAAAACATGATTATTTTACAACTAACTTCCAAAGTTGTTGCAACTATAAGGAGTGAAAGAATATTAAAATTATAGTCTCACCCTATTGTTCAAAGAACCACAAATTTTTCCTATTTTATTTATGTTCTAAGTCTTTAGAATCTTATTTCATTCACAAAGTAAACTTTTATAAAGACAACTATTTAGTCCATAAACTATGCATGGAGTGGGTGGTATTCTTCTCCTAAGCATCATCAAATGATGGGGATGTAACAAATGATGATGGGATGAAACCTTAAGGGATGGTACAATGTCATCAACTGTTGAAAGCAAAAAACGACATGATGCTGGGTAGTTGATGGTGGTGGGAAGTTAATGCTTTTGTTGTAGTGTTATTTTCTACAATGTTTGTTGTTTATAGGTAATGTTCAACTTTTTCTTTTATTTTCAACAATTCCTACTGGTTGTAAGGTTTTCATTGGGCACATGTTTGGTGGTGTAGCTTGGTTTGTGGTGGAGCTTTAATGGATTATGATCAAGGAACTGTGGGAGATAAGAATGAAAACATGGTGTGCAGATGAAGGAGGTGATGTGAAGAATTTGTAGTAAATAAGTGGCTTAATTTTTTCCTTGGCTTAAGGGAGGGATCTTAGGAATGTTGTTACAACATATTTTATTGTTGGGAGGTAATGAGATATCCATTGTGTAACTGCTTCTGTAAATAGGAGTTTACTTGTAGAAGCAGATTAAGGGGTTGATGACCGAGGGCATGATGATGAAATGAAGGATCTCAATAGCAGTTTATCGACTTCTCAATATTGTGTGCTATGTGACTGTTTGTGTTGTTGGTGTGGTGTATCTCATGAGAAAACACCTTTGTTAATGGGAACTTTGAAGGAATATTTGATTTTGTTGCATTTTAAAATTGTGGTAGTCAAGATGAATGGGGATTATAGTTTTCTTTGTCAAACTCATGAGTTTGTTATGCAAATAGATAATGACTCTATAGTCAATTTGATGTTAGTGTTGTTTGTTGGCAATATAAGGGTCCGTGAGTTTCTTTATTTGGTCAAACCTTGGGGTCTTTGTTTTAAGGGAAATTTGGGACCTATATCCTTTTAGTGTTGAAGTATGTTTTGGAAAATTTGAGCTTCTGCCAAGGTCTCTATAGTCTATTGTTATTGAGAAATGCCAAGACAACCAATGGAGCTCAAGAAAGTGAGATTGGAGAGATTTGACCCTAGATTTGACTCTATCAATTTAATTTTGTATATTATTGGAATTCAAGTAGATCTTGGCTAAGGCAATTAGGTTGCTTGGAAGACATCTCTGCCATAAAATGTAACCACTTCTTGATTTCAATTTGGATTGACCCATTGGGTATTTACGTGTGCCCTAATATTTTTTGTCACATGGAATTAAAATACATGTCGGACCATAGCCCATGTGATTTGTGATTGTAGCAAATGTTAGTTAATATGTTATTTGCCAAGTCATTCACATGTTTATTATGAACAATTAGTATGTAATTACTTCAACTTGAAATTTGAAATTTGAAAAATTGAAATTTGGGTGGGATATGCATAAGCAAACTACACATAGTAGTAAGTCAACAAATCTTGCCCCTTTGGTTCAACAACCTTCATGCAATTGTGTATGCTTTTAAAAAACTCAAGATGAATTAGAAAGGAAAAGGTCTTTTTCTTTGAATATTTTGTGCATTTGTTGGTCTTTTGGTGATGCGTATCATATGTGTTACATAGTTGAGATCATTTCTACCTTTATGACTTTTAATTTAAAACTAGAGATGAAAGGTTGTTACAAGTAATATTTTTCATTTTAAAACTTGAAGGCTTGAAGGTTCATGCTTTATGTTCTTTTACTTATTTGTATAAAAGAAAAATGGTGTGAGGAAAACATCCTTTTTAAAAATAAAAAAAAAGTCAACTTTTAAGGTATTATTTATATAATGAGGAGGGATTTGGGAGGGGCGAATAAATTTGTGATGAAAAACATGTTACATGGTATTTGTTTGTGTGTTTGACCATTTGGATTTTGGGGTGAAAGGTGAAATTAAAGTAAAATTAGTTTTTTAAACATATATTTAAGCATTTATGATAACTTTCATTGTTTTTGTGTTATAGGGTTTTGTTGATAATGTTTGAATCCATCAAAATCAAAGTTATACATGCAAGGTAAGGTTTTTTCAAAAATAAAATGGTGGTTGTGTTTGAAAAATATAATCAAGTAGAAAAAAATGCATGTGATGTTATACAATTTTGCTAGGTTGTTAATAGCTATGTCATTAAATGTGTTGTTGCTTGTTGTGTACTAAATTAAACTAAAACATGAAAGAAGACAAATTCCAAAACAACAAAGGTGAAATAAGAGACCAAATGTTGTGAAATTTAACCCAAATATTCCAATTATGTGATGCATCTTATTATGAAAAACACCATTATGTGTGAATGTAGGTCATAGTTTAGTTGATATCAAGTTAGAATGTGTTATGGATGTTGAATTTAAATAGTGATAAATTAGTTACAATGATTTACTTATGTTGTTTGTTAGATTGAAATTAGTGGCATTGTAATTGTAATGTGTTATGTATGTTGCTTGTTAGATCAAAGTTTATGGGATTACAATTGTAAAATAATTTTATAAAAATAAAAAGTATGGACATCTAGATGTCTTTTACATTATAAGGTTATGTATATATATTATTGACCTCATTTCACAAGTGACATTGAATATAAAAATATGGTAGATTTCAATTAGAGATGATGGAATGAAGAAATTGTGGCTTTTAGTGAAATAAAGGAAGTTATCTCACAAAACTGAAATACAATTTAAATGTTCTAGATGATCATATTTGAATGTTATGGTTCATCATCTTTTGTGGTGACCATTTGTATGGGAAGAGGAAAACCTTTGCTTTAATTAGTTTGGGCATTACATCTAGATTTATAGTCAAGTTATATTTCAATAGGTAGGAGCATCTCTAAAAATTCTCTAGTAATATTTTTAAAATTTCAACCTTGAATGTCAATGCATACAATTTCAAATCAATTCCATGTTTATAAATAATGATGAAATGCACTTTTGCATTATGTATCACAATTTGAACAATTATAATGTGCATGCAAGGTTTACACCTTTGCGTTATAAGTTGCAATTTAGTTGTTCAAAACTATTAAAATCAATTGCCATGCATCTACATTGGACCCCATAAACATCTAGTTATAGAGAAATATCCATCCATTGGGTTGCAAGTATTGAACATTACTACAATGGTTGTTTTACAACACTTTTTTGTACTTCTAGTTATGAAAAGGTGTCCAAGCGTGGGAATGGAGTTAAGCAACAATATTCAAACATGCACATATGAGTTGCTAGCGATTTGTTGCATTGTTGTTATAATTTTTTTTTCCTTGTCTTAAATTTAGTTATAAGGAAGTTGCAATAACCATCAACAAATTTTCATCATCCATAAATGAATGAGAAGCCATGTAAACACTACCTTCATTTGTGAACATTTTGTGTAGGAGAACCTATGTGAACACCCTAGTTGCAACATAATTGCACCCTAGTTGCAACATAATTGCACCTAGTTGCAAAAAATTACATGTATTTTGAATAAATATACATTTTCATATATGACAAATTGTGTCCAATGCAACTGATGCAACTCGTTCAATAGCACTTTGTTGTAAATATACCCTAAATTACAAATGGTTAATCCAACTCAAAACTATGTTGCAAACCTAATTGCAAAACCCCCTATTTTTTTGTAATGAACATGCTAACAAAAAAAGAACAACAACATTATGCATACAGTGCTACAAAGATAAAAGCTTTGAAAGATACGACAAAATAGGAAAGAACCATTTATAATGATGGAAATACTTATGGAATAGAAAGAAACTAAAAAGGAAAAAAGAAAAGAGAAATTAAAAACCTAGATCATTATGGAAAAAAGGGTAGCTCTCTTTGCTCTTTCATGTTTTTCAATGCCCTGCATTCATGCTACTACTTTTGTGCCTAAGGCACCTCAAAACATGGAAGTGCCTTAGGACTACCCTCTCCTATACATAATTTCCTTCCCATTTTTGAGGTGTCTGTGTAAGATTTGTCCTTTTTTCTAGGAGGGATACTCATGGCCATAAGGTCCCCTCCTCCCCCCCCCCCCCCCCCCCCCCCCCCCCCCCCCCCCCCCCCCCCCCACCCTCCACCTCTCCCTACCATCCCACCACCCAT
>Ga0116227_10009554_pt1 | contig 17532 bp, 12 predicted proteins | sample S1TSphgellanicum_FD_89693 | JGI IMG/M metagenome (GOLD analysis project Ga0116227, IMG submission 89693) | Host-associated microbial communities from peat moss isolated from Minnesota, USA - S1T2_Fb - Sphagnum magellanicum MG | ecosystem: Host-associated > Plants > Peat moss > Unclassified... | reverse complement strand
TCAGGCTGTGGGCGACCTCTGTGCCGATCTCGTCGAAGCGCAGCACGCCCTCGCCGAACACCCCGCCGACCGCCTCGGTGACATAGGTGTGCTCGCCCGTGACGTGGTCTTGAACCGAGTAGCGTTTGACCAAGCCCGGATCGAGTTGGGTGATGGGCGTCAGCGGGCCGTGAGCGGGCGGCGGAACCGTGACCTCCGCGGCCGACGACGACAACATCGGCAGGCTGAGCGCACTCTCGCCGGTTCGAACCGTCAGCGTCGCCGCAAAGGGGGCGGGCCAGATCAAGGGCCAATAGGCGCTGGCGATGGAAAGCCGGATCCGGTGGCCAGCCAAGAAGCGATGACCGCAGACGTTCAGATCGACCGCGACCGAATAGAACCGGCCAGGCTCCAGCGGCGTGGGCGCAGCATGGCTGTCGCGATGGGTCAGGTTCAGCACCTGGTAGCTGACGCGCGCCACACGGCCATCAGGCAAGACATCGCAAAGCCGGGCGACAAGGTGGGCGACTGGGGCGTCCGACGCGATGTCCAGCGTCAGCCGCGGCGCGCCGAGCACGGCCAGGTCATGCTCCAGGACGGGGGTTTCAAATACAAGCGCGCCGCCGTCGTCGAGGCGCTGGTCGGTCGGGTGCTCGCCAGGGCAGCCCGTCCCCATCCATTCGCCGCCCGCCTTGCCATGGCTCTGCGGCGAGCGGATCGACAGGGTAAGCTGATCGGCGACGGCGTCGATGAGGCCGCCACTGGGATGAAGGCGAAGGCGCAGGGGGACGACGCTATCTGGCGAGGGATAGGCCTGCAGCCCGATCCAGCGTCCCGGCGTGTGATTGCGGGACCCCTCCGGCGGCGCGGGATCTTGCAGATAGGCGCGCAAAACCGGCTCAGCCATCACGCCCGTGTCGCGACCTTTCAGCCAATGGTCCCACCACCGCACCGCCTCCTGCAGAAAGCCGATGGCGGGGCCTGGAACGCCATCTTGGGGGTAGACGTGCCCCCAAGGTCCGATAATTCCAAGTCTTGGGACTTTCAGCCCCTCCAGCAGCCGCGGCACGGCGTTGGTGTAGCTATCGACCCATCCGCCGACGGCGAGAACCGGACAGGCGATGGCGTCGAAGTCCGTGCAGACTGAGCCGTGGCGCCAATAGTCGTCGAACCGTTGGTGTTCTAGCCAGAGCGCCGGAAAAAAGGGCAGCGCCTCTAAACGCTCCATCCATCGGGCGCGCCATTCGTTTCCGACAATCTCTGGGTCTAACGGCCGCGCCTGATACGCCAACATGATGCCGCCCCACCACAGATTGTCGTTCAGCACGCACCCACCCATGAAGTGGATGTCGTCTGTGTAGCGGTTGTCGGTCGAGAAGGTGGTGATGATGGCCTTCAGGGCCGGCGGGCGGCGGGCGGCGACCTGCAAGGCGTTGAAGCCGCCCCACGACTTGCCCTGCATCCCGACATCGCCATTGCACCAGGGTTGGACGGCGATCCAGGCGATCACCTCCAGTGCGTCGTCCTGTTCCAGCGCCAGGTATTCATCGGCCAGATGCCCATCGGACTCGCCCGATCCCCGCATGTCCACGCGCACGGCGGCATAGCCGTGCGCGGCGTAGTAGCCATGCATGGGCTCGTCGCGACCGCGGGTGCCGTCGCGCTTGCGGTAGGGGATGTATTCCAGGATCGCCGGCACGGGCTTCTGGATCGCGTCCTGGGGCAGCCAGAGGCGCGCGCCCAGGCGGCATCCGTCGCTCAAGGTGATCCAGATGTGCTCTTCAATGCGAACGCTCGCCTGAGGCTCCGTTGTCATTGCGCGCCCTTCATCAGCTTGCTTAGTCGCGGCGCCAGCAGGCCTAGAACCAGCGCCCCGCCGAAGCTCAAGGCCGCGATCTGTAGAAAGAGGACCGGGAGAGAGGCCAGGTTGGCGGCGTCATATTCGCCGGACAGCTGACCGGCCAGATTGTTGCCAAGCGCCAGAGCCAGGAACCATATGCCCATGGCCTGGCCGACGAACCGGCGCGGGGCCAGCTTGGTCATGGACGACAGCCCGACCGGCGACAGGCACAGGTCGCCGCATTCCTGGAGCAGGAAGGTGACAAGCAACCAGGTGGGCAGCACCTTGCGACCCGACATGACCAGGTGCGAGGCGACGACCATGACCAAGGCGCTGAGGCCGAGCAGGCCAAGGCCGGCGGCGAACTTGGCGGCTGGCGACAGATCCCTGCCCCGCTTACCTAGGGCCAGCCACAGGCCGGCGAACGCGGGCGCCAGGAGGATGGTGTAAAAGGCTGTCGCGCCCTGGAGAATGCCCGCAGGCAAGGTCCAGCCCAGGATCGTGCGGTTGGTGTAGCGCTCCGCGAACAGATTGAGCGAGGCGCCCCCCTGCTCGAAGCCGGCGTAGAAGATGGCATAGCCGACGAACAAGACGATCATCACATAAACGCGCTGACGCTCGTCCACGCCCAGGCCCGCGCCCCGCAGCAGAAAGAGAAAGTAGCCAAGGGCGAACAGGCCGATCGCCCACGCCATCACCGTCGCCGCGAGCTGAGGATCGATATGGATTTTGCCGGCCAGGCTCAGCCCCACTATCCCAACGACGGCCGCCAGCAAGGCCAAGACCGCACGCCAGGCGCTAGGTGTGATCGGCGCCGACGACGTCGTGTCTCCACGGGGCAACCGGCTGCGGGTCGCCAGGAAATAAACCAGGCCGAGCGCCATCCCGATGGCCGCCAGGCTGAACGCCACCGACCAGCCAAACCGCGTAGCGCAGAGCGGTACGAGGATCGAGCCTAGAAGCGCCCCGACGCTGATGCCCATGTAGAAGATCGAAAAGCCGGCGTCCCGCCGCGCGCCGCCGTCCGGATAGAGCTGGCCGACCATGGCGCTGACATTGGGCTTGAGCAGCCCGACGCCCAGAACGATGACGAACAGCCCGCAGAAAAAGGCGTTGCTGCGGCCCAGCGTCAACAACAGGTTTCCGACCAGGATGAAGACGGCGCCGCCGATGACCGCGCGCTGGGGGCCGATCAGGCGGTCCGCGATCCAGCCGCCGAGCAAGGAGAAAACATAGGTCGCGGATATGTATAAGCCATAGATCGAGCTGGCCGTTTGATCGTTAAATCCCATTCCACCGCCCATAAGCGGCTCTACAAGAAATAATATTAGAACAGATCGCATACCGTAATAGGTAAATCGCTCCCACATTTCTGTGAAGAACAGCGTTGATAAACCCGAAGGCTGGCCAAAGAAGCCGCTTCGCCCTGCGATCTCTTGACTCATGAGCACAATTTCTGTTTATTGAAGCGTAGAATTCGCCTCATTGATGGGGCGTTAGTTTGTATTTGACGTCGGACGCCGTGTCCGCAGCCCAGGAAACCGGCGCGATGGGACCAGACTTGACCGCCTTTAAACTGATGAAGGCTGGGCGCCACGCCGAGGCGCTGGTCTTCGCCAGACAGGCGGTGGCGGGCGCGCAACGATGCACGTCGGCGCACGCCCTGTTGGCGACGATCCTGCTTTCGCTCGGCCGGCCTGAGGAGGCCGAGGAGGTTGTGGCTCAAGCGCTCAGCCGAGCCCCCGGATCGGCGGACGCCTACGATGGACTGGCCCACGTCTCGATGCGTCTTGGCCATCACGACCGGGCCAATGCACTGTACCGACGCGCGACCGAAACGGCGCCCGCAGACCCCCGGTTTTGGTACAATCTCGCCTCCAGCGAACGGAGTCTCGGCCGGCTCGAGGCGGCCGAAGCGGCCTGTGATCGGGCGATCAGCCTCGATCAGACTCAGTATCCGAGCTATCTCTTGCGCTCCGAGTTGCGCCTGCAAACGCCGGAGGCCAATCACCTCGACGACCTCCGCCACAGGCTGTCGCTTGCGCCCGCAAACGATCCAGCCCGGATGTTTCTCGGATATGCGCTGGCCAAGGAGCTCGACGATCTCGGCGAATATGATGAGGCGTTCCGATGGTACGCGGCGGCGGCGGCGACGCGACGACAGCGTTTGGCGTACGATGTCTCGGTCGATGAGCAGAAGCTCGCGGGGATCGAGGCCGCCTTTCCAAAGGTCGCCGCCTTGGGCGCCGCTCGCGGGGACCAGCCGGCGCCGTTCATCTTTATCGTCGGCCTTCCCCGGTCTGGGACAACCTTGCTTGAGCGCCTGGTTTCGGGATTGCCCAACGTCGTCACCAATGGCGAGACCGACAACTTCTCCCGCGCCCTCCTAGGCGCGACGCCGCCCGGCCCTGAGGGTATCTTCGCAAGAGCGGCCGCAGCCGATCCGCTGAAGGTCGCGGCCGCATACGCGCAATCCGCCCGCGGCGCGCGCACCGGCCTGTCGGTGGTCGAAAAACTACCCATGAACTATCTGTACCTGGGCGCCATTCACAGAGCCCTGCCGGATGCGGCGCTGTTGCTGATGGCGCGCTCGCCGGTAGACAGCTGCTTCGCCATGTTCAGGACCCTGTTCGGGGAAGCCTATCCCTTCAGCTACGACTTCGAAGACCTTGCGCGATACTACGCCGCCTATGCCCGGCTGATGGCGCACTGGAAGAGGACGCTCGGCGAGGCGGTGCATGAGGTCCGCTATGAGGCCCTGGTGGATCAGCCGGCGGAGGTCGGCAGGGGCGCTGTGGGTCACTGCGGCTTGGCCTGGCGCGACGACGTGATCGATATCCAAAGCAACCGGTCGGCGTCGTACACGGCGAGCGCAGCCCAGATCCGGCGACCGATCTACACCACCTCGCGGGATCGATGGCGCCATTACAAGAAGCATTTGGGACCCTTGATCGACGCCCTGCATCGTCACGGAGTCGAGGCGCCGCTGGAGGCTTGAGTCGCCGCTGCGCCGACAGCTTCCCGGCGATAGATCAGATCGCCATACTGTTCCCACTTTCCACTGCCTGTAGGCGCCACGTACTGGAGAATCCGCACCACCCCGCCCGGCTCGCGCTTCCAAATCAGCCGCACGTCGCGGCCCCGCGATGGGATCACGGTATCCAGCACCATGTCGCCGTCCTTAGAAGGCGCGCCCTTCATAATGATGGCGCCCCATTGATTATCGACCCACAGCTGAAGCCATTGCTGACCGTCGAAACGGCTCGTGCTGGCGCCGGCCAGACGGTAGGCGACGCCTGGCTTACGGTACATGTCCGTGACGAAGCTCATGGTCTGTTGCACGACGCAGCCGGCGTACTGCGTCTCGATGTGGTCCTTGGCCACGAGCTGACCATTGGTCCCGTCATAGACGCGCCAGTCGCCCAGCCAGAAATCAAGCTGGTGGTAGGGGGCGGCGTCGCAGGGCTTCGTCGCAACGGGTTCTGCGGCCCCGGCTGGACGCGGCAAAAGTAATCCGAGGAGCATCGCCGCGCCTAGGGCGCCGAGGACATAGGTGTATGGCCTCGACGAAATCGCGTCTCTCATACCAACTCTCCCACATCATTCTCCTGGCTCAGCTCGGCCAGCGCCGCTGCGGTGTCTTCCGCGCATCCGCGCGGCCCTTTGGCCGGACCCGGGGGGCGGTCCCCCTCCCCTATCGCGCAGCGATGGAGGAGTACGGCGGAGCCGGGAGGGGGCCGACCGGCGCAAGCCGGGCGGAACAGCGCCCGAGCAGAACGTCATACCTCAGGCCGGCGGTGCTCAATACGAATAGCCCAGACGAAGCCCGATTTCGCGCGGTCGGTTAATGATGTTGTCGTCCGTCAAATTGTTGAGCTCATTGGCCTGGGTCGGCGGCGCAAGGGTCTCTTCCACATCGAACAGATTCTTGACGTAGAGCGTCATGCGCCAAGAATTATGCTTCAAGGCGGCCTGGAGGTTGAAGACGTTGTAAGCCGAGGACTTCTGCACCGTTGATGTACCAAGGCCGCTGGCGAGGTTCATGGTGATGGGCGAGCGGCTGACGCCGTTCAGGGACACGGTCAGATCGTAGTCCGGCGCGATGGTGCGGAAGTATTGCAGATTGGCGCCGACGCTGACCTTAGGACTGCCGGGCAATTGCTCTCCCGCCTTGCCGGAGATCAGTCCAGGGATGATCACGCCCGCGCCGTCGTTGGCGGGCAGCGAGAAGTCGCTCGTCAGCTTTGCGTCTGCGTAAGCCGCACTGATATTGTAGCTAAACCCGCTGACCAGCAAAGGTCCGCTGGTCTCGATCTCGAAGCCTTTGGATTCCGCCGTATTGGCGTTGTATACAGCCAAATTTCCCGAGGGCAGACTCGCCGATATCTGTGGCTTGTTCCACTTGATATCAAAGATGTCGAACGTGTAGTTCAAGCCGTTCCGGAAGCGCCCCTTAACACCGGCTTCGTAGTTATTGGTGCTATCCGGCGCATAGGTTTGCAGCAGCGGGCTTTCCTGGAAAGGCCCCGTGAGGGGTACAGAATTGGCGCCGCCGCGCCGGAACCCTTGAGACCATAGAGCGTAGACGCTCTGGCCGCGGGCGTATTCGTAGGACAGGTCCACCTTTCCGATGGTCTTTGAGGCCGGCGCGCTGTGCGCAGTCGCCGGGAGAAAGGTCGGGAAGGTGTAGTCGTCGTAGGATTGGGCGTCGGTGAAGGTCTGAGAGAAATGTCGCGCGCCGACGATGAACTGTCCGTGCTGTAGAAAGTGAAACGTCAGTTCGCCGAAGACGGACGTGTCTGTGAAGTGCTGGGTGTCGTCCTGCTGAAAGTTCACGTCGCCTGGGGCGGTGGGTATCTGGCAGTATGCGCCCGTATAGGACGCGCTGTTACAGCCTTCGGCTGCGGCGCGCTCCGGCGAGCCTGGCACGGCGATCGTCCAGTCGCCGGTGCGCTCCTGACTCTCGTAGAAGGCGCCGAGCACGTAATCGAAAATCTTATCGGGGTTTGTTTTGGAGACGAGCCGAATCTCTTGCGAGAAGGTCTGCTCGTGATCTGTGAACAGATAGTCGTAGACAAACCGCGGGTTGGTCGGCACGCCGGCGTAGTAGGGGGTATAGGCGCCGCCGTCATCGCCGGCGAGATCATAGGTGTCGTCTTCCAAGGTGTAGCCGGCGGTCGTTTGATAGGACGTCGTCGCCGACAGGGTCGCAAAGCCTGCGTCGTAGCTGGGGTCCAGCGTCACGATATTGGTGTTGCGGGAAAACGGCTGATCGACCTGGGAAAACTCCTGATACTTGCCCCCGGCCGGCAAGGTTTCATTCGGATCGATGGGCGAGGCGCCGCCGGCGAAGCTCGGGTTGACCTGCGGGCCGCCGTCTCCATTCACCGTGGCGTGGATGCCGGAAATCTCCACATGGAAGCGGCTGTCAGGCTGCCAAAGGAAGCTGGCGCGCGTGGTGAGCGCGTTCTGATAGTTCCAGTCGTTCTTGCTGTAATAGACCCCAGAGCTGTTGATTTCGTCGTTCGGGTTGGCGAGCACAGGAATGGCGCTCACACCCGATCCGGTCGTCTTCATCAGTCCGTGAACGTTGATGAAGCCCGGATCGTATTCGTACTTGGCCGACAGCCGGAGCGCGGCCGTTTCGCCGACCGGCACATTGATCATGCCGTCGAAAGAATAGCTGGGCTCGCCCGCATGATCGACGCCCCCGCTGCTCGCCTCCAATGACCCGTGCCATTGGCCAAGCTGGGGATCGTTGAGGATCAGACGCAGCGCGCCGCCCAAGGCGCCGGCCCCATACAGCGTGCCTTGCGGGCCCCGCAGCACTTCGACCTGCTTGAGGTCGTCGAGCTGCAAATAGCCTTCGATCGGCGCATTGCCGATGTAGACGCCGACCGGACTCTGCTCAAAGCTTCGAAAGCCGCGCGTCGGCTCGCTGGTGGCGTTGATGCCGCGGATGATGGGGACGGTGGCGGCGGCGAGGCGCGAGCCGAAGTCGTACATACTGAGGCCAGGCACGGCCAGCGACAGCGAGGCGAGGTCGGTGACGCCCGCTTGGGAAAGCTGCTCGCTGCTCACGACCGAGAGACTGTAGGGCACGCTTTCAAGGGTTTGACTGCGCCGATTGGCGGTCACCACGACCTCGGGCACAACCGCCTGAGCGCTATTGGACGGAGCGCTATTGGACGGAGCGCTACTGGAGGAGGCGCTATCGGCCGCCGCGGGGGCCTGTGCGTAGGCCGGGGCGCCGCAAAGCGACATAATCATGACCGCGCCGACCGCGGTTCCAGCGAACAAGGGCGTGGTCGAGCAAAGACCTGCGCGTGTCGATTTTTCCATAGGCTCCCCCTGAAGTTTAGAATAAATATTCAGCTTAGCCCGGAATCATTCTCATCTATAACGTTCCGCCAAAGCCGCCGCTCCCGTATTTTACATATTATACGCCCATTATTACCCAGGGTGTATAATTATTAAAGCGCGCACTCAGAGCCTAACCGATAAACTGTTTGGCTGTACCGAATAAACCCTGCCGCGACGGGTTATCAATAGTTGCAAACTCGCCGCCGTTACGCGTCGCAATCGATGGCGGCGAGCTGCGTCGCACCACTTGGCTAGGTCGCAATGTACATGTGTGTCAAGCTGGATGACACCTCAGTACAGACGCTTCGGGTTTGGGGCTGCTCTGAATTAGGCAGATCGCTCGATAATGCTCATGTCCTAGGCGCCGCCGTTGCGATCCAAGGATGGCGGCGCGGACGATTTTGATCGAGCCCTCAGGTCTTGCGGGGCCGACGCGGGGCCGACGATGACGGCTTTTCCGTTGGGTTGTAGCCGTGGCGCGCAAAGAATCGGTCGAGTTCGCGGGGCAATGCGGTTTGGCCCGTAAAAATCTCCACATAACTTGGAATTCGGGTCATGCGCGTCTGAAGATCCTCTTCAGATTTCATCGAGATATAGCCGATCTGCGTGAGATAGATGGTGCGTGCGCGCACGTCTGCGGCGAGCGGATCGAACCCAAATCGCAAGAACATCTTGGTGAGCGCATCGATGCGGGCGTTGTCGGCGCTGCGCATTTCAGCGGCCACGTCGGGTGACTGCAGAGCCCAGCTCCGAATTGAAAACTCAAACTTGGAATCGAACAATTTCGAGTCCAGCCAGCAATCGAAGAGATTAAAAATGGCTTCGGTAATGCTTTCTGCGTAGAGTTCCGTTCGTTGGATCAGGCTGGCCGTATTCACCGACCGCCAACGGTCCAGAAGGGCGGCGAGTAAGGCGCTCCGATCTTCAAAGAACCAGTAAAAGCTGGTCCGCGCGAGCTGAAGCTTTTCCGCCAGGGGAACGATCCGGATCGCATCGACGCCCGATTCAATCAAGAGGTCGTAGGCCGCATCCAACCAGACCTCTGGCGACCCCCTCCCGCTCGGCTCCCGACGCTTCGGCAATTTTTCCATGCAGTCCCCTAGTATTATGCTATCGAAAATGTACGCATGTGTCGTCCGAATTGACAGCAGTGTACATTGCGTCGGACTTGGACACCGCTTAACCGATTCCAGGAGGCGCAACCTAGCATGCCTGCCGACCCACTTCTTCAGCCCTACCAGCTGAAGCACCTGAGCCTGCGCAACCGAATCATAACGACGGCGCACGAGCCTGCCTACGCCGAAGACGGCATGCCCAAGGCCAAGTATCGCGCCTATCATGTCGAGCGCGCCAAGGCCGGCGTCGCCATGACCATGACGGCGGGCTCGGCGTCGGTGGCGCGCGACAGCCCGCCGGTGTTCAACAATCTGCTGCTGTATCGCGACGAGGTCGTGCCTTGGCTTCGCGAGCTATCCGACGCCTGCCACGAGCATGGCGCGGCCGTGATGATCCAGCTCACCCACCTTGGGCGGCGCACCCGGTGGGACAAGGGCGACTGGCTTCCCGTCGTGTCCCCCTCCCACGCCCGCGAGGCGTCTCACCGCGCCTTCCCCAAGCGGATGGAAGATTGGGATATCGCCCGCATCATCTCCAACTACGCCGACGCCGCCGAGCGGGTGGCGGCCGCCGGGCTCGATGGGATCGAGCTGGAGGCCTATGGGCACTTGATCGACCAGTTCTGGTCTCCCCTGACCAACGATCTTGAGGCGCCCTATGGCGGGTCGTTGGACGGCCGGCTGCAGTTTGCCCTTGATGTCTTGAAGGCCATCCGCAGTCGGGTTGGGCCAGACTTTATCTTGGGCCTGCGGTGTGTGCTCGACGAGACCGCCGAGGGCGGCTTGACCCGCGACGACGGCCTCGCCATCGCCCACCGGCTGAAAGCGAGCGGACGGGTCGATTTCCTCAACGTCGTGCGCGGCCACATCGACACGGACGCCGGACTGACCGACCTGATCCCGATCCAGGGCATGGCGAGCGCGCCTCACCTGGATTTCGCAGGCGCCGTGCGCGCCGACGTCGCCATGCCGGTGTTCCATGCCGCGCGCGTCGGCGATGTGGCGACCGCGCGCCACGCCATCGCGTCCGGCAAGGTCGATATGATCGGCATGACGCGGGCGCACCTGGCCGATCCGCACATCGTCCGCAAGATCATGGACGGGAGGGAAGCCGACATTCGCCCCTGCGTCGGCGCCAACTATTGCCTGGATCGCATCTACCAGGGCGGCGAAGCCTACTGCATCCATAACCCGGCTAGCGGCCGGGAGCTCACCCTGTCTCATAGTGTGGAAAAGGCGCCCGGCCGACGCAAGATTGTCGTTGCGGGCGCGGGCCCTGCAGGGTTGGAGGCGGCGCGCGTCAGCGCCGAACGCGGCCATGAGGTCGTGGTGCTCGAAGCCTCAGGCAAGCCCGGCGGGCAGCTTCGTCTGGCCGCCCAGTCGCCGCGTCGGCGGGAGATGCTGGGTATTGTCGATTGGCGGGTCGAGCAGTGCCAAAAGCTCGGCGTCGCCTTTCAGTTCGACACCTGGGCGGACGTAGAGGCGGTCACGGCGCATCAGCCCGACGTCGTCTTCGTCGCGACGGGCGGCATACCCCATACCGAGGTGCTGAAACGCGGCGACGATCTTGTGGTCTCCGCCTGGGATATCTTGTCGGGGCAGGTCAAGCCCGGCGCCGATGTCTTGCTGTTCGACGATGCGGGCGATCACACGGCGCTTCAGGCGGCGGAAGTCATCGCGGCGGCGGGCGGGAAGGTCGAGATCGTCACGCCGGACCGCACTTTTGCGCCCGAGATCATGGCCATGAACCTCGTGCCCTATATGCGGTCGCTCCAGAGGTCGAACGTCACATTCACCGTCACCTATCGGCTTCAGTCGGTCGCGCTCGACGGCAACCGCCTGCGCGCGACGCTCGGCAGCGACTATGGCGCGGTCGACCAAGACCGCGTCGTCGATCAGGTCGTCGTGAACCACGGCACGCGACCGGTGGACGACCTGTACTTCGAGCTCAAGCCCTTGTCGCGAAACCTCGGAGCGGTCGATTATGGGGCCCTGCTGCAGGGCGCGACCCAAGCCGATTTGCGCAACCCAGACGGCCAGTTCGACCTCTACCGACTGGGCGATGCGGTCGCCGCCCGCAATGTCCACGCGGCGATCTACGACGCCGCGCGGCTCGCGAAAGATATCTGAACGCTTAAAAGCCTACAGGTTCAGAAGCGCTGGGTCCCCGCCCTGCGCGGCGATGTTGATGCTGACCACGCGCTCTGCGGCGAAGCGGAGCAGGGCGTGGGGACCGCCGGCCTTTGGCCCGGTCCCCGACAGTCCCTCGCCGCCGAAGGGCTGGACGCCGACGACCGCGCCGATGATGGATCGGTTGACGTAGACATTGCCGGCAGGAACGAGCGTCTGCACACGGCGCGCGAACCCCTCGATCCGTGAGTGCACACCAAGGGTCAATCCGTATCCCTTGGCCGCTAGCGCCGCGCAGGCGTCCTCCAGACGCTCGGGGGCGTAGCGAACCACATGCAGCACCGGTCCGAACACCTCCTGATCGGGGAGTTCGGCCAGCGGTATTTCGGCCAGGGCCGGACCAAAGAAGGTCCCATCCGCAGCGGGCGTCTGAAGGCGGCGGAGCACGCGGCCAGCCGCTTCGAGCGTTGAAACATAGGCTTCAAGCCCGGCCTTGGCCTCTTGATCGATCACCGGACCAACGTCTGTGGTGAAGCGCGCAGGGTCGCCAAGAACCAGCGCGTCCATCGCGCCCTTGACGCCGTCTATAATGAGGTCGGCAGTATCGGTTGGGACGAACAGCAGGCGCAAGGCGGAACAGCGTTGACCGGCGGAGCCGAAGGCCGACAGGATGACGTCGTCGATCACCTGTTCACGCAGCGCCGTGGTATCGACGAACATCCCGTTCAGCCCGCCGGTCTCGGCGATGAAGGGGAGGATCGGTCCCCGGCGCGCAGCGAGCGTGCGGTTGATCGCCCATGCGGTTTGCGTGCCGCCGGTGAAGGCGACGCCGGCGAGGTCGGGGTGGGCGGTGATCGCCGCCCCCACGGTGGCGCCGTCGCCAGGTAAAAGGTGTAACAGGTTCGGATCCAGGCCCGCGCGATGAAAGAGCCGCACAGCTTCTGCGGCGATCAGCGGCGTCTGTTCGGCCGGCTTGGCCAGCACCGCGTTTCCGGCGGCGAGCGCCGCCGCAACCTGGCCCGTGAAGATCGCCAGGGGGAAGTTCCAGGGCGAGATGCACGCGAATACGCCGCGTCCGTGCAGCGCCAAGCTATTGGTCTCGCCGGCTGGGCCTGTCAGCACAGTCGGGCTCTCGAACTGGCGTTCGGCGAGCAGCGCGTAGTAGCGGCAGAAATCCACCGCCTCGCGCACCTCGGCGATGGCGTCGGGCCAGGTCTTGCCCGCCTCCCTGACGCACAGGGCCGCAAGGCGATCAAAGCTCGCCTCCATAGCGTCGGCCACCGCCCGCAAAACGCCAGCGCGCGCCGCGCCGCCGCGGGCGTCCCATGCCGGCTGGGCCACACGGGCGGCCTTGAAGGCCGCGTCGATGTCGGACTGGGTCGCCTCGGCGGCATGGCCGACGATACGCCCGTGATCCGCTGGGCTGCGGACCGGGGCGGCGGAAGCGCCCAGCGCCGAAACACCGGAGATGATCGGTCCGGCGACCCAGGCTTGCGCGTCAAGACTTGCGAGCGCGGCCTCCAGCCGCGCCCGGTCCGTCGCTACGCTGACATCGGCGCCGAGCGCGTTCAGCCGGTCGCCGTACATTAGCCGAGGCGTGGCTATGCGGGGATGAGGACCCGGCTCGGCCTCCACCGTGCCGATGGGATCGACCGCTACCTTTTCCACTGACACGCGCTCGTCGAGGAGCGCGTGGACGAAGGAGGTGTTGGCGCCGTTCTCCAACAGGCGGCGCACCAGATAGGGCAGAAGGTCTTCGTGTCCGCCGACCGGCGCGTAGGCGCGCAAGGTGATCCCGCCATAGCGGGCGTCGGCGGCGCGATAGAGCGCCTCGCCCATGCCATGCAGGCGCTGATGCTCGATCTTCACACCGCCGGCGTCGGCCATCTGGCGCACGGCGGCCAGGGTGTGGGCGTTGTGGGTGGCGAACTGGCCGTACAGGTGGGGCGCGGCGTCGATCAGGGCGCGCGCGGCGACCAGATAGCTGAGGTCCGTCGAGGCCTTGCGGGTGAAGACCGGATAGTCCGGTCGCCCGGCGATCTGGGCGCGTTTGATCTCGGTGTCCCAATAGGCGCCCTTGACCAGGCGCACCATCAGCCGTCGGCCGCTGTCCCGCGCAAGCTGGGCCAGCGCTTTGATCGTCTCCGGCGCGCGCTTCTGGTAAGCTTGGACCGCCAGGCCAAGGCCGGTCCAGCCTTTCAGGTCCGCCTCGCGCGCCAAGCGGTCGAGCAGCTTCAGCGAGATCGCCAGCCGGTCGGCTTCCTCGGCGTCGATGGTGAAATTTATGTCGTGGCGGGCGGCGATCAGGGCCAGGCGCTTGACCCTGGGATAGAGCTCCTCCCAGACCCGCGCCTCTTGGGTCGCCTCGTAGCGCGGCGACAGGGCCGAGAGCTTGACCGAGACGCCATGGCCGGCCTCCGGGCCAACGCCGCGGGACTGGGCGCCGACGGTCTCCAGCGCGGCCGCGTAAGCGCGCTCATAGCGTTCGGCGTCGGCGACGGTGCGCGCGCCCTCGCCCAGCATGTCGAAAGAGCAGAGATAGCCCTCTTTCTTCGCACGTTTGAGCGCGTCTTCGATGGTGCGGCCGAGCACGAATTGTTCGCCCATGATGCGGATGGCCTGGGCCGCCGCCGCCCGGATGACTGGCTCGCCGACCCGGTGGGCCAGACGCTTCACAAAGCCTGGCGCATCCCGCCTCACGTCCTCGTCCACGTCGATCAGCTTGCCGGTCAGCATCAGCCCCCAGGTGGAGGCGTTGACGAACAGGCTCTCGGATTGGCCAAGATGGGCCGCCCAGTCCGCGGGGCCGATCTTCTCGGCGATCAAGGCGTCGCGGGTCTGGTCATCAGGGGTTCTGAGCAGGGCCTCCGCCAGGCACATCAGGGCCAAGCCTTCACGCGTGCTCAGCGAAAATTCTTGCAAGAAACCTTCCACCACACCTTGCCGACGCGCTGACGACCGCGCGGCGCGCACCAGGGTCTCGGCTTCGGCCGTGACGATGGCCCGTTCATCGGACGTCAGGGGAGCGGCCGCGAGCAGCGCCGCCGTCGCCTGGCGCTCATCGCGGAACTTACCGGCGTCGAGGGTATCCCAGTCCATTGCAGCGACTCCACTAGCCTTGATCACCCAATCGGTGTAATCGCCCTGCGCTCGAAGGTGCTTCGTAGTTTTAGCCATTTTTCCGAATGTTACTCAAAATAAAGGGGGCCTTATGGAGGTTTCTTTGGATGAAACGGATCGCCGCCTGCTTAAGGCGCTGCAAGCCGACGGGCGCATCACCAACGCCGACCTGGCCAAGCATTGCCATCTCTCGCCAGCGGCGTGTCATGATCGCGTCCGGCGCCTGCGCGAACGGGGTGTGATCACGGGCTACGCGGCGATCCTAGACCCGGCCAAGGTGGAGCGGGCGCTGCTCATTTTCGTAGAGGTGCGCCTCGAACACACAACCCGGGCGGACTTCGACGCCTTCGCCGACGCTGTGGCCCGTGTGCCCGAAATTCTAGAATGCCACATGGTCGCGGGCGGCTTCGACTATCTGGTGAAGGCCCGGGTCAAAGACATGCAGGCCTATCGGGCCTTTCTTGGCGATGTCGTCGTCGCCCTGCCTGGCGTGAGAGAGACGCGCACCTATGCGGTGCTCGAAGAGGTCAAGCACACAAACGCCCTCCCCTTGTAGGCCTGGGCGATGACGGCGATGGGCGTCGCCATTAGCGCCGTGCGGTGAATTGAAACGCCCCTGCCCGCCGCCGACAACTCTGGGGCTTGTGTCGTCCCTAACAGTGAGAAATTGTGATGTCTCTATTCGGTGCAGACAATCAATGTCGCCGCAACGCGTAACCGTCGCCTCTGCGCCCATCCGGTGGGTTTTGACGCCAGGCCAACCCGGCAGACCCAAACAAGGAGACAAGACGATGCGCGTGATGGTGATCGTGAAAGCGACCGAAGACACCGAAAAGGGTGTTCCTCCCACGCCTGAAGCGATGGAGGCGATGCACAAATATGGGGAGGCGGTGGCCGAGGCCGGCATCGTCCTGCTCGATGGGGCCGGCCTGATGAACTCCTCGCAAGGCAAGCGTATTGCGTTTGAGGGCGCCAGCGTCACCGTCATCGACGGGCCTTTCACCGAAACGCGCCACTTGGTGGCCGGCTACTCGGTTTGGGACGTGAAGGACATGGACGAGGCGGTCGTCTGGGCGAAGCGCTGGCCCAATTCCAGCCCGGGGCGAAGCGAGATCGAGATCCGGCCGCTGTTCGAATGGCAAGTCGCCAATGAGACCTTTACCGAGAGCGTTTTGTGAGGCGCCCTATGAAGCTGAGCGGCCGTTGAAAACCGCCAACTGATCTTCGAACGCCTGCTTAAAGGCGGCCCGAGCTTCGCTGCGGGCGATGTAGGCGCAGAGGTTGGGATAGACGTCGAGCATATCCGTTCCGTGCAACCGACGCAGCACCGTCGCCATCAGCAGGTCGCCGGCGCTGAACGCGCCGTCGAGCCAATCGGCGTCGCCAAGGCGCCTGGAAAGCTCGCTCAGCCGTTGATGGACGCGCGCCTCGAGCATGGGCCGGCGCTCTTCGAACCAGGTCTTGTCACGCTCCAGAACCCGCGTGAGGGCGAGATCAAAGATCGGCGGCTCTACGGTGTTGAGCGCCGCAAACATCCACATAATCGCGCGCGCCCGGCCATTCGCATCGTTCGGCAAGAGGCCCGCATGGGTCTCTGCGATGTGGAGCACGATGGCGCCTGACTCGAACAGGACGAGATCGCCGTCTTCATAGGTCGGGATTTGCCCAAACGGTTGAAGGCCAAGATGGGCAGGCTCTTTCATCGCGCTGAACGACAGTAGGCGAACCTCGTAAGGCTGGCCCACTTCTTCCAACGCCCATCGCACGCGCAGGTCCCGCGCCAGCCCCCTGCCCCGATCCGGCGACCGCTCAAAAGCGGTAATTTTGGGGGCCATAGGACGTCTCCTGATCGTCTGCTGTTATGAGTCCGTGGGCGAACTGCCGCCGTGGAAGCGCCCAAACGTCCGCGCGGCCAGTAGACTCATCAAGAGGGCGCCCGCGCCTAAGGCCATGGCTTGATCGGGCGCCTGCGGGTCGAAATGGCCCACACGGGCGATGAGCAGGTAGGCGATGACGACGTTCGCAAAGCCCCACAGCACATTCACGGTCGAGGAGGAAAGCCCCCTCCCCGGCGGCTTGGCGAACGGGCTCTGAAAGGGCCGCCCCATCACGCCGCTGACGAAATGAGGCGCGGCGTTCGCCAGAAATGCGCCGCCGAACAGATAAGCTAAGTCATGAAGCCCGTTCATGGGGAGCCATCTTACTTGAAGCAGGATCGTACGCGCGCAGAAAAATATCTGTGATGTTGGCGGCCTCTTGCTCAATCTGGCCGTCGTCCAAGCTCTCCCCGCCCCAAAGACATCTGGTCTGCGGTCCGTTACAGAGATCGATCAGGCTACGCGCAGCCAGCTCAGGCGCGGCGGGCCGTAAGCGTCCCGCCTGCATATGGCGGTTTAAATAGGCGGCGACGGCGGCCTCCATAGGCCCGACCGCATGGTCGTAGAAGATTTTCCCAACCTCTGGGAAGCGGCCGCTTTCCGCCAGCACAAGCCTTGTCAATCGCAGAGGTTCTGGCGAAATGATTGTGCCGATCAGGCTCTTGCACAGGTCGAACAGGCCGCTTTGCAGATCGTCGGACAGACGAAGGCCCTCGCCTATGTCGCGCGCGTAGGCGCCGGCGGCGTCTTCGAGCACAGCGGCGAACAAGGCCGCCTTGGAGGGAAAGTAGCCCCAGAGCGTGGCTTTGGAGCCGCCCAGCGTCTCGATCAAGCCAGACATCGACATGCCCGCGTATCCGTCGCGCAGGAAAGCTTGCCGCGCCGCTAGAACGATGGCGGACCTGCGTGTCTGTCTCTGAAGGTCCCGACGGCTGGGACGGGTGTCGATGGCGGCGTTCATTAAAGCGTACTCTATAGTACAGTTTCTTGTTGACAAGCGACGGGCCGCTTGCACAACCCTTGATGACCTTTTCTGGGGAGCTTTGCGAACATGTACGGCCTGTCTTCCGTGATGACCCGGCTGATCGGTCGCCGCGCCTTCCTAGGC
>Ga0116227_10009552_pt1 | contig 17537 bp, 19 predicted proteins | sample S1TSphgellanicum_FD_89693 | JGI IMG/M metagenome (GOLD analysis project Ga0116227, IMG submission 89693) | Host-associated microbial communities from peat moss isolated from Minnesota, USA - S1T2_Fb - Sphagnum magellanicum MG | ecosystem: Host-associated > Plants > Peat moss > Unclassified... | reverse complement strand
CGCTGCCTCTAGGAGATCCAAATTCGCCTGCTGGCTTGTTGTGGGTACCCACGTTGTTGTAATGGCCTTCGCCTCGCCATCCGATTTCGCTGCCTCCATGAGATCCAAATTTGCCTGCTGGTTTGTTGTGGCTACCGAAGTTGCTGCAGGAGCCTTCGCATCATCATCCGATTTCGCTGCCTCCGTGATATCCAAATTCGCCTGCTGTTTTGTTGTGGCTGCGGAAGTTGAAGCCATGGTGAGGTAAGACCGCTGCTTCAGGAGCTGAAGAGAACTTACGTCTTTGCTCGTCACTACTCAATCTTTGTGAAAATTGCCAAAATGCGCGTCAAGCTTCCACAGAGGATGAGGAATCCCGGACTTCAGATGTGAGAGCGACAGACGAGGACGCCTCAAACCGATCAGAAGTTCGAAAGTGAGTAGCCCCGCACAACATAGTACCGAAGTGTTGAATCAACGTCGAACGGGTTACGAAATTCGCTCGTCGAATGGGGTATAAATTCTACGACTGTTTCGGCATATTCGCATCTATGAGATGATATTTCGAGAAGACTTTTGCGGTAGAAAACCGGGCAAGGGAACGATCTCAGCAGGATCATCCCGCTACAATTTGTCAAGTATTATGCTGCTGCAATGGGACTTTCTACGCAGGCACCTGGCAAGCGTGATGGTGGAATCGTATCCCCGAGTAACCATGTCATGCAAGCAATCAGATGCTTCCCACGATGGCCAACTGAGCTAGAATGGGACGCAGCGAATGGTTGATCAAAAGATTTGGGAATCCCGAGTCCGTGTCCACCGTGCGCGGGGGGCAAAGAAAGGAGATGGAACCTGCTCGCTCACGTTAGCGTGTATCCCCCATTGAAAAGGTGACAAGTACCTAGTAGTAGCTAGAGTGGAGTACGACGACCTTCGAGGCTGTTTCTTCCTGATGGAGATTCTGTTGAACAGAGTTTCTTCATTTCGCAATGTCCAAATTGTCCTGAATCTCGGAGTTCTCAACACGTTCTTGGTTGAATCAGATGCAAGAGTGCGTCTGCTCAATCGATCCACCAAACAACAGCCCTGATGGTGATGTCGCAACAGAAACTGGCATGCGAAAACATCAAGATCTGAGTGCAAATCTCCATGGAACAACCAGCGGCGAACTGAAGGATCGGATTGCTCACAGAATCGTGAAGCGTGTGATGTACCAAAGCTTTGCAACGTCAAGGCAAATTGTGCATGTAAAAGCCTGCATGAAATGTATGCGAACCCCGTCTGCAGAGCTTCATCTGAATCTCATGCTGCAAGGTAAGAAGCTGGCATGCTCCCAAGGTTTCTGAGTGATTTTTGAAGTCCATCATGTCTGTGCCAAGTGTAATACAGTTTCAAAAGTTTGTCTGCTCCTTGTACCAAAGCTTCTCTCTCTCTCACAGATGGATGCAGAAACTTGGCTTCCAACCAACCAATTGGACACACAAAATGGATGTTCTCAGTGTTGACATAAACACTAAACATAAGCAATTCAAGACAGCATGGCTCTTGAACACTGTCTAAACTCTTTCTGTTGCTGAATTGCTTTTGGAAACAATGGACCCCTAATTTTGACATGTATGTGAAATGTGGGAGCTATTGCTCAGAGGGTTTACAGCAAGATGCCCACATGCAACGTGGTCTTTTGCAGAATCCCATGATCATTGAACATGTGGAGCCAAATGTGGACAATGGCAGAAGCATCATCATTGCCCGGACAAATGTGGCAATCATGTGTGGAGCCAAGCTGTGTCACATTTGTATAGGTCGTGAATGTGTGGACCAGTGTAGGGGTATTTCAAGAGGCCACCAAGGTTCATGAACACATCATCAAAAGTCATAGAGTTTCAGATATCTCTGATTAGTAGCCTTGTTGATATGTATTCCAAAATGCAGAAGCATACATGATGCATGGAGATTGTTTAACAGATGCTCACACACAAATGGCAGAAGGCATTGGAACTACTTGTTCAAATGCAACAGGAAGGGAGGAATAAGACAACAGCACCTGTAGGGGGACCTTACTTGATTGTGCTAAAGTAGCTTTTGGGGATGGCAGTTGTATTCATGACCAGATCATTCAAAGCAGTTAAGATGTTTCTGTGTTCAGTGACCTCTTAATACATATGCCAATCATGGGAGCTAGGAGGATGCTTGCAACAGTTTTCAACAGGATGTCTGCACATGATGTGGTTGCTTGGAATGCCATGATTTTTGCTCATGCACAATGCGGGAAAGGGCAGAAAGCCTTAAAATTGTACCAACAAATGTAGCAGGAAAGTCTCTGCAGGCACACGCCATCACTTTTGTGGAAGTCTTCAATGGATCTGCCAGTATAGTGGCATGTGAGGAGGTCCATAAACAGATTTTTGTGAATGGGTCTCAGTATGATGTCTTTGTGGGCAGTGGCCTCACATATGCCAAATGCAAGACCCAAAAGGACACTTGATGATTGTTAAAGAGGATGCCCACACAGGATGTGGTCTCTTGCAATTCCATGCTCGGAGGATATGTCATGCATGGGCCTGGTAAGGAATGGTTTCCTCAGTTCATGTGCCATGCCCAGAGGATATGTTCGAGGTGCAAGAGGTCCTAACCACTACCTTCTATGTAGGCCTCTCTATGCAGAGGCTTAGTTGCTTACACTGAAGAAATGAAGCTTATTCTCAAGTTTGGTGCAGCTTGAATGAGGATACTATTTGCTTTTCTTTCTTGAGTGCTAGCAGAGATGCTGACTGAATTTTCCTGTTGTGTCTGGAAATGCAGCAGAAACTCAGAACATACAAAATTTTATAATTGTCTGCAGGTGGTACACCCATGGCCAGGAGCTAATGAAGTCAGTGGGGAGTAGTGGCAGCCAGTCACTGCCATTCATGTGAAGGTTATTGTCTGATACATGACACCCACAAGGTTATGACCACACTCATCTGTGTCATGCTTGATTTGGTTTTGGTAAACTGACAGAACTGTTACCTTCAAAATGTTATTGTTGAAATATCTCAGCAATCCCACAGATATGGATGTATGCAGAATCTGCAGAAACCAATGTTACTTCTGTTGTTCTCATGTCAGCTTGTAATCATATGGGCTTGGTGGATGAGGGCATGCACTTTTTTGTTTGCATTGCTTTAAGTTACAGGATACCTGCAACTGTGGACCATTATGCACTTGCATGGTTGATTGTTTCTAGGCTATCCTGGCAGTGTCAATGAGGCAAATGATCTGATCAGGAGGATGTCCTGTGAGCCATGTGCTTCAGCATGGATGGTCTTGCTTGGTGCTTGCAAAATTCATGGTTATGTGGAGTTGGGAGAAGAAATTGTGAAAGGAACCTATGCAATGCCTCCAGGCTATTTCTTATCAATCACATATAATTCTTCTGGTGTGTGGAATTTCAATGCATATATCAACAACTGGTATGGTGTGCATGAAGAACCAGTCACACCTGGATTGAAATATATATTTGTAATAGATGATCAAGGCCATCTTCACACTATCATAACATAAAGAGTTTGACAGGCCAGTGAGTGACAGAGTATGTAGGTGCCAGATACGCTGTTTTGACTGCAGGAGGAAGAAATGGTGTTTCATTTGTGTCACAGTAGCAGGAAGTTGGCTGGTGCAATTTGGCTAATCAGCACACCTTCCACTCAGCTCTGCATTTTTGGGAATTTTCAGGTATGTGGTGATCTCTACTATAGCACAAAGTTCATTGCATCATGGGATACTTGGGGAGAGCATTCAATAGTAAGGGATACCAATCAGTTTTTATTGCTTGGAAGCCTGGTCATTTTCATTGTTGTGTGGGTATTTGAATCTATAAAGAATCACCAGTTTCGATTTTAAAATTAATTTCAGAATCAGAGAACCACCAACCTTTTTACTTCAAAAACATTAAAGAACCACTGGGTTTCAGGATATAACCAACAAAGAACCAGTAGTTTAATGGCCAATTATTTGATTTTTCGAAACTTTTGAGAATTGTGGTGATATGCCAGAAATTAGTGGTTGATTTTTTTGAGAACCATGGTTATGAATCCTGATAATCACCCTGGTAACTGCTGGGTGTCTGTTCCTGTTTCTAATAACTGTCCAACCCTGGTAATTTTCTTGTTGGGACTATTGTTAATACCAGTGATTTGGCTCAACAATGGCCCTTTAAAATAAAATAAAATTATAGCATAGCATTGAAATTGCTAGCCTGAGAGGCCTCAGCCCCATTTTTCAAATGTTTTTGTAAAATGGATCACAAGTCTTTGCAAAATGGATCTTAGAATCTTAGAGCCTTAGAATCATGTTAAGGAGTCTAAAGCTGGAATATTTTGTCTAAAACATCTAGGCAATGGCTTGGAGGAATCCTCTGCTTTATTAGCACAGGGTAGAGCAATGGATTTGGATTGCAAAAACTATCTCCAATTGCATGACTATCTGTGAGAGCTTGATGTTATGTGGTTCTTTGGCCAAAGAGGAGCTTCATATATAGCTGCTCTTGAACTTGCAGACTACCAAATACATGCAACCCAGCTTCACAATTTGCTGTTAATCTCTTCATTTCTTCAGAGGATTGTGTGTCTTTCTCCCCAAGCTTCTTTCTTATGCTCTTTCATAATGTCTTTCCACCATTGCAAGACTGATGAACCATGATCCCTTGGACCTCCTCATCTCCTTGACTTCCTGAGAACACTTACTTGGGTATGCTTTTTTTTCTTTGGCTGAAAAAAATAATCCAATCATGTTCCTGTCAAACTTCTGATTCTTTCTCCTTCAGATCAACAAATTAGTTTGCCCCATATCCAGCTTCTGATTCTTGCTCCTTCAGATCAACAAAATTCTTCCCCCATGTCTAGCTTCTGATTCTTTCCAATTCCAAGTGCTTGTTCTGCAGGACTATAAGTTTACAACAGTGATAGGTCCTTAGGGCAGGTAGGTAGACTGTAGGAGAACAAGTGGCTGCCCGTTGGCACCAACTCCCAACTCCCTTTGGATAGTGCCGGGCAGGGCAGCTGCAAACTGCTGGTTTGCAGCTGCCCTGCATGTCACTACCATCTCAAAAGAGATTGGGAGTTAGTGCCGGGGCGTGGCTAGATGCATATAGATCCTAGTGGGCCCCTGTGCCATTGCTCCAAATATATTTAAACTTCATGTATGGTCACCCATGGCAATATTCTGGTCAAAGTGGGCTTAATTTCAGAGTTTGGATGGAACCCTGCTAAATTGATTGTTTTTATAAAAAAAACACTATAAATTCAATAAATTTTGCTCCCTTCATCTGAAATGAGAAATGACATATGTGCACAACATTCATCAAGGGCTTACGGGCAGTACCATAATCGCGGCACAGGGCCCAGGGTTTTGGGAGGGTTACAAAACAAAATAAACACTGGCCACAGTGAACTAGCACCCACCAACGCACCATCCAATGGATACCTGTTGTTACTCAGTTGTGGATGAACCTCAACAGAGTTAGTTAATATTCGATTTCACCTGAGTAACCAATTCTGTACGAAATAGGTCTCATATGTAGTAGGTACATACACAGGAAACAGGTATTTACTAGGTAAGTCGATGATTTATACATAGGTGAGGGGTTGTTTTTACTACCTACCTACTAACAACCTTCTTGTGGGTTGTTAATAGGTATGTAGGAAAAAAAAAAGCAACTGAGCTAACCACCATGGTTAGCTAGGGAACTGGAACCCAACAGAAAACTGTTTCCTGACCTTTTACCATTCATCCTTCATGGTGCGCTGGTGGGTGCTGGTTCACTCTGTCCATAAACACCTATCTTAATATATAGATGGTTAGTAGGTAAGGGATATTTGCATTGTTAATAGTTAAGGTAACAAAACTTGAAACCTAGTGGACCTTCCTGGTTCTCTAGGGAACTGGAACCAAAGAAAATTTCCTGACCATCCATACCTAATGGTACACTGGTTTCTGTTGATTGAGTATGGCCATTAGGTCTACAGAATGGGCACCCATGCTGAACTGCCAAATTGCATAAAATTTAGTTGATAAAAGGGGAGAATAAGACCTAAAGTTAACAGCCGTTAAAGCTTCCATAGGTAGTGACTAGTAACCAATAATTCTCAAACACTGCAATCCACCTTACTGGAACATTGTGCACATGAGAAGCACCAGAATGTGAGCAGTCTGAAACATTAAACTTATCAATTTATAAATGGAAATAAATGCAAGACTCTGCTGAAAACTATTGCCAATCAAAAAATTCAACATTGAATGGAAACCACCCATGGTTGGGAATATATTATGTTCCATATTGTCCCTTTGAAGCAAGGCATTTCCCAATATTATCCCGATAGACACCGAACATATATGTGAGACTTGCCTGTAGACTAAGATATTATTTCTGGGATGCTGCTCACAGTGGACAGTAGCTAATACATTTACTTCCCATGTCCACAGCTTCAACCAACCTTCCTCAATTTCAAATACCAAAAGTTAACTATTACACTCGCTTTCATTTGACTTGAGGCCATTGTCCAACCTTCACTTCTTGTGTCTTTGGAAATATTAGTAACCCACTTTGTATGATTTGGTCTCTCTTTCCAATAACACTAGGAATTACACCAGGCTACTTCATGAGTATAGACGAGTATGTAAATTTAGATACTCCAATGCACATAGGTCTATGGGCTATCATGGCCAGCGCATATAAGGTGGCTTTACACTAGGAGTCAGGACAAAAATTTGGTGCCAATTTTGAGCATTTTTGGCTTCGTGTTTGGCCTCAAGTTACTAATAAATGCTAGATCATTGACATGAGAATATCAATAAATGCTGGAACATTGACCCCAAGGGTTGCAAATTGGCTTCTCAAATTCGATGTTATCCTTTTTCCAGCCTTGGGGCAAATACATTGCCATAAAGTTCAGCATTTATTAGTAACTTAGGGCAGATTGAAAATATGTTTTAAAATTCAGCCTTGACTCCTAGTGTAAGCCCCTTGGCCTGATTTCAACCAATAGGAATGTTTGATTTGTGTTGAATATTAGGCTTGACTCCTTGTGTAAAGTGGGCTTAATAGCGATCACCCAAACTATGTTCTCTGGCTACTGTGAAGGGATGCTTTCGCCATGGCTCTTGTGGAAAGTGCATTCACTATGATCACCTACACTTGTTATCATGTTCGAGTGTACAGGGTTTCTGCCATAAGAAAAGTCATATTTCGTTGTAGCTTAAGCAGCCTTTTTTTTATTGGTGATAGATGGCCAGAAAGCGTACTTTAAAATTTAAAAAAATGTGATTTTGGAGATATTCAGCCACCAGAAGCAAAGTTTCTTTTACTGGAGAATTTTCACCAAATTTTGACCTGAAAAACATGATTTCAACCTATACAAAGAAGTTTTCACCAAAACAATGAATCAAATTCCTTGGTTCTTTAAAAAATTATTTTAGATTTATGATAATAGATTGAGGTATCAATTTTTTTCAAAAATTAGTCAAGCCAATTTTCAGAACAATGTGGTTTTCACAACTGGATTTCAAATTTATATTCCTTTAAAAAAATAAAGTTAAGAAATAATTGAAAATTTAAAAAAACTTGTATAAAGAATGATTAAAAGGTTAGACCATTTTTTTTAGAATAACCTATATTTTCAAAAATCTCATCGCTTTCAAATATTCTTTCAAATTTTTTTAACTCCTCCTTGAATTCTCCATCAATTTCAATTACCTACACTAAATTAGAAAAAGGTTTACAATCAATCCTAAGGTCACTAGGCCAATTTTCGTTCACAAAGATTCATTTATCTAAATTATCTAATTGTAAATGACATTTTTTTAAATTAATAAATATTCCTGCCAAAGAAAAAAATCCTTTCAATTTCAATTTGTGGATCAATAATGCTTAAGATTTGATGGGCAAGGAATCCAATTGTAAGAAACATAAATTCATGCTTCTTGCATCATTGAAAAAGAATTTGATATTTCCACATCCACTTGAAACCTCTCAAAAATCATAAGTTTCTTATTTACAATTTTTTTCACTAGTTCATTTGTGCTTGTTGTCATTTTTAAAATGTCCAAACTACAATTTTCATCAATGTTCACCTTGGTCAATAGGCGCATTTTCAAACAAGGGGTGCAAATGATGCTATAACATGGGATACAAGGTTTGTCTATCATATTCTTGAAATGTGACCTTGCTTTGCTCAAGGCCAATAAATGAGGACACTACATGTAAGTTTTTGAACTTAGGATCCAACATCAAAGACAACATGTTGTGATCCTTCTTTTTTTCATACTTTTTCAAAAAAAGAGAAAAATATCTAGATCACAAAACTTGTTTTTGACGTTAGAGGCCAAAAAACCTAACTCAAGAGCAACAACGAACTCCTTTTCCATATAATTGTCAAAAGAACATGAAATTCCATATTCTTTTCTCAATTTCAAAATGGAGATGGCGAAATTTAAAACATCATTTAATAACCAATAACCTTTAGATTGATTAAGAACACAAATAAACACAACAAGGGAGAGAATATTAACATTGATTTGAAAAATATGTCATACTAAAGGAGGAGACACTTGTGTAGTCATCTTAATAGTAATTTAGAAGTGCTATAATAAACAACAATTACTTTTTGAAATTGTAATGTCTTTTGAAAAAGGATAATTTTGCTTGCAAATCTGTAAAAGAGAAAACAATTTGTTAGAACTTTTTACTAATTGAAACTAATTATAAAAATTACAACAATACATTAGATAAAAATGTTACCAAGTGTTTCACTAGTGTATTTAACTTCTTTGGGGTCAAATTAGATTCAACACATGTTTTGGTCCACTTTTGTCGACATTTTCTAAAAAAATTGGCCAAGTTATAGACTTATGTATATTTCTTTGAGTAGCTTTAATAACATATGTCAAGTCTTTACACAATTTTTTTTTTGTTGTATCATATTGACAAGCCTTGAAAAATGTATGCCCAAAGTAATTGCTTTGATAACTTTCCTTCAAACCTAAAATGTCACAACTTACAACTACTTTTACTATAAAAGTCATTGTGTTCAAATTAGACCTTTCATCTTTCACTAAAGTAATAATTTTTCTTTCAAGTTATATTTTTCTAATAAATTTTAATCAAGTTTTTGGCCAAAGTCTTTGCAAGAGTATTTACAACTTTAAAAAGACCAAATGTAACATGTTTTGGCTATGAATTAACTCCTAAAAAATTAATCACAAAGGTAAGTGTATCATGCATTCCTTTTGACATCCAAAGATCAACATTTTCTATTGCAAAATTACATTTGGCCAAAACTAGTAAAGCATACAATTGTTTTTTTTTTTTACCAAGGGAGCATCTTTTGTGAAAATTATTTTTTGGAAGGAAAAACCAATCTTGGACATTTAAATGTAAACATAAGCATTTCATCCATAGACTTTCAACAAATTGCATGGGCAAATGATTGTTAACAATCAATAAGCCTATGTCTTCATTAGGAAACATTTTCTACTAGATATGATCCTTCTAGGAAGGTTTTTTTGCAACAAAAAATTTGATAATTACATTGCTAAATGGAATTGATTTTTTTTTTGGAAGTTGTTTCTTCACTTTTCCTATCAATGGACTATTTATTTCCTCTTCAAACACTTTTGCAATAATCAAATGGTTTGCATTCACTTTGTTTTTCCAATGTTGTTATTCCATTTTTCGTATTGTATATGATTAGACCTTTTCTTGCTTGGGTTTTAGGATTACAAAACAAAATTACACTAACAAAGAATAAATGTCATGGTTTGTGGACATTTCACATCAACATCCTTGTTATCATTCACACCAAAAAGAAACACAACGTAGACAAATTATACCATGTGGCTTCCACATTGTTCTTTGAACATGTAATTTTTTAATGTTTTTTTTCATTGTTTTTTTTTCATTTTGTAAGTTTTGGCTACTTTCAGTTTGAAGACTAGGGTTTATTTCATGTTCTTCCATTACATCATTCATAAACGCTTCACATGTATTTTCACTTGTCATATTTTCATTTTCAAAAGATTGAACCATTTTCAATTCCATACAAAAATGTAGTTGTAAAATGGTGTATGTTTAACAAATCAAAAGACCAAAACCTACCTTGCAAAACATTTTAAAATGTAAACATTTACAAAAAAATTACAAATTATTGAAAAATTTCCCAGATGTTTTTTTCCAAGCATACACAATTATTTTTCTTTTTTTTCCAATCATAGAGGAGCTCAACCACATGCATAAGGCAATGGGAGGGGGTAGTACCTCACCATGGCCAATCAACACAAAAAATCAACAATAACACCAATAATGTGACAAACTAACAATAACACCAAAAGGGGGGTAAATGGCGCTAGTGGGTAGCTTCTAGTGGGAGGCATACAACAATGCAAGAGACCACTAGCTTGCTACTTCCATGTCAATGGTGATGGGGGTAGTACTCTCACCAAAACACATGCAACATGAATAGCAACCAACAACACAAAAGAACAATGTAAAGGAACAACAAGGGGATTCGAATGGTATTTGGGAACCAATAGCATGAATAGTAACACGATGAACTAGCAATATTAGTAACGCGATGAACTAGTTGCATTAATAACATGATGAACCAACATCAAGGCCAATAATGCAATAAACAAACAACAACAAGACCAACAATGCAACGAAACAATAACATCAAGACTAGTAATGCAATGAACCAACAACAATAATTCCAACAACAAAAAGAACTAGTAGCAAAACAATGTAATGAACCACCAACACAACATACTAATAGGTGCAGAAACAACACAATGAAACATTAGCACTAGAAGTAATGCAATGAACTAACAACACCAAAAACAATACAATGAACCAATAGCACCAATAACAACATGATGAACCAACAACACCAAAAGCAACACAATGGACCAACAACATAAAAATCAATGTGAAGTAACAACACAAAGGAACAAAATAAAGGATCAACACAAAAAACAACACAAAGGATCAATATAAGGAGGAACACAAAACTTAATTAAAATTGGTTAATCACAAAGGGGTTTTTATATAGTGGGCGATATTGCCTACGAACTAACTTAATCTACCTACTAACCTAATCTACCTACTAACCCTAATCTAACTACTAACTTGAGAATCACATTTTGGTTCTTTCACAAAACTTACCCAGTTCTCCAAAAAAATAGAATAAAAATGATACTCAATTCACATTATCAAACTGGTTATCACCTTTAGTGACGATAGTTGATTCTCCTTGTGAGACTTGGTTTGAGAACCAGGGCCCAGTGAAACTGCCCAACACTAGTAGAAAACCACTTTTGTGAGGTTTTTTTAATTTTAAAGAGCACCTCTTGTCTCAGTTTTGATCCATTAAAAAAACTTGGAGGTTCTTCAATTGTAGGTGTGAGCTCAGTTCTTTCCATTTTTAAACCTTGTGATTTTGATTCTAACACATTTTTTCAAATTGTAGAACCTTTGGGCATGGTTCAAAACCAAGTTTGGGTTCATGTAGACATTACACACTCTCATATGCTAGATATTATATAGATCGAAAATTTTATAACAAATTAAAATCGGGGCCTGTATAAAGATGAAGTCAAACAAGTAATAAAAATTAGTATTTAATTTTGAAGTTGAGCCTTTTCATCAACTTTTCAAAAAACAATCAACTTGCCTACTTAAAAAAACCTGCCCCTCTTTTGAAAAATGCTTTTCCCAGTTTTGGTTTCAAGTTGGAATCTAGCAAAAGACTAGTTCCATGATCTGGTTCTTGAACTAATCCTAACAAAAATATTTGAGCTCAAGTCCTTAAGGGTCAAAAAACGCTGACCCTGAACCCCTCATTTTAACACTGGAAACCAAAACCCAGTAAATACACTCAATGACTTCACCAATTGTTGAATAGATTTCAACTGAAATTGCATCCACTAAACTATTGGAGAGAATTTCATAGAGAGTAGGCTACTGCATCAAGATCCTTGGCATACACATTGTAATTTTCAAAAACTCTGTTGTATACCAAAAAGGGTTATAGTATTAGTGTACAGAGGGTGTTGAATAGGCTTTCACATAAATGTGCAGAAAAGATCTTATGACCAATGATGTTGCTGGATTTGGTGCTCTGTTTTTTTCAATTTTGTTGAGAATTGTGGTTATATATCATGACTGGGTCTTTGATTTTTTTGAGAACCACAATTATCAATCCTAAGAACTGCCTTGATAAGCATCGAAGCTCTGATCCTGTTTCTAATAACCAACCAACACTAAAGATTGCCACACAAGGACAAAAGGATTGCAACAAGAAATGTTCAGAAGTGCCAATTTGCTTAGGGTAGCGGAGACCCTAGGCTACCCAAAACCTTAGGCAACCTAAACATTTTCTTAGACTAGTTAAGATTTTTACCCCAAGTTGGGGGGAAGTTTTGATATTCGGTATTCATGCCCTTTTCATGGTAGGTGTCTCATGAACCATGAATGTGTTGGGTTCACCCATCCAAAGAAAAAAGCCTAAAGAAACTTAACCTCTATGCTAAATGGTAGGACCATAGGACATGCTTTGCGTGATAGCAGGGCCATTAAGCGTAATATGACATCGTTGTAAAGTCATGCACTTACTAGACAGGAGGAGGAATCTTGTAGGTGGCCTATTCCTTTAGAGGATGCTATGCCTACTTCAAGGCATAAGATCCCTCCCACTAGTAAGGACTCAGCCCAAGAAACCACTCACTCCTACTCCTCACTATCCAAACATGAAAACATTCACCTTGTACTTTATGATAGGAAATGCCCATGGGTGGGGGACGCTCCCAAAATATGACATTGAACTCTGGCTATCGGCCCATGCTAGGCCCCTTGTTTTGGGACAGCCCCTACCCCAGGGCTTTACCTTACATTGAAGTATTGAACATTGGAATCAACTCTTAATCTTTAAGTGACATATAGTGAGATTGTACCACAAGTTTCCCTCAGGCAACACGCATTGATGGAAAAAAAAAGTAATTTCCCTTAGATTCCACCAAGTCACTATAAGGCCTACGTGGTTGGGGTGCCAGAGTGGGCCATAAGGGGAGTGGGTGCTCCAATTAGCTGTAGAAAATCATATTGTGTAGCCAGTTTGCAGTAGAAAATCAAGTTGTATAGCCATTTCTTCATGGTTCATTGGATGCTTATAGCCATATTCTTACCTTGAATTTGTGAATGTAAGCACATTCTACTGTGGAAATCTTGCCATAACTTGTATTTACATAAAGCACTTGAGAAAATTCCTAAGGTATTTGGAGTGTACCTTATATCCATGAATATCCCTCCTAGGAACGAGGACAGACCAGATGTTTATGGCTATTTTTTAAGAGTGGGAGGGAAATTATGCCTACTTATAGGTGTAAATTCCCTATTATTCTTGAGGAGTAGGTGTAAGAACCCTGCCCTTCCTACGCCTCATCAACTACCTATGTATTTTTATGCCTTGTGCTTTACACCGGGTAAGTTTGTAATAGTCGCCACCTGAGCATCATAAACTTATGTAATTGTCCGTATCCGGGCAGTTTTTGAAAAAGTAAATAAAAAAGGGTTGATTGGAATAATGCTAGTAAACGTTTCCACTTTTTCAGTTTTTTCGCACAGGGCAGGCGGGGCAGCAGCGGAAGAGCTGAACTGGCTACTTACTGTAGGCACCTGGAAGCAAGACCTGGATAACAATCTTGTGCTTGGGGATAGGCAAGTAGGCAGCTGGCGTGGGGGTGTAAGGACCCTCCAATTCCTTATAAGTGCTACGCCGACGTGGTGGGAACTGGCGGTAGGTACCTTGTCAAAAATATCTAGCAGTTGGCAACTCCAACAAGCGACCCATCTTGTGGTTGCAAATTCACCATGACGCATCTGGTTGTAGTTGGGCATTCAACAAGACGCATCTGGTGGTTGGAATTCACCAAGACGTAGCAGTGTGACAGTGGTCAGCTAACGTACGTTCTGTGTGCTGCCAGAAGCGCACCTCACTATTGCTCTGGCCGACCCGGCGTTCCGTCCGTCCGTCCGCCCGTCCCTTCCCCCGGCAAAGACGCGTGCGCGCGACAGCGGTCTTGCGTCGAGAGAGAGAGAGAGCGAGTGATAGACGGACGAGAAAGAGAGTACAAGAGATGCGTAGCGCACATGATTATGAAAACCTTGGGTTCTGCCTGCCTGCTCCTCCTTGAAATCCGGTGGCAGAAAAGGAGGCCGGCAGATCAAATGTGCATATGCACGCATTGTCTGCCCACCTGTTTAGCTGCTCCATCTAATTTTCTCTCCCTGACCCAGGCAATTTGTTAAAAACAATTCCCACATGGGCAGACATCCTATCCTAATAGGTTGTTCCTAAAAAAAAAAAACATGTTAGGATAATGCATGTGAGGAGCGCCAATGTTTCTTATTTTTTGACGGGGTGAACCAATTGAGTGGCGCAAACATGCTCCCAAGGGATGTTTCTTATCTTTTTAAGGCGTGGGAGCTCGATTTCCCATCAAATTCCTCTTGTTCTCATCAATAACCCATCAAAATCCTTTTGCTCCCATCAATATCCCATCAATATCCTTCTGTTCTCATCAAGTTCCCAAAAAATTCCCATCAAATTCCTCTTGTTCCAATCAATAACCCATCAAAATCCTTTTGTTACCATCAAATTCCCCTTCTTCCCATCAATAACCCATCAAAATCCTTTTGTTACCATCAAATTCCCCTTGTTCCCATCAATAACCCATCACAATCCTTTTGTTCCCATCAAATTCCCCTGGTTCCTATTGATAAAATATCAATATCCTTTTGTTCTCATCAAGTTCCCAAGCAATTCCCATCAAATTCCTCTTATTCACATCAAGTTCCAATCAAATTCCTTTTGTTCCCATCAAGTTCCCATCAAATTCCTCTTGTTTCCATCAATAACCCATCAATATCCTTTTGTTCCCAAACAATTCCCATCAAGTTCCTCTTGTTCCCATCAAATTCCTTTTGTTCCCATCAAGTTCCCATCAAAACCCTTTTGTTCCCGTGGCTATGGAGGATAGGCAGGTGCTCGCAGGTGAGCACGAAGGTGAACGGTGACACTCGTGAGAGACCCGGGCAGGCGGGAAGGGGAGCCACAGTGGCATGGCAGACGTCGGCCGGGTACGGCAGAGCAGAAAGTCGGGATTTTCCGCCTGCCAGGTTTTGTGGAAGATCGCGGGCAGATCTGCTTCGCGCGCCGCGCTTCTTCCTTCATGTGCGCGACCCAAGAGAGAGAGAGGAAAGCACAGAAAATTTCCAGGCCAACGGATTCGAAGAGTATAGACAGGTGTTAGCAGAGGGTGTTGGAGTTTTGGATCATTGGAAGTGGTGGTACTACTACTGTTGGAGAGAGGAGACGAGGAGGAGAAAAAATAATGGAGATTTGGGATTTGTCTGGTTTTGTAGTTGCATGGATATCTTTTGGATGCATGTCGCTGGTTTCACTGTTGCTGATTTATGGTGTAGCCATGCAAAGGAGGGTAAAGGTTAGAGCAGCGAGGAGTAGTAGTAGTAGTAGTAGGAAGGGAACACTCGGTTTGGTCCAGGAATGTGATTCAAGTGTTGTTGGTGCTAATGGCGTGGAGGAAGAAGGTGGGTTGGATGCGATTATCGTTGGCGCGGGAGTTGCAGGAGGTGCTCTTGCTTACACTCTTGGAAAGGTTCGCGTCTTGGTCTTGAGTTGGTGTTTTCCTTCCTTTTGGGAGTGAGAGATGTGGTTGTTTTCCCTAAAGCTTGTAACGTGGAGTTTACATTTTCTTTTTCTGTTTTCGGAAATCTAGGAACTTGGCATCGAGACCCGGGCCTCCACGAGATTTATTTAGTTATTTTAGGGTTTGAGAAGCTTTAGGCGATTTTTGGATTTGAACTTTGGGAGGAGGAGGGGAGAAGAGTGATGGGATAAGGTTGCATCTGGACTCAAACTGGTGAAGGATTGTTGGTAGATTAGCCAACGCATAAAAGACATGTCATGTTTGTTTTCAGAATCAAGTCTATGAGTCCCTATGAGTCCCAGTATTAATTAAAGCTCTATGTACATCCTGCTCTTACTCACTTTTTTGGCCGGCTATCATCAACATTATGCTGGGTGTTGATGGATTTGAGTTTGGCTCTGTTCTTGTTTTGGTTCCAGTGAGCAATGCTGGTACATTGTGTTCTCCATCACTGACCACTACATTTTCTTTGTATTGGTTTCAAGGGTGCACATTTACAACTGGTTTTTAAGATGTCGAATTATTTTGTACTGTACACCTTTTCATGCATTTTCTAGGGCTGGTGTTTTGGATTGGGGGTGCAGGATGGAAGAAGGGTGCTGGTTCTGGAGAGAGACCTAAGTGAGCCTGATCGGATAGTGGGAGAGCTGTTACAACCAGGCGGTTACCTCAAGCTTCTGGAATTAGGTCTTGGAGGTACCTTTTACAGTGATGCTGAGTGAAAACCTTTTGCATCCTGTTTATTCTCCATCTTCTACAGCAGACTGATGAGATAATTGGATCATGGTGGTCCAGATTGCTTGGAAGGGATTGATGCACAAAGGGTGTTTGGATATGCATTATTCAAAGGAGGGAAGGATGCCAAAGTGGGATATCCACTGGAAGGTTATGGGGAAGATATTGCAGGCCGCAGTTTCCACAATGGGCGATTTGTACAGAAATTGCGTGAGAAAGCTGGAAGCTTGCCTTCGTATGTTATTCATCCCCACCCATCTGCATTTTCTTTCTCTTTCTTTGTTTCCTCTGTCTCTTCCACTCTTTATCTCTTGACTGTCCTCAAAGAATAAACTTCAGTTATCTGTTGGTCTGGGAATGGTAGAGTACATTTGCAACAGGGTACTGTTCTGAGGCTGATTGAGAAAGAAGACGTTGTCATTGGCGTCCGGTACCGAGGAGCTGATGGTGTGGAGAAGGAGGTTTTTGCTCCCATGACATTTATCTGTGATGGGTGCTTCTCGAATCTGCGGAAAAATCTTTGTACTCCCAAGGTGCACAATTTTGACTGAATCCAGGAATCGTTGAAGGTTATGGTTAATACTTGTCCTTGTATGTGTATTTTGAAAGTTCACCATCAACTGGAGAGAGTATGTAATTTATCTCTTTGTTTCTTTGGAGATTTGCAGGTGGATGTACCCTCGTGTTTTGTAGGTCTGGTTCTTGAAAACTGCCAGCTACCATATGCCAACCATGGTCATGTGGTATTAGCAGATCCCTCACCCATCCTTTTCTACCCCATAAGCAGCACCGAGGTTCGTAGTCTTGTTGACATTCCAGGCATAAAGGTCCCTTCTATAGCTAATGGTGACATGGCCAAGCATCTTCAGACAGTTGTGGCACCCCAGGTAATAAAAAATATGTCACCAATTTGCAGATGATCTTGTCTCAATATGGATTGCAACTATGTTGGTCATCACTGTCATGGGGGGGGGGGGGGGGGGGGGGGGGTTTACCTCTTTTTTTTGGGTGGGTTTTTTTTGTGTGGGTAGGAAAACATTTATTATTCATTCATAATTTTTTTTTTT
>Ga0116227_10009551_pt1 | contig 17542 bp, 11 predicted proteins | sample S1TSphgellanicum_FD_89693 | JGI IMG/M metagenome (GOLD analysis project Ga0116227, IMG submission 89693) | Host-associated microbial communities from peat moss isolated from Minnesota, USA - S1T2_Fb - Sphagnum magellanicum MG | ecosystem: Host-associated > Plants > Peat moss > Unclassified... | reverse complement strand
CTTCAGACATTTCGTCACCTCCATGCCTGCCCCGGTTGCTTCCGGCTGGAGCATAGCCGGGTGGGGCTTTCACCCACTGGAGAACGCCGCCTTGGCACGGCGCACGGACTTTCCCGCCATTCCTGGGAATGTTCGTTTCGGACAAAGACAAACGCCGGATCGCATGCCATTCAAACGGTCGGCTTTGTGGCAATAATTCGGGATATTGCAACGTTGGGCCCTTGTTACTGGCCTCCAGAAATTCCGGAGCGCGTAGGACGCATGCTGGAGCCCAGTTAAAGGAGGGCAATATGCGAATGCCCCCCATCCTCGTCAGATTGTTGAGCGAACCGGCCGGACGATCAGCGTATTAACGTCCACATCGGCCGGCTGCTCCACTGCATAGGCGATGGCGCGCGCGATCGCGTCCGGAGTGAGCGCAATCGAGCGGAAATCGACCATTGCCTGCGCCGCGACCGGATCGGTGATCGTGTGGGCCAGTTCCGATTCCACGACGCCCGGCGCGATGATGGTGACGCGAATGTCGTCATGCTCCATGCGCAGCGCCTCCGAGATGGCGCGCACTGCATATTTTGTCGCGCTATAGACGCCGCAGGTCGGCCACACGGCATAGCCGCCGATCGAAGAAATGTTGACGAACTGGCCGCTGCCCTGCCCCTTGAAGCGAGGGAGGGCGGCGGCGATTCCGTGCAGGACGCCGCGGATGTTGACGTCGATCATCCGGTCCCATTCGTCAACCTTCAGGCTGTCGAAGCGCGACAGCGGCATCAGGCCTGCATTGTTAACGAGAACATCGACACGGCCATACTCCGCCTCCGTTGCGGCGATGAACGCCTCGAAATCACCGCGGTCGGTGACGTCGAGCGACCGGAAGACGATCGTGCCTCCCGCGGCATTCAGTTCCTCTGCCAGCGCAGCAAGCCGGTCGGTGCGGCGTGCGCCCACCATCAGCTTCGCGCCGCGCGCCGCCAGCAACCGCGCCGTGGCTTCGCCGATGCCGCTGCTGGCGCCGGTAATCGCGATGACCTTGTCCTCGATAGTCATGATAGGCACTCCTTTCAAACGGACCGAACCATCGATCCGATGCCCCTTAAATGGCGCTATCTGGTCGAAAGGAGGTAGAATGGTCATCCACAATGATTGCACGATATTCCAGATTGCCAGCGTCGGGCTGGATTGGTCGCTATCCGCCGTGTAAACTGATCGCACCGTCCGTTGCGGGAGAGGCACTTATGGCGCATCAAGAACTGGCTCAGCAGATTGCCCGATATGCCGAGCACGACGGTATCATCGACACGCCTATCGCTCGACTCACTTTGGTCCGCTCGGGTCGGGGTGGCGAGCCGGTGCATATGGTGCAACGCCCGGCGCTGTGCATCATCGCGCAGGGCGGCAAGCGCGTGCTGCTGGGCGATGCGGTGATCGATTATGGGCCTGCCAGCTATCTCGTCGCCTCACTCGACCTGCCCATCACAGGCGCTGTGACACGCGCGAGCGCAGACGCGCCTTATCTCTGCTTCTGCCTCTATCTCGATCCCGCATTGTTGTCAGAGATCGCGCTAACCCTGCCGCCCCTGTCGGCGGGCACGGAAGAGAGGAGCGGAATGACGCTACACCCTTTGACGCCTGAACTGATTGATGCGGCGACGCGGCTGACGGCGCTGCTGGGCGATCCGGCGAACGCGCCACTGCTCGCGCCGCTCATCGAGCGGGAATTGCTGGTGCGGCTGATGACCGGGCCGGGCGGGGGCGTCCTGCGCGCGATAGCGAGCGGCGAAAGCCGTACCAGCCAGCTCGCCCAGGCAATCGCTTGGCTTAAGGCCCATTTCCGCGAACCATTTAGCGGACCGCACCTTGCCGCCCTTGCCGGCATGAGCCTGTCGAGCTTTCATGATCATTTCCGCCGCGCCACCGCCATGACCCCGCTGCAATATCAAAAGCAGCTGCGGTTGCAGGAAGCGCGGGCGCTGATGCTAGCGGAACGGCTCGATGCGGCAGAGGCGGGCTTTCGCGTTGGCTATGACAGTCCCTCCCAGTTCAGCCGCGAATATCGTCGCCTCTTCGGCGCCCCGCCCGTCCGCGACATGGGGCGGTTAAGGGCCACGCCGCAAATGGCTATGGCAATTTGAAAGGGGCGAGGCTTAGTTCGGTCCTATGCGGGGCTATGATACTTGCCTAGCTGTGATCCGCTTCGTTACCCAGAAATCGATATTGGCGACTGCTATGGGACGCGTTGCTATCAGGCAGCGTCGCGCTGAGCGAACAGCAGGTCTTGGCATGATCTGACGTTCAAAGTCGGACCGCGAACGACGTATTTTGATAGGGAGCGACCGCCCCCGCGCTGTGGGAAGAGCCGCTGACAAACCGGCCATACAGAGAATCTGAAGGGGACCTCAAAAGCAATCCCCCATTCATCCGGCGCTCAAGGACTGGCCACCCCAGCAAAATTGGCAGGGCTTATTATCGTTCAGGGGCCTGCCCGACGCCCAAGGCATCCTTCCGGTGCTGTCTGCTGCTCACCCAAGGCGTACATCTCGCGCATATGCGTGGTGTCGAACAGAGGTGCTCCGTCATGGGCGGTCTTCTTCTCAATCGCGCAGACGATCACCGTCCCCAATCCCTCCCGCGCAAAACCCTTGAGGTCATCCAAACTGGTGCGATCGTTTTCACCAAGTACGGTTGCAAGGGCTCGCCCCACGACATCGAAGGTTTTGGGCTTGACCAGTTCGAACTCGGGTTCGAGCCGTCCGTTATAAAACACATAAATCGTTCCATTCACGCGCGGAGACTGGGCGGCGGCGCTCAGCATTGCGCGCGGGAGCACGAAAAAGCCGCTCACCGTGCCCCCATCGACATGCATTTCCGCAAAGCGGTGACCATGCGCATCGGAATGGATGAGCACCGGGGGAAAAACACCAGGGATGCTGGCTGAGGCGAGCAACACTTGCCGGAACAGCGAAAGCCGATCGGGTGCACCGCTGGCAGCAATCGCGCCCATATCCCAGATAACGCCGCGTTCGGCGTCCAGATTGGTGGTCATCACCAGCAACCTGCGGCCACGTCGATGCTGCGCTGCAATGCGGTCGAGCAAAGCCGGTGTGATGTGGCGCGCGATCAGCGCCTGCAACGGCCGGGTCGACATAAGGCTTGGGCCGCCAAACAGGCCGCTGAGGATACGTTGATGATAAATGTCCTTGCGGCTGACCCCGGTGTAGATTGCTTTGAGTTCCCCATCTTCCTGTTCGCCCAGAAAGGCAAAGGGCGCGATCAGGCTGCCAGTCGATACGCCTGTGACAATGTCAAAGCTGGGCCGCCCGCCCTGCCTGCTCCAGGCGTTGAGCACCCCTGCGGAATAAGCCCCCTTGTCCGATCCCCCCGACAAAGCCAGGACCGTGCTGGGCAAAGGCATCGAGGCGGCCTGACGCTGTGTTAGCACCTTGGATCTCCACACAGCATAAGCCTGATCGTCGCCCTTGGCCCAAAAGCGTACCGGGTCTCCGTCGATCACTTGGCCTTCGGTCAGATCAGCGAGCGTATAAGGCACACGCGGTGGCGCAATGGCACATCCGGCAAGCGCCAGAGCAGAAAGAAGCCCAAAGCTATGACGGATCATGATATTCTCCGATCAGCGCTGTGCTGGCTGAGCCACTCAACAGCGGTCGTAGCATCGTGGCTTTGATGATTTGATGCAAACGGCTTTTGCGCGCGCCCTTCCTTTGATGACACAACAGGAAATACGCTCCGGCTCGTTATCTTATGCCGTGATCAGATTTTCCATGCGCTGCTTGCAAGACAACGCGCCTTACCCACGAGCGGTGGCCCGTTTGCAGGAGGAGGAAGGGCAGTTGAGCGTGTTTGCTCACCGTGAGTGGACTTTCCTGTCCCCACAACAAATCTGCCATAATTCACGCCATGATTTTTCTTGGCTCTGTAAAAGTGATCATACACCTTACGGAAATCCGCAGATTCCTGCGGATCTCGACATCGTGGAATTGCGCGGATTAGCCTTAATTATTTAAATGTAGCATAAATGTAGCATAGATGTCATATTTCAATGACATAGGCCCGCCTCATGCTTTCAGCGCCCCGGACAGAAGTTCTTGCGGCGCAGTCGCAATCATGGGGCAAAATCTTGAAAAAATCCGCTTTCGCGCTGACGACTGCCGTCTGTCTTGTTTTCACCACCCAGGCCTATGCCCAGTCTGCTCCTGCGGACGGTGCGGACAGCAAGGATGAGGCGGCCATCGTCGTCGTGGGCAGCGGCGAAACCCGCTCGGTCTCCACGCTGGTGCCCTCGAACCTCGATGTGCTGCCGCCGGGCACCAGCGTGCAGAAGGCGCTGAACTTCCTGCCGGGCGTGATGTCGCAGTCGATCGACGCGCTGGGCTTGAACGAACAGTCAATGTCGCTGCAGGTGCGCGGTTTTTCCACCACCCATCTGGGCTATGCGCTCGACGGCATTCCGCTGGGCGACGGCGCCTACAACAATTACAACGGGTTGACGATCAACCGCGCGCTGATCTCGGACAATCTGGGCCGCGCCGATCTGGCCACCGGCATCGCGGGCCTGGGCATCCCCTCGACCAGCAATCTGGGCGGCGCGGTGACCTACACCAGCAGCGATCCCCTGAAGCATATGGGCGGCGCCATCACCCAGAGCTTCGGCAGCGCCGACGCACTGCGTACTTACGTCCGCCTCGACACGGGCGAGCATAATGGCTTCTCGGCCTATATCTCGGGCCAGTACAGCCGCCAGAATCTGTTCGTGAACCAGGCGGCGGGCAACACCTCGACCGGCAAGCAGTTCAACGGCAAGCTGAAGTATCAGTTCAACGGCGGCGTGATCCGCGCCTTCGTCGATGTGTCGCGCACCAATCAGGCCGACGATGCCTATCTTTCCAAGGATATGCTGAACCGTCGCGGCTATGATTTCGGCGGCATGGCGCCCGACTGGCAGGGCTATCTGGGCCGCTCCTATTGCGTGCTCAAGTCCACCAAATGCAGCGGCGCGACCGCCTATGACAGCGAATACACCTACACCAACGGCCAGATCCTGCGCAACGATGAGCTGTACTACCTCACCGGCGACTTCAATCTGTCCAAGGCGCTGACCTTGAGCCTGAAGGCCTATCACCACCACGACAAGGGCGCGGGCAACAACTTCATCAACTCGGCCTATTCGACGCAGGGCACCGCCGACACCTCGGACGACGTGCCGGTGCAGATCCGCGACACGCGCTACACCATCAACCGCAGCGGCGGTCTGGGCAGCCTGAGCTGGAATGTCGCCTTCAACCGCTTCCAGGCCGGTTTCTGGCTGGAAGAGAACACCAGCAGCGCCGCGCGCTACATCTGGAGCAATGTGACCGGTCCGAGCGATCTGGCACAGTACCTTCAGGGCCAGCCCGACAGCGCGCAATGGGTGCAGTCCACCGACTGGAAGACGCGCCAGTTCTATCTGCAGGACACGATGTCGCTGCTGAACGACACGCTGACGGTGGATTTCGGCTTCAAGGGCACCTATTCGCGCTCCGACGCGCATGCCCTGCCCGGCATCGCCAAGACCGCGCCGCCCGCCTCCAGCCAGTTCGCGACCGGTTCGCTGGTGGCGCAGGATTACTTCCTGCCGCAGGTCGGCCTGCGCTACAAGATCGCGCAGGGCCATGAGATCTACGCCAGCTATGCCGAGAACATGGCGATGTATCAGGGCGGCTTCAAGCTGGGGCCACAGTCGGTGACGCAATCGCTGTGGAACGCTCAGGGCAACACGCTCAAGCCCGAAAAGTCGCGCAGCGTCGAGGGCGGCTACCGCTATGTCAGCCGCACGCTGCAGGTCTCGCTGAGCGGCTATTACTCGAAGTTCGACAACCGCCTGCTGCAGTACAACCCCTGCGCCACCGCGCGCCAGTCGGAGCCGGGTTGCGGCAACTCCTTCCACAATGCCGGCAGCGTGACCAGCAAGGGCATGGAAATCGGCGCCCTGTGGAAGCCGCTGAACTGGGTGAGCTGGTACAATTCGCTCTCGCTCAACTCGACGACCTATGACCAGAACCTCGACTGGTGCACGGGCGCGAGCTGCGTGGTGAAGGCCACGGCGGGCAAGCAGCAGGTCGACACGCCCAAGACGATGGTGTCGAGCATGCTGACGGTGAAGCAGAACGGGCTTTCGGCCTCGCTGCAGGGCAAGTACACCGGCCGCCGCTACTACACCTACACCAACGACCAGAGCTTTGGCGGTTACTTCACGCTGGATCTGGGTCTGGGCTATGACTTCGGCCATATCGGCCCGCTCAAGGGGCTGAAGGCCTCGCTCAACGTCACCAATCTGACGAACAAGCGCTATGCCGCCAACTTCGACAACAGCGTCTTCGCGCCGGACGATGCTTCTGGCACGGTTCAGGTGTTCCACGCCTCGGCACCGCGCCAGGTCTTCGGCTCGATCGGCATTACGTTCTAAGCCAGACGCCTAAGACAAACAGAGGGACCGCGCAGCCACCCACGGCTGCGCGGTTCTTTTGCGTCAGGCCGCCGCCACCTGCGCGCGAGAGCGCCGCCCCACAGAAGGCCGCCAGAACCGCAGCAGCATCACCGGCAGCACCACCAGATTGGCCAGCGTGCCGGTCACCAGCCCGCCCAGCACCACCAGCGCCATCGGCCCGAGAATCTCGCAACCGGGGCGCCCCGCCTCGACGGCCAGCGGCGCCAGCGCCAGCGCAGCCAGCAGCGATGTCATCAGGATCGGCGTCAGGCGCGACCGCGCGGCGCGGATCACCGTCGCCATGGTGAACTCGGCCTGCCCGCCCAGCACCAGATGCTCCAGCCGGTCGCAGAGCAGAATCGCGCCCCGCATCGAAAGGCCGAACAGGCTGACAAAGCCGATGATCGCCCCCACCGACAGCACCCCCCCCAAAAACAGCGCCACGGAAGCCGCCGCCCCGGCAAAAGACAGCGCACTGGCCGCCAGAATGATCGCCGCCGTGCGCCCGTCAAAGGCCACCGCCAGCAGGCCGATGACGGCAAACCCAGCCAGCGCATAGCTGATCAGCAGATCGCGCTGGGCCTCACGCAAGGCGCGCGCTGCGCCGCCAAACTCCAGAAAGGCGCCTTTGGGCAGGGCCACATGCGCCGCGATGGCCTGACGCGCCCGCACCTCAAAAGCGATCGGATCGGCCGGGTGAAGCGCGATCACCTGCCGCCGCAGCCCGCCATCATGCGCGATCATCGTGCGGTCGTCGGTGAGATAGACATTGGCCACGCTTTTGAGCGGCACCGAAATGCCCGAGCTTGATCGCAGCAGCAGCTCGCCGATCCCCTCGGGGTCGCGCCGCAACTTGTCCTGAGCGCTGACCGCCACATCGATCACCCGCCCATGGTCGAAAATCTGCGAGACGCGCTGCCCGGCGAAAGCCGCCTGCACCGTCTCCATCACATCGGAGGCCGACAGGCTATACAGCGCCAGCCGGGGGAAGTTGAGATCGACCCGGATCGCGGGGGCCTGAAGCGTGCTCTCCACCTGCACATCACCGGCGCCGGGCAAGGCTTTGAGCACCTCGGCGATCCGGCCCGCCGCCCCGTCCAGCACATCCAAATCCTGCCCATAGAGACTGATCTCCAGCGGGGCGGCACCGGTGCTGCCCATCTCCACCGCGTCAAAGCGCGAAGAGACGCTGGCCGCGAAACCCGGATTGAGCCGCAACAGATCGCTGACCTTGCGCGCAACCGCCTCCTGCGCACGGGCCCCCAGATCGGGGGAGAGATCGAGGTCGAAGCTCGCATGCTCCGGCCCCCAACCGGTGGTGCCGGTGGCGTCGCGCCCGATCACCTCGCTGACCGCGCGCACCCCGGCTATATGCTGGAAAGCCTCCATATCGCGCTGCCCGATCTCATCCATGGTGGACAGAGCCGTGGCGGGCGGCCCCTTGATCTCCGCCACCAGATGGTCGTCATGCAGCGCGGGCAGCAGTTCAGACCGATCAAAGCCCAGCGCGGCAAAGGTCACGAGCGCCAACACCCCGGCCACGCCCAGCAACGCCACAGGTCGCCCGCAGACCCAGCCCAGCATCCGCCCATGGGCGTTCTTGAACCGCGTCAACGCGGCAGGATCGGGCAGCGGCGCCTGATGCGTATGGAACAGCATGCAAAGCGCGGGCGTCACCACCGTCGCCACCACAAAGGAGGCCAGTGACGCGGCAATCACCACCACCGCCATCGGCGTCAACAGCGCGCCCTGCAACCCATGCAGCGTCAGCACCGGGGCGAGCGCCACGATGATCGCGAAAATCGCATAGGTGACAGGGTCACGCACCTCCAGCGTGGCGGCGAGGATGATGTCGCGGTCGTGCCCCTCGACATCGTGGTGGCCCGCCTCGCGCAGCCGCTCCGACACATTGTCGACGCCGATGATGACATCATCGAAGACCAGCCCGAGGCTCAGGATCAGCCCGCCCAGACTCATGGCGTTGAGGCTGCCGCCACAGGCTTTCAGCGCCATGATCGCGGCGATCAGCGGCAGCGGAATGCTGCCCAAAGCGGCCAGAACCGCACGCGGTTCGCGCAGGAACAGCGCCAGCACCACCAGGATCAGCACCGTGCCGATGGCCAGATCGCGCCCCAACTCATGCAGCGCCGTCACCGCAAAACCGGCGGGCCGGTCGAGCGGCTGAAAGCGCACACCCTGCGCCTCCAGCGCCGGCTTCAGCTCGGCCAAAGCCTCCTCAACGGCGTGGGTGGTCTCAACCAGATTGGCGGCATATTGCCGGTTGACGGTCAGGATCACCCCCGGCTTGCCCGCGATCATCGCATCGCCAAATGCGGGCGCGGGGGCCTCCACCACATCGGAGACGTCGCAGATGCGCACCGGCGCGGTGCCCGGCACCTGAATCTGCCCGGCAGCGATGTCATCGGCGGTCAGCGCCTGACCATGGGGGGCGATGGACACGCGTTGGCTCGGCGTATCGATAAAGCCTGCCCCCGCCACGCTGGTCGAGCGGCGCACGGCATTGAGCACATCGAGAAAACCCAGATCGCTGTCCGACAGATCGGCAGGCCGCGCCCGCACATCGATGCGCCGCGTCCGCCCGCCAAAGACCGAGACCTGCGCCACCCCCGCCACCGCCTGCAGACGCGGGCGCACCGTCCATTCGACCAGATCGCGCAGCGCCATGGCATCGCCCTTCGCGCCGGTGAAGCCGATCTGGAGCACCTGCGCATCCTGCGCCATCAGCGGCGTCATATGCGGGTCGGCGGCATTGGCGGGCATGCTGCGGTCCAGCGCCGCCAGCCTTTCGCTCATGGTCTGCCGCACGCGGTCGGGGTCGGCGCCCTCGGCAAAGCGGATGGTGATCATCGAGAGGCCCTGCAGCGATTGCGAGCGCACCTGCCCCACCCCCGCCGTGCCGATCAGCGCGCTTTCGATGGGCCGCGTCACCAGCTCCTCGACCTGACTGGCCGTCAGCCCCGGCGCCTCGGTCTGGACCGTGGTGAGGGCCGGGGCAAGGTTGGGCGTCAGGTCGAGATGGATATCGCGCACATAGAACAGGCCTAACGCCACGAACCACAGGCTGGCCCAGGTGACCAGCACCGGCCGCGCCAGTGACCAGCGGATGATACGCTCCATCATCTCCCCGAACCTTGCTCGGCGGCGAAGAGTCCGGCCACCCCGCGCACCACCACCTCGTCACCGGGCGCGAAACCGCTCGCGACGAAAAAGCCCTTCTCCTCGGGCACCGGATTGGGCACCAGCCGGCGCTCGAAACCGCCATTGCCCCGCACATAGGCCCATGCCGCGCCGCGAAAACGGATCAGCGCGTCACGCGGCAGGACCACGCCGCTCTGCAGGCTGGCGCTTTCGATATGCGCGCTTTGCGTCAACCCCACCGAGAGCAGCAACGCGGCATGGCCGGTCACCTCGACAATCAGGCCAGAGGATTGCAGGCGCGGTTCGGCCACGCGCGCCGGGCCGATCACCGTGCCGCGCACCGAGGTGCTGCCGATGTCGATCTTCACGGTCCGCGCGCCCGCCTGACCGTCATTGTTATGCGTGTCGACATGAACCAGCGCCGCCGCGCCATGCGCCAGCGCCATCACCAGCCGGTCGCGCTGCGCGTCGCTCATGCGGGCGATGCCGGGGCCCCATTCCAGCCCGAGGCGCTGGCGCAAAAACGCCAGTTTCAGCGTGTCAGCGCGCGCCAGGGCGGTGGCGGTCTGGCTGTCCCTGGTGGACACGCCGCCGCCCGCCGCATGCAGCGCGCTGGCCCGCAGAGCTTCGGCATGCGAGGCCATGCTGGCCGCCTGCGCCGTGTGCAGATCGGAGACCAACTGCGCCAGCGGGCCGGGGTCCAGCACCTTGGCGAAGGCGTCGATCTCCCCGGCGCGGCGTGTGGGCGCGAGGCGCTGCGTGGCGAGGCCCAGATGCTGCTGCACTTCGGGACGCAAACGGATGGTCGCGGCAGGCAACGCCGGCGCGGCGGCGAGGCCGAGGGCCAAAGCAAGGGCGATCCTGCGTTTCATGGTTTTGCTCCCTCCCCGGCTGGTTCGCCCTTGCTCTGGCCGTCCCAACCGCCGCCCAGCGCCTGAAACAGGGCAATCGTATCGACATAGCGGGCGCTGTCAGCCTGAATCAGCGCCAGTTGCGCCTGACTGGCCGAGGCTTGCGCGGCCAGTGCAGGCAAAGTGCCAATCTCACCCTGAGCCAGCCCCGCCTGAGCCAGCCGCAAAGATCGCTCGGCGGCCTGAGCGGCTTTTTGGGCATGGCCCAGCGCATCGGCATCCTGCACGATGGCCACCAGCACATCGGTGGTGTTCTGCAACGCCACCAGCACCACCCCGCGATATTGCGCCTGCGCCTGCCTGAAAGCGGCCTGCGCGGCCTTTTGCTGATGACGCAAGCCTCCCGCATCGAAAACGGTTTCGCTCACCGATCCGCCCACCGACCAGAGAGCATTGTCGCTCGACAACAGTGTGCCGACCGCGGTGCTCAGCCCGCCAAGCGATGCGGTGAGATCGAAGCTGGGCAGGCGCGCCGCCGTCGCCACCCCGACCTGCGCCGAGGCGGCATGCAGATTGGCCTGCGCCAGCATCACATCGGGGCGATGGCCGACCAGCTGCGAGGGCAGCGTCACCGGCAGGCGTGGAGGCAAGCGCAGATCGGCCAGCGAAAGGTCCAGCGCGGGCTGGTCGGCGCTCTCGCGCCCGACATAGACCGCCAGCAGATCTTTCATCTGCGCCAATTGCTTGCGCAGCGGCGGGATGGCCTGTTGCGCGTTTTCCAGCGCATTCTCCGCCGCCGCGACCTCATTGGTAGACAGCTCGCCCAGATGCTGCATCTGGCGGGTGACCTCCAGCGCGCGGCGCTGCGTGGCGACATTGGCCTGCGCCGCGCTCAGCTGCGAATTCAGGCTGGCGATCTGCAGCACCGTGCCCGCCACATTGGAGGTCAGCGCCAGATAAGTCGCCTGAAGCTGATAGCGCTGCGCATCGACCTGAGCGCCCAGCATCTCGATCTGCCGTCGCCGACCGCCGAACACATCCAGCACGTAGGACATGTTGAACTGGCCGGAATAGAGCGCATAGCTCTGCTCATTCGAGCTGAGCGGCGAGGCCAGCGTGTAGGAATCCTTGGCGCGCGATGCTCCGGCGGCCAGTTGCACGGTGGGATAGCGCGAAGCCCGCCCCGACAGCCAGACCTCCCGCGCCTGATCCAGCGAAGCCTTGGCCACCGCCAGATCGGCATTGCGGGTGAGCGCCTCCTGCTCCAGCGCGTCCAGAGTGGGGGAGCCGAACAGATGCCACCATTGCCTGTCGACGCTGCCGCCCATGTCAAACGTCTGCCCTGTCGCGGCAAGCTGCGGCGGCAGGTCGGTTGGTCCGTAATGCGCGGCGCCGGGCGCCGCAGGGGCGTGGAAATTGGGCCCTACCGTGCAGCCGCCCAGCAGCAGGGCAAGAGCCATTGGCCTGATGATGGAAGCGCGCCAGCGCGAAAAAGATCTCCCCATTCCGGCAGCGTATCAGAGAATGCGCAGCTTGCGCAGCACCACAACCGTGGCCAGCACCGTCAGCGCCATAAAACCGATGCCATACCAGAAGCCAAAGGGGTTCTGCTGCCCCGGCAGACCGCCCAGATTCATCCCGAAAATACCGCTGAGCAAGGTGGGCGGCAGCGCCAGAGCAGTCACGATGGAGAGCAGATAGAGGTTGCGGTTGGTCGATTCCATCAGCTTGGCCGAGGCCTGATCCTGCAGCAGACGGCACCGCTCCTGTACCAGATCGAGGTCATGGCCCAGCGCGCCCAGCCGCTCGATGGCGTTTTGCAGACGCTTGGCATCCGGCCCCTGCACCCAGTCGGGCAGGCGCGAGATCAGCCCGAGCAGCGCATGTTGCTGAGGCACCATATGCCGCCGCAGCCGCGCGGCAATGCGGCGCACACGGCCCAACTCCTCGCTGGCGCGGTGAGCGGTGCCATCGAGCAGGCGGTCTTCCAGCGCCTGAAGCCGGTCGGACAGATCCAGCATCAGATCGCCCAGCGTATCGGTGACGTGATGTAGGAACTGGGTCACCAGCGTGAGCGGGCGCTCCACCCGCAGCCCTTCGCCCAGCGAACGGCGCAATTTGTCCACCGCCGTCTCGGGCGAGCGGCGCGCGCTGATCAGGCAGCGGTTGTCGAGATAGAGCCGCAGCACATCGAGATGATCCGACCTTTCCGCAAATTCGTGATGCAGATCGCCGACCACGCCGACCAACCCCTCACCCGCCGTTTCCAGCCGCATATGCGCATCGGAGCCGAGCAGAATGTCCTTGGCGCTGTCGGGCAGGCGTGGGCAGCCCTCGATCCAGGCGCGCGCCGCCGGATCGGACTGGTCGAAATGCAGCCAGACCAGCGTGTCCTCGGCGGCCAGAGCATCGTCGATGGCATGGTCGGCGATGACCGCCATCTGGCCCATGCTGTCGACGCTGTAGCCGCAGACCAGCGCGGGTGGCGGGGCGCAGGGCGCTTCTGGCGCGTCCAGCACGGCCTCAGATGTTGTCATAGTCGCGATGCACGTCATGAGTCACAAGGCCCACCCCCGGCGGCGGCATCTGCAGCCAGTCCTTGCGCAGCAAAGTGCGGCGCGTGTCCTCATAGCCGCTCATCCAGTGTTCCTTCATCGAGGTGGCGGAGAACTCATAGTCCTTCTGGTCGCCCTCATAGGATTTCTGCTGATAGATCAGCTGCAAGATCGTCGCCTCGGGCTGGTCGGCCAGCTTGGCGATCATCGCGCGGTCCTCGGCGGTGAGCTGGTCTTCGGGGATGCGTTGCAGCGCTTCATAGGCGCGCTTTTTCCAGCGCATCAGGCGCTGATACATATCGGTCGTGTTGCGGGTGCGCGAGGAATAGAGAATGTCCTTCTGGCGCGCCGCCACATCCTGAATGGTGCGCGGCAGCATGCCCCGCGCACTGAACAGATCGACCTGGAACACCAGCGAATTCTGTCCGTCATCCTGCGCCAGCAAATGCTGGAGCGGCGTGTTGGAGACCAGACCGCCATCCCAATAGTAATCGGTGCCGATGCGCACGGCGGGAAAGCCCGGCGGCAAGGCGCCGCTGGCCATCACATGTTCCGGCTCGATGCGGGTGGTCTTGCTGTCGAAATAGACGAAATTGCCGCTCAACATATTGACCGCGCCGACCGAAAAACGCCGCTTGGGGTCGTTGAGCAGATCGAAATCGACCAGTTCCACCAGGGTTTCCCGCAGCGGCGCGGTGTCGTAATAGCTGGTGGCGCTTTCGGCGCCGGGCACGCTGAACCACGGGCTCTGCTGGCGCATCTCGAAGAAACCGGGCTGGCCCAGCATGATCGTCGCCCAGGAGCTGGCCATGTTGCGCATCTGGCGGAAAACATCGCCATCGGGCGTGTAATGCCAGATTTTGCGGTCTGTGATGCGGTCCCAAAACTTGCGCAGCGCTTCCACCCGGCGCTCGGGCGGATTGCCCGCGATCAGCGCGGAGTTGGTCGCGCCGATGGAGACGCCCGAAATCCAGTCCGGCTCCACGCCCACCTCATGCAGCGCCTCGAACACGCCGGCCTGATAGGCGCCCAGCGCGCCGCCGCCCTGCAGGACCAGCGCCACCCGATCACAACGCTCGGGCTTCCAGCCGCGCGCTTCGCCATGCAGCGCGCTTGAGGGCATATGCATCGTCGGTCCTCCCGAAGAATTTACAGAGATGAACGCCCTTTACGCGAAAGGACAAGCCAAGTCCGAGTGCGATAGAACGGCAGGATGACGCATGAATGACGATTTTAAGTAAGGAACCATCACATAAACGTCATAGTAGAGTCATCGTGGAGACCTAACCGTGATTTGGACAGAATTTCCTCGAGTCACGTCACGGATGGGAAAAAGCATGTCTCTTCAAGGTAAACTTGCGGTTGTTACGGGCTCGACCAGCGGAATCGGCCTGGCCATTGCGAAGGCCTATGCCGGCGCGGGCGCGAATGTCGTGATCAACGGCTTTGGCGATGCGGACGCGATTGAAAAGGAACGCGCCGACATCGAAACCCAATTCGGCGTCGAGGCGATCTATTCACCCGCCGATATGTCGAAGGGCGACCAGATCGCCAAGATGATCGCGGATGCCGAAGCGACCTTCGGCTCGGTGGATATTCTTGTCAACAATGCGGGGATCCAGTTCGTCTCGCCGGTCGAAGAGTTTCCGGTCGAGAAATGGGACCAGATCATCGCCATCAACATGAGCTCGGCCTTCCACGCCATCCGCGCCGCGCTGCCGGGGATGAAGGCGCGCAAATGGGGGCGCATCATCAACACGGCTTCCGCCCATGCGCTGGTCGCCTCGCCCTTCAAATCGGCCTATGTCACCGCCAAGCACGGTATTGCGGGCCTGACCAAGACGGTGGCGCTGGAAACCGCGACCTTCGGCATCACCTGCAACGCCATCTGCCCCGGCTATGTCTGGACGCCGCTGGTCGAAAAGCAGATCCCGGAGACGATGGAAGCGCGCCATCTGACGCGCGAGCAGGTTATCAACGATGTGCTGCTCCACGCCCAGCCCACCAAGCAATTCGTCACCGTCGATGAAGTCGCCGATCTCGCGCTGTTCCTCAGCAGCGATGGCGCGAAGTCGATCACTGGAACCATCCTGCCCATCGACGGGGGCTGGACAGCCGAATAGGTGAAGTCATGAAAGCTGCCGATATTCTCAATCTGCGCTCGACCCCGATTGCCTCGCCCAGCTTTCCGGCCGGGCCCTATCGCTTTGTCGACCGCGAATATTTCACCATCGCCTATGAAACCGATCCCGACGCCCTGCGCGCCCAGCTGCCCGAGCCCATCGAGCCCAATCCGGACAACATCGTGGTCTATGAATGGATCAAGATGCCGGATTCCTCGGGCTTTGGCGCCTATACGGAATCAGGCGTGGTGATCCCCGGCACCTTCGACGGCGAGGCCATCAGCTTCGTCGCCCAGATGTATCTCGACGATGAAGCCCCCATCGCCGCCGGGCGCGAGATCTGGGGCTTCCCCAAGAAATACGCCCACCCGAAAATGGAAGTCGTGAAGGACACGCTGACCGGCACGCTGGAATATGCCGGGCAGCAGGTCGCCATGGGCACGATGGGCTACAAGCATGATTGCGCCCGCAACAGCATGGAGCAGGCCTATGCCTCGCTTGCACGCACGCAGCTCAATCTCAAGGTGGTGCCCGGTGTCGACGGCAATCCGGAGATCTGCCAACTCGTCGCGCTCAACCTCACCGACATCACGGTGAAGGGCGCGTGGAGCGGCCCCGCCCGCCTGCATCTGGTCCCCCATGTCAACGCCCCGGTCGCCGATCTGCCGGTGCGCCGCATCATCGGCGCCACCCATATCATCGCCGATCTGACGCTGCCCTATGGCCGCGTGGTGCATGATTACAAGCTGGCCTCCATGCCCGGCGCCGCGCTCGACGAGGAGCCGATGGTGCCCGATCTGGCCGAATAATCGCCTGCAATCCCATCCCGGGCGCATCCCGTCGCGATGCGCCCCTTTGCGGAGTTTCCCCATGGCAACCGTCTTTGCAGATCCAGGCGCCGCCGAACCCGGCCAACAGGGGCCCGCGCGGCCCAAGCTCGACAAGAAAGCCAGCCCGCTCGGCACGATCATCTTCTTCGCCCTGCTGGCGATGGGGATCGGCTATGGCATCCATGGCCTGCTCGACGACATTGCCAGCGTGCATGAAACGCTGGAACTGGGCGTGTTCGCCCTGCTCGGCCTGGCGCTGCTGATCGCGCTGGGCTTCGAATTCGTCAACGGCTTCCATGACACCGCCAATGCCGTCGCCACGGTGATCTACACCAATTCGCTGCCGCCGCTGGTGGCGGTGGTGTGGTCGGGCCTGTTCAACTTTCTGGGCGTGATCGTCTCTTCGGGCGCGGTGGCTTACGGCATCGTCACGCTGCTGCCGGTGGAGCTGATCCTGCAGGTCGGCTCTGGCGCGGGTTACGCAATGATCTTCGCGCTGCTGCTGGCCGCCATCATCTGGAACCTGGGCACCTGGGCCATGGGCATCCCCAATTCCTCCAGCCATGCGCTGATCGGATCGATCATGGGCGTGGGTCTGGCCAACCAGCTGATGGCGCCGGCCGGGCAGGCCACCTCGGGCGTGGACTGGGGTCAGGCGCTCAACGTCTTCAAGGCGCTGCTGTTCAGCCCGCTGATGGGCTTTGCCTTCGCTTTTGCCATGCTTTTCGTGATGAAGGCGCTGGTGCGTTCGAAGAAGCTCTATGAAGAGCCCGCCGCCGACGCCCCGCCGCCGCTGTGGATCCGCGCCCTGCTGGTGCTGACCTGCACCGGCGTCTCCTTCGCCCATGGCGGGAACGACGGGCAGAAGGGCATGGGTCTCATCATGCTGATCCTGATCGGCGCGGCCCCCACCGCCTATGCGCTCAACCGCACCATGCCGGATTCGGCGACGCCCGCCTTCGTGCAATCGGCGACCGATGCGCGCACCGTCTTCATCACCCATGCGGGCAGCAAAGGCCTGCCGACCATCACGGTTGCCCGCGAGACAGTCGGTGCGGCACTGCGCGACAAGCAACTCGACAAGCCCGAAGTCTATGCCAGCCTTGCCGTGCTGTCGGACGATATCGTGCACAGCCTGAAGACCTCGGGAGCCATCGCCCATGTGCCCGCCGCCGCCACACCCAACCTGCGCAACGACATGTATCTGACGGGTGACGCCATCCGCCTGCTGCAGAAGGGCAATGCCGGCTTCACCGCCGAGGAAGCGCCCAGGCTGAAAGCCTATTCGGGTCATCTGGAAAAAGGTACGCGCTTTATCCCCACCTGGGTGAAGGTCTGCGTCGCCGTGGCGCTGGGGCTTGGCACGATGGTCGGCTGGAAGCGCATCGTGGTCACCGTGGGCGAAAAGATCGGCAAGACCCATCTGACCTATGCACAGGGCGCCTCCGGCGAGGTGGTCGCCGCCGGAACGATCCTTGCCGCCGAGGCCTATGGCCTGCCGGTTTCCACCACGCATATCCTGTCGAGCGGCATCGCCGGATCGATG
>Ga0116227_10009549_pt1 | contig 17546 bp, 8 predicted proteins | sample S1TSphgellanicum_FD_89693 | JGI IMG/M metagenome (GOLD analysis project Ga0116227, IMG submission 89693) | Host-associated microbial communities from peat moss isolated from Minnesota, USA - S1T2_Fb - Sphagnum magellanicum MG | ecosystem: Host-associated > Plants > Peat moss > Unclassified... | reverse complement strand
GCGACGCCTGCAAAAAGAAAAATGTATGCACTCTGCCAATGGTGAAACAGAAAGGAGAGGTGTGGTACCACGGCGAGTTGCCGCGATGGAGGACTGAAGAAGAGCGCGCAACATCTCCACTCTGTGCAGCTGATGCAACATACCACCAACAGCAAATGCATGGATAAGAAGTGCACTACGACCGTGTAGGCTGATGAGCACACGCGACTGATGAGAAACTGATCATCGAATTTGTCAGAGATCACGAGTCGATCGACAACAAGGTCTTGGAGAAAAATACTGTACGAGCTTCACATTCTGCGGTTGGACGACGACCCAAACCGTAATAGCGGGAGCTCTTGCTGATAATGCTCTCGGATGGGTGTCGGAGAAGAAGATCAAAGCCCGTCGTACGCATCTTTGTTGGGCCACTGAACAAAGTTCTTTCCTGAAGAAGCCTTGTACCAAGTAGGTACTGGCAGATTCGAATTCTAAAGTTATTAGGGTTTCAGTGATATTGAATGATGGCTATTGTAGGTAGGCGAACCCCTTGAGCTTCTCATCTTCCTTTTGTGGAGGAAGTGCAGGGTAAAATACCCTCAGGTTAGTTCTCTGTGTTCATCTCATGGAGTTTTGTGTGAGATTGTTCTGGCCATAGCCAAGCAGCTAAATATTCCTGTTGAGGATTAGGGTGCTCAGCGCTTCTCAGCGTCAAAAGAGGGCGAGTGCAAGGAGACAATTGCAACAATATCAAGGAAGCAGTAATCAGGGTACTGATTGACATCAGCAATGCAGCAATGAGAATCACTTGCTGTTGATTCCAATGCCCCAAACACACTTCAAAACAGAGGAGATCCTGAACTGTTTTTAAAGCTTCACAACTTCAGTGACCCAAGTGAATGCATCAGTTAATATTGCATCCTCTTTTACCTAAGAGCTTTCTGAAGCTTTCACCACCAGCCAGCCAGCTTCCATCACACAAGAGCTTCCATCAGAACATTATTAGTTGGTGATTTCAGCTCCGATAAAAAAAACTCCAGATCTATCTGCTCTGAACTCAATCATCTGCAATCCGGATTTTTACATGTCTTGACTTAATCTGGATGCAACAAAAATGAAGATGTACTTTTTGTGCAAGTGCTGCAGTAAAGCCAAGAGGATCTCTCGTTATAAAAAGCACAAAATGAAGATGATTTTTGCTAAGCTTTCCCATATTGATCTGGGGATGAATAACACTGTAATCATGCATATATATGTATATATTTGACATCAGGATGGACATACAAAAGCAGGTGCACAACAAAGGCAGCTCCCATCCTTGACATGAAAGAAAGCTGAAACATATGTCAATTGTTGCAAAATAGAAGTGGAGTAATCAAAATGTTCTTCAGTGTGGCCTGTTGTTACAACCTGTTTGAGAGATTCATTTGAGCCAATTAAGCCATGATGATGATCTTCTGTTCAGATGGCATTCGTCAACTGCTCTCCCGGTTCTTTCTGGATTCTGCTACAGCCTTCATAATACAAAACAACATTCATGTCAAGAACATGCTGTATGCAGAAAGCTGTTGACAATTTCCTCTCAAACACCCAGCTCAATAGGGAAGACATCCATCCAGGTGTTTGCTGGTGACTCTGTTTTGATGGTGGATCCTGATAGACTCACATGGGTGATACCAACCATGCACCTCAGAGAATTTAAACCCACAACCTTTTGCAAGTTAGCAATGAAACACTCCCAATAGATGCACAAGCCAACTGTATTCACAAAGAGAAATGGGGGGAAGGGGGAATGTTGTCAATTTACCGCAGCCATGAGTTTGTCAAAGGCATCCGAACCATTTTCATCAATGAACTGAGCAACAGAGCTGCGTGTCTCTGGGCTTATGGAGGCCAAAATCTTGCGCTGGCTATCAGTCAGCTTTGCATCACCATTCTGGACAGTGCCACTGGAATAGGGTTTTACAAAATGCTCATAAATGATAATTCCTCCCCGGAACTCTGGCAACACCAACCATGATGCCACTAACAGCTTGATTGTGGACCACAACGGAATCCTGGTGAAACCATAATACAGTTATAAAACATTACAGTCCACCACAACAACCAAGGCACCTCAAAAATGAAAATTTCTCGCAAGGGATCCAATCGTGTTTTCTAAGCTCCAAAATCTTTTGTGTAAGTATAAGCCTCAGTAATTCAATAGGTTTTGCCCCAAATGCATTGCACGTCACAATCACACTCTGAGCACAACAACACTATGTAATAATACCTGACAAAACGATGCATATCAAATCAGCTCTGCAATAGTCAGGAAAAAAAGAGAACAACCACTTTCCACTTTGTACAGGTGCCACACTGCTTTTTGCTGTTGGAAAACCAAGTAAAAGCTGAGGCTTAACAAAGGAAATGACTTGACTTACTTACATGGACAGAGACTTCTATAGCGTAGCAAGAAACAAAAGACATAAGACATTTTACCATCGAAAAACAGGGGCAGCAACCAGCTCCAAAAGGGTTACAAATGAATACAGCACCCAGTAAGTCAGCCATAGCTGATCATCTTCCTTGTATGGGCTCTCTATGGCTATGATTGATGCATACCTGCCCAAATCAGAAGAAACCAACGATGATCAAAAAATTACACAAACCAAAAGCAAGTGAAGAAAGTGCAAAACATATGCCTGAGAACAATACTAACACATCAACCAACCACTGAACAAATCAGAAACAATTCATCTTTGCAAAATCTTTTGATTTGCTTGCATGTCAAGCCCTGAAAACTGGCATGAGTACAGCATGGGTAAAGCATGGGGTTTAAGGTCCACTCACAGAGGGTATATTAGCATCACAACTGGCCTGCAAAATACACAAATCAGCAAAACCAAAACCCCAAAAGAGTATCAGCCAAAACCCTCTTTGACTACTACTTCATAAAAATTTCAGATCCAGGACAGGAGGGACTTGCTGCTTCAAACCAGAACATGATTCTAGGTCATTACTATACCATTCAATTTTACACCCCAGAGAACCAAGAGCACCAAAACAGGGATACAAATAAAAAGAAAGCACCAGTCATTCTTTTTTTCTCCATAAGCTTTTTACAAACCCCGGAAAAGATTGAAACGAAAAAAGAGACCAACAGAGAGAGACAGAGAGAGCGAACACACACCCTGCTAATGAGTTGGCGCGAAGAGCTAGGGCCCAAAACCATCCCATTTTCGCTGCAGATCTTCTCGCACTCGTCCCACAGATCTGTCCTCCTGTAAATGCAAGCTGCGTGGCGTTTCTTTTTTTTTTTTCGTTATTCCCCCCCCCTCTCTCTCTCTTTGTGTCTCTGTCGGGTCTCTCTGGGAGCTTTCTCCTTCTGTCGGAATTTACAAAAGACTTGTTACGGAGCAGCACAAAAGTGCGAACAACGACAACAATGAGCACAAAGATCTCCGCAATAACAGTGACCCAAGTCAAGATTCTTGGATCGTTGAAAGCCCATAGAGAAGACGAAGGGACGAGGGCTGTAACAGTCAAAAAGATCTGGATACCAACTGCCGAGATCCGCTCTGGAAAGATGCAAACGAAGAAGACGACCGTGATAGGAAGGCCGAGAGTGGGGACACCCGAACCGCAGAAGCATGCACGCCCACAAGCGCTGGGCTTCTTCCCTTGCGGAATCCGACGGTTGTCAGGGATCGTAAACGAGAACCCAGAGAAGCTCAGGGGACGCTCAGATGAGAGCCACGTGGTGCCAGTGAAACCGCACGAGGAAACTTTACAAACCTTAAATGGTTTTTTTTTTTCACCCAAATTTTCGAGATTTTCTATTTCCGGAAATTTGGAAGTTTCTAGAAAAAAACACCCAAAATATGATTTTCATTGAAAATTTATTTCTATTATTATTACTTATTTTTATTACAGTTTTTTCTAAATTAATTATGGGTATTTATTAGGTATGTTATGGGGTATGGGCATTCTCACAAAAGAATACATTGTTTGTGTAAGTAAATATTTATTTATTTATTTATTTATTAAGAAATATTAAATGATCATGTAGTAAGTTGACTTTTTTTTTTGGGTAGTGAATTTTCTCAACTTTGGTGAAATTTTTTTTTAAAAAAAGAAAAAGAATATTGTTTCATAGATTTCCTCTTTTTTGGGAAAAAAAAATTCACCTAAATTTGAGGTTTTCGGCCATTTTGTGATCATTTAAAAAATTATTTGGATAGTTTCTTCATCTTTGATCACAAATTTCTTCTTTCAATACTCAAATAATAATTGAATTTTGGTAATACCTTGTCACTTAGCTTCAACAAAATCCGTAAACATAAATATATCATATAAAATTGTTGATTTATTTCTATAATCATATGTGGATGCAACAATTAAGGATTATTGAGAGGGTGTTTTGATTTTATTAGGTGAATTCATTCGCTCAAATGATTTTCAGATAATTATAGTTTTAGTCACATTGCATGTGTACCATAGGAGTACAAGGGTAGCTTCACTCAAAATCACAACATGTCTTTCAATTAATTAATTAATTAATTATGTTCCAAAATAGAAATATTCTCAAAAAATCTTTAATTTCCTTCACAATTTTTAGGGTTTTGGTTTTTGAAAATTTTAATATTTCTAAAAGTAATATAATTTGTGTTGAAGCTACCAAGGTCTATGGTATTTTACAAGCTTTTGATTTCACATCTTTAAACAAAGTACTTCACTATGTTAATATAAACAAGGGCCTTGTCATTTACATTAAAAAGTATCTTAAGGCAAAAAAAATAAATTATAAAAATTCAAATATTTCACCGTGCAAAAATATATAATCTTCAAAAAAATCCTCTAAAAGAAACCAAAAACCCTTCAAGATATCATAACTCTATAAGTAATCTCAAGTTTCAACACAAGCCAAAACATCATCTTTCAAAAATCCTCATATACAAATAGACCTATTATTACCTTGGGTTCAAAATCCATTAAGCTACTATACTCTATAATGAATCGAAACACAATATTCTTGCCTTGGTAGGTAAGGCCAACAAAGGACATGTTTGCCTTGTCAAAAACAAATTTAGCATTTTTTAATCAACGACCAAGATAGGACCATAATATAATATAATCATGTGGAAATTTGTTTACTACAATTTTTGGTTGTTAAAGGGTTTATAACTCAAAGAGTGAGTGAGATTTAACATGATGATAGTTCTTAGTATCCTACCATGAAATCCTTTGGATTAAAGATCACAAAATGTAAACCATAGTCAATGACACTTAAGATAGTTAAATAGAAGTTGGTCATTATTGTAAGCATTGTTATCCTTAGAATCCCAACTACCACAAAATTTCACATTGTTTTCAAAGATGGTGGTACTATAAGGGTTGTTTTAAGGACATTTCATGAGACAAACTATTTGTTGAAGGTGGGAGGGGGAAATCTTCTTAAAGTTAGAATTAGAATTTTTCATTATTTTAGGATAGTAAAATTCAATGCATGGATTAAGCATGAATTCATCATGTGTTCAATAATTAGATTTCATATAATAGATTTTACATTTATGACTCAATCAATGATGAAGTTGGCATGTATGCAATTGAGTTGGTTCCAATTTCCAAAGGTGAGGAATTAGCAAGAAAGGAAGGATAATTTTATTTGAAAAAAAACAAGGAAAATGAAACATCCTTGAATTTGAAATTAAGTAATATTTTGAAGCCAATGAAAAGTTCAAAATAAAAATATTCTAGGAATTTTTATGAAAAAAACCAAGGAAATCAATATGTTGTGGCACTTTAATTGATCTATTCAAATATTATTTGGCAACATTTTATGAAATCTTGTAATTATGAATAAAGTTGGCAAATTTGCCCGAGTGGACATTTAGTGTAAAGTTTGGGATCTATGTGTGTCAAACAACCATTTTGAAGGGGTATTAAATAATTGTCCAACCCACTTTATATCACTCTATTATTATCTAATTTTTTAATATATATGTATTAAAGTCACCATATATTAATTATAGTCCATTATTTCATATTATTGCATACCTTATATTTTAATTAAATTAATTATTTGAATAAAATGTACCATATTTTAAAACTAATTAACTTTTTTTTTTTCCCAACAACCAATATATTGCATCTTATATTTTTACTTGTGTACTTTCTACTTTCTTTCACAAGTGTCCCCCACCCTGCCTCCCCAATAGAATTATTATCATATATTTGACCATTAGGGCTTTTAGAAAACAGGGAAGAGATCTCATGAGGCCTTAACTTACAACTACAATCAATGAGGTCATTGATTTATCTATAATAAAATTTTCAACTTTACATTTTCATATTCAAGCAATCTAATATATCAAAAAAATACAAGGTTCACCATCTTTCATATATGTAAAACCATTAGATTGGTGGAATGCATCAATAGAGTTAAGTTGTGTGCCACACCCTAGGTTTGCCAATTATTAATATTGTTGTTAATCCCTTGATACAAACATGTAATGAAAACTTTCTAAGCCTTGCTTGCACTTCCTAGGTCCTTGGGGCCATGTCCAAGTAGCATAATGATTTATTAAGGAAAACCTAGACTGTTTCAAGCATAAGACAAAAAGGAAAAAAATAATTGATACAAGTTGAAGTTTAATAAAGTTTGGGGTTCATCATGGACTCACCATAACCTAACTTTGAAAGAAACAATACTCTTTTTAAAGCATGCTACATAGGTCCCCAATGGGATTTAATTGAAATGGAATTTTTTTTGGTCTTATCTTGGATCAAGGCATTTTATTGTTTAACAATTTTGAAACATCATAATTCTTGGGAAACTCAATCAAATGGCACACACAAGAGCATGTTTTTATAACATGTGTTAAAAGCTTTGCAATGATGTTTGAGATTCTTCAATTCAAATATGATTTATTTTTTCAAGTCTTATATTGAACATTAAAAAAAAATTATAATAGTGAATGGTAGTAAATATTAAATCCTAAAAAAATCTCACAAGTGTAAAATACAAGATTTGTTCAAAATAATTAGTGTAATCAAAAGGATTAATATGCAATTTAGATGAAAACGTTTACTAGTTAGTTGTGACAACTTAAGAAAATCCCCATTTAATTGAATAGTACAAAACATGCAACTACATAAATTGTAGGATGATTTTTGCACATAGCTTTTTTGTATTTACATCAAAACAATTATTAACTTCAAGATGAGGCCCAATTTAAAATATTATAATACCTTTTCATGTTTGGTAGTATTAAATTATACTTTATGAAAATGTCAACTGTTCTACACATGACATGTTTGAAATGTTGAAATCCTAGAAAAGTATTCCTTTTGATGTTAAAATTTGGAAAATTGGGCTAATTTTTTATAGTGCCTAAATTTTTTATCACACCACATGGTTTTTTCTTTTTCAAAATGATTAGGAATTGGGGGATTGTAAATGTGATGAGAGCATGAGGTAGATGTGAATAGAATTGCAAATTAGGCCCTAGGGTTTCAAGTTGGTGTTAGCAATACATTTTTCAAGTATTAGTTCCTATTAATAATGATTTGTTTGATCAATTGTATCATTATTGGGCTCTTGCCTTACTCCATTAGAGTGAATACCATGTAAACACACTAATTAAGACAACAATTCAATGTATATTGGCTTTCGAAAAATGTTCACAAAGTACCCACATGCCATTGTAATGACAAGAAAAATATTCATTACATTCCATAGAACCATAACTTTTTCCTCCTTTCTTCTTCTCATCTTTAATGTTTTTTCTATTTTCCTGTAGAAGTCTGTTGAATGGTCCCTTTTAATAATCCTAGAAACCTTTTTTAAGTCAGTCAAAATATTTTTATACTCGCAAAACGGTTATAACTACTTAAATGTTTAGCAAGTCGATTTCACAAGTCAATTACAATGTTATGTCATATCCACATGTTGCCATATTGACTTGCCTAACTATGTCATTTCAACCCATCTACATACTCTTTTTTGTCATCTCAATTTGTTTACACATCTCCATTCGTCCACCTATCAATTTGCCTTAAATTGAAATTCCTTTTCTTAACAATGGGTTGCAAATCAAGGTGGTTCATTTTTTACAAATACGACATTTCAAAATTCCATATTTTAACACAAAAATTAAAAACCTTAAAAACCAATATTAAATGGGGATTATGTGATGATTAATGAACTAATTTTTAAAAAATGAATAAGAGCTCAACTAAACAATTATTTTACATACATGGTAAGAAAAAAAAAACATCAATCCAAAAAATAATGACTAAGATAATGACTTTTGAAAATAAGATCTAAATCTAATAATTCAAAAATTAATAATTATTTGTTGGTTCACATTTTTGTAATTTTTTTGAAAGCTCATGGTTCTTTTAAACATGTATCAGATATTGAATTGTTGTAAAACATTTGAAGATGAATTGATATTGAAGTGTGCACTCGAATTTTCATGTATATTTTAGAACCATAATTGAAGATTTCACCTCAAAAGACTATTCATTACTATATGTTTGATGTATATTTATTGAATTTCATCATGATGTACATATTATTATTCAAGTTGGCAATGTTAATCCATAAAACAATTGGTCACATCGATGATTTTACCATACACTTGTGACATTTGAATAAAATACATTTTATGAAAAGTCGAACGTGACATAAAAAACGAACCACTTTAACTTGCAACTACCTTCCTAATAGGAGCCATCAATTAGGGATATAGAAGCAAAACTTGATAAGATAATTATAAATGTCAAATTAAAAATACAAAAGTTGAAAATGTAGTTTTTTAAAATGGAAACAACTAAATATGCCCAAAAATTCAAAAAAGGTTTACCCCAAATAAAAGACAACCATGCAATTAATTGCCATTGTTGAGGCAAAGATGAATATAATAAATAACTTTGAGTTGAAATTGACAACATTGAGAAAAGAACTAAATGATGAACAACATGGCCATGCATGCACAACATGAACATCAAGCGAGGGCAAAATGTAAGACTTGGTGGACCATTACATCATTAACCAACTTTAGGCAATCCACCACTACAAAACAAGTATATCTAATAATGGACAATATTTCTTTGTCCTATATTTTGTTGGAACATTATTTTACCCCATTTTTCCAAAAAGAAGCAATATAAAATGTTTTTAAAACTATCATTTTGTTAGAAGTTTGGCCTCCATCCTAGAACTTGCTAAAGAAGTTGGTTATATTTATTGCCAAAATTACATAGAAAGTTGTTTTTATTGTTGAAGTGGAATTTGAAATAAAGTAATTATTATACATTTAAATGACAAACTTGAAAAGGTATTGCATATGTAGTAGTTAAGCTAAATAAGAGCATGAGCATTTGACATGGCACAATATTGATTAGCCATGTAAAATAAGAGAAAGGGCTAGCAAAAAACCTTAGAATCCATGTAGCATGAACATTTTCCCTAATATTTATTGTTGGGCGTATCAAGGCAAAAAATCTACTAGCCCAAAATTGGGATTATAAAATTAATTACATCATATGAATGTAACACCATTTTTCATATTTCAATGGACTTGTTGCTTTTCAAAGTGACAAAATTAAAAGGTTATTAAGTTAACCTAAAATTGTCTTTGAAGATAACTTTGCAAAAGTTTGAAATGTAAAGAATATTATGCCAAATGGATTGGATGAAACAAAATAGAAAGTTAAACAATCCATAAGAGTTACCTAAGTTCATCAAAAGAAGACATTTTATAAAAAGGTGAAGAAAAAAAAAATCCAAATTGGTGCTCTTGATGTGATTGATGGACACATGGTCATCATCATTATAAAACACATTTAAAACCATTTACCATTTGTTGTGCACTACCCTATTTAGGGCCTACATCCATAGTTGTTAACAAAATAAAACATGTCACAATAATCTTGGTAATCTAGCAGACACATCATCATCTTTTAGAAGTTAAAATTCTATTCTCTCTATAATAGAAAATCCACACCTTACATCATTTTAACATCATGTATTGAAATTATAAGACTTTGAACATAAACATTCAACATACAATGAAAGATGTAAGAGACTCAACTTCACAACATATGAGTTTTTTTGTTGTTCACAAGAACATAATACCTCCAACAATCAAATGTTTTGAACCATGTTCACATTAGGATTGTGCTAGAACTTGCCTACAAATATGTTGAACTAGGTGATGTTCACACTAATCCTAACCATTGTAAACCTAAAAAAGGTTTCTTATTATTTGTGTTTCATGATGCAATTCTTGTTTTTTGAAATGGCATGAAAATAGAGATCCAATTTATAATTTTTCCACATAATATAAAATTTCCTTTAGAATGTATTATGAAAAATGTAAACATGGTTGTAAAATCTACAATGATGAGTGAGTAAGCAAAATAATGTAAAGAAAGGTACAATATGATTAGTTAGGATGTGTTGCTTTAAAAAAATGAAATTTCATTTTTAATTTTTAAAATTTGTATTGTAGTTTAGTTTTCAAATAATCCATTTGAATCAATGTTGTTCATTCAACCAAAATGCTTGCATCATTATTATTAGTGTGGCTTATGTTATTGAACACATATTGTAATATTGAATGAAAATTTCAACTTGAGAAAATGGTACACATTTTTTAGCCTAAGTCTAAAATCCATTTTATTAGAAGTTTTTTCTTTTTATTGAATGTTTTATGACAAACATGATTTTAATTTTAATATTTCTTATGCACTTCATGTCTAAAAATTATGAAATCACCTCCTATTCATGGAGGGCATTACACACATACCAAAAAGGTGCCCCGATTATTTCTTTAAACTTCTTAATTTTGATTTTATTGATTGTTTAATGGAAAAATATTCAATATGCAATAACTTGGGGCACTATTAGTCTAAACATTATGAAATCACCTTAGTGCACTCCTATTCATTAAGGCATTCAAATGGTACCAAAAATGTAGTGAAAGCCAATATGTTTTGGAAAATCTTAACAAAACAAAAAAATAAAATAAAATTTGACATTAGAATTTGGGGATGTCATGAGCTGTGTTTCTTTTTTGGCAAAAAAAATCATTTTGACTTCAAGATAAAAATTTTAAACATCCAATTTTTTTTTGAAAAAATGATGTTATTTCATCATATTTCCAACAAAAATAAAAATAAATATTTTTTCACAATAGGTTCCAACAAGTAGGTAAATTATAAAATAATTCCTAAAAGTTTATACTTAATTTCATATATTTGGCTAATTTTTTTTCTTGATGATTTTCAATTGGTTACATCACAAAATTGAATACTATTCACCATCAATTTATTTATTTTTGGTTTTTGTTCTTATTACAAAAAACTATGGTTCACCATTAACTAGCAATTTTTTAAAATAGAAATAGTAACAAACTACCTTTAAATTAGAAATTATGTTTCAATATGGTGTATTTGAGTTTTTATTTTCAATTTTTTTGAAAGATGCTGAATTTTTTGTTTATATGTAATAAAGTCTACAACAAAATATTCTTGAACTTTTGATATACTTGGTGGCGAAGTGTAAAAATTCACTAAAAGAAAATCATTAGTCCAAATCACCATCCAAAAATTATATCCTCCCAAAGATTTAACTATTGTACCACTTTACTTGCCTTGGCATTTAGATATTGAAATCAAAATTGATAAATGGTAATTTATGGAATTCTCAATTTGATATTATGCCAAAATAAAAATATTTAGCAATGGTGACCATTCATGGCATTTAATGTCCATGAAATGAAATCATGAAAAAAATATTACATGATTTCTTATCATGATCACAATTCGTGGTTACAAGCAACATGATTTAACTAATTTATCCAACAATTTAACTGAATGGTTATATGCATTGGAACTATTACTAAACATAAATATGTAATTGGCTTACTAAATTACCTACCTATTAGATATTGAGTGATGGAAACAAAGAAAATGAAAGAAAATGTGGTCTTTGAAAATTAATAAAAAAATAATAATTCAAGCCATGAAGTGCCTTTTGCATATGGTGACTAATAAAAGCCTTGTGTAGTAAATGATGAAACATCAATGGCAATAGGTGTTGAAACTATAATCTATTTGGGGGTCACCAAATGGAAAATGCAACATGTACAAACACACATGTGGTCACATACATTACATTTCAAACTAATGAAGATGTTAATAGTTTTTAAATTATACATTAGAAGTGTGTTTGGTATTTATAATACAATATAAATTGATTTTTGAAAATTTGGCCAATAGGATGAAGTTTTGCAAACATGTACCAAAACAGTTGAAACCATTATTCGATTTAGTGTATTTGAAATTTTGGAAAATAGAAAAGAACTATAGATGGGATTGTTTTTATACAGTATATTGATATACATATTTTGAAATTAATTTAATGATTAAAAAGCATACAATCAAATTTTAAAATAGTTGTAACCATTGTTTTTATTATGTAAAAATATTTATACCTAATTACTTTTGGCAAATTTTAATATTAATTTATATATCTTTTCGGAAATTTTAAAGTATAAACCCTTAACATAATAATATTTAAATAATAGATGCCAAGAATATTCTTTGAAAAAATGATGGTCTAAGGGAGTGGGTCTAGGTCATGATTAAATGTTTGCACCCAACATGTTTTAGCTACAACATATTTATGTTCATTTCCAAAAACATTTGCCAATATATGATTAAATTGAAATATAGTTTTGTGGTCACTACACCAATATGTGTCCAAATTCACTTTATGTTTCATTAGTCACTTAACCATGCTTTTACCCAAGGTTTAAAATATTGGTAAGAAAATCCTTTAGAAAATTATCAAAGTTGGCCATAAAACAATGTTGCAAAATTTAATTACTTTGATTGTTTATCTTTAAACAAAACCTAAAGGACAAATTTTTTGATTTGGGGCAATATATATATATATATATTTCATAATCCATTATTTTTAGAATGTTCATAAAATTATGTATTTGCATTGAATCTATTGGTATACACTTTTTTTTCACTATTAGAATTAAAATTATCCAATGATGAGTTATCACAACTATGAGTTTGAAATGTTAAGATTATATGCAAAGTAAACAAAATTTCCCATTGATGGTGAATGGTAACATTCAAATATTTGTATAATGACATTTTGATTAAATCTTATAAAATAAGCATCACCATTTTGGACAACCATTTTTTGACATATAATGTTGGCACTTGGTATAAAGGTAATTTATTTTCATTAATGTTATGTAAACAACTTGTGCGTTTGTATAATGTTGAGCTAGGTTAATATACTTGATTTGAAAATATATAGAAAGTTAATAATTTATTTGAAGCATGTTTAACTATTTTTTAAAAGCATAACCTTTCTTAACAAAAGTTTGGACCTATGAGAACATCCTAGATTTGTTTGTTGTAGATGTCAATGTAAATTAATTTATGCCCATGTTCATTTACTTTAGTTTGATGTTCCACCTTATCTAGTTGAATATGATGTTTGATGGGAATTGGTTGTTTATTTTCTTAAACTACATCCTATATATGGAGATTCAACTTTGTCATTTGTAAAAGGGCAAAACCATGCAAAGAGGAGCCAATTTTTTCATAACTAGTCCTTGGTTTTGATATTCATAAGTTTCATAAACTAAGTTAATGTTGAAAGTATATGTTGTATTTATATGAAGACATTTTTAATATATTAATTAAGCATTTAGATAAGTTTGAAAATAATCTAATTAAATATAGAGTACCTTTCAACACATTTTAAAGCATGTAACTAGTGCTTTTTAACATAATGAAATAGTGTAAAAACATTGTTGAAGCAATGTTGCTTAGCACTCTTTCAGGACTTTTCATCCAATCTTGTGATACCACATCATTTTTTTAAAGGATTAGTCGTGGTGATTCAAGAGGTTATCATTGGCTCCTTTTTGCCCATTTTTACCCAAGATGTTGATGTGATTTTTTAGCATGCATGTATTTTATGTGATTCATAATTTGTGATCTTCTTTTTTAAATATTTGAAAATATGTTAATGAATTTAGATGTTTTTGCAATATATGGTAGATTTGGATAAATATCTAATAAGTCAAAAACATTGTTGTCATAAAGTGTTTAATCAAAGTACTTTCTATTTTTTAAAATGTGAAATTGAGATCAATGATTGAATGTGAATGCTCCTTCTAAGTGTTATAATTTTTTTCAACTTTTGTAATGAGTATTGCAATGGATGGAGACAAAATCGCACCAAAAGGCACATTTGGAGAACTTTCCAATTTTTTAAATGTAGGTATTGAATATGATTTTAATTTTTTTTCTTGGTCACGTTTGTGTTGTAAGAAGCATTGAATAATGAAACAACACAATCCAATGGTGAATTCTAATTATCATTCAAATTTTCATCAATGTAGAATCAAAGTTTTCATTCCAATTAAATGCAAATTTGGATCCAAGATTTGAATTGGAGGTGGTTACACCATTGATTTTGGAATAGATGGAAATTTATCCAAGTTTATTATAACTTTGGGATCATTTGTTTCCAAAGTAGGTGCAAACTTAACCACACCATTAACATATTCAAATGGTTCAAAATGTTGACAATTATAAGATATATCTAAAGGGACAAATCGAAAATCCATTCCACATTGAGACATTATATGTTTTAATATTTTATTCCAAACATAAATATGCCTTTTAAAATATTCTACTATCCAAAAACTTGCAACAAAGTCTCCTTCCAAACCTTTCATTTTAACATTTTGTGCCATTTTTGTCACATATTCATGTTCATTTCGAAATGTACTTTGATGCAAATTTAAAAACAACTTTGATCTAATTTTTGAATATGACATTGTTGGGTTTTCTTAATATTTAGTAGCAAACATTGACTTAAATATACCATATTATTTTGCCTCTCTTGGAGGGATGATAATTGGTCATCCAATAAATAAGATATATAATTGAAAAAAATTGCCCATCTCATATTTATATGTTAAAACTAGATGAAGGACATATGAATGCAATAAATGTTCAAATGATGAATGAATAAGATTTGATGTAAATGTTTCCATTATCACAAATTTAAATTAAATGGATGTATGTACACAAAATCACCTTCATTTTCACACACACATGTTCACATACACATGCAAAACACTTTCATTCACACACATTTAAAACAATTTGAATTGGAAAAATGTTTCCATTCAAAAACTACTTGAATTTAAATGCCAGTTGTGTTTTTAAATTATTTAAGTTGGAAAACTTGTTATGTTGAAAAACTTTTTGTGTTGAAAAACTATTTATATTGAAAAATTATTTACATGTTGAACATTTTTTTATCTTGAAAAACTTATAACTATTTGTGTAGGAAAAAACGTTTAAGTTTAAACACTACCTTGTCTTGAAAAAATGCTTAAGTTGAAAAAGTTCTTGTGTTGGAAAAATGCTTAATTTGAAAAAAGATGCATGTCAAAAAATTATTTAATTTGAAAAATTGCTTGTCTTAAAAATTTGTTTAGATAAAAAATTACTTGTATTATAAACTAATTGTGTTAAAATATTATTTTCATTTCATAACTTAGTAATTTAAAAATATTTTTTAATAGAAAAAAATTGGTTCATATGTAATATCTTTCATTGAAAAACCAAATTACATACAAAACTACCATTGATATTAATAAAAATTGACAAAACAAATATTTTCCTTTACTTTAAAAAAGAGTGTGGAATACTAAAACTATAGAATATGGGCTATTTGAACTAAATTTGTAATGTAAAATGTTTGTGGACATATACAAACTATCTATATTGATGACAAGACACTATCAACACTAACATCAAACACTCAAATGTTTTTTGATTTGAACTCAATTTCAATTTATCAAAGTCAATTTTGTGTTTCACACTATGATGCACATCATCCTTAGCAAAAATTGCCAAAATAGTAAAAAATGAATCTTCACCATTTAAATTAGATTTTCCTTATAGGGTGAATTGTTGGATGTTTTTTTGAAAGCCAATAAGGGTAGATGTGCACAACAATTGGAATTTACCATGAATGTATATTGCATTTGCTTTGGATGAATCAAATCGAGGAATGCAGAATTTGGCATTTGCACAATTACTTTCAACCATTTGCCTTCAATGGTTAACAACAAAAATTCATCAGTTGTTACAATAAAAACATGAAGAAAATTTGATTTTTGAACCTTTCATTTCAAGCAATAAACATTACAAATTTATGTGGAAGATCATTGGAACCATTTTAGTTCAAAGCGAGGATTTGAGAACATAACGTTGTGGATTAGAATGTTATGATGATAGTCATGTCATCTTTATTAAAACCACTTTTGAATTTTGATTTTATGCCAAAATTGTCCCCCTTCACATATATGTTCTTTGCAAAAAATGCTCATGCATTTTTATATGCGGTGATTTGATTTTCAACATGATTGTGGTCAAAGTTGCCTTATTTAACAACTCACAATGTAAGTAAGCATAACCTAGATCTTTTATACTTTTTTTGGCAATGTGGTCAAAAGTGTTATATGCATTGAACACATTTGTTTCAAATGCAACATCTCAAAATTCACAATTTAAATCATCCATTGCAACTACCATTCGACATTCCTTGACTGTAATAATAAACTTTGTGAAGAATAAATTAATGAAGTAGAATTTACCACAATCAATGTGGTAGCAAGCAAATCAAATAACAATGTAAATGCACACCAAAAAATGCAACAAATGGTGAAATCAACAAGAGGTATAAACAAAACAAAGAATAATGAAAGTGAAAGCTTCATAATATGCATTATAGTGTAATTAAATTAAAAAAAAACCTTATTCATGATTTGATAGCTAATTAATGGCATGGATTCTAATAATTGAGTTCATAGTTCATAGCAAAATTTTGAACTTGAAACCCAAGAGGTCAAAGTTTTTTCCTATTGAGGTCAAAACAAGGGGGTGTTCAATATTTTCTACACCTTAGTATACTAAATAGGTACTCATGCTCTTAAAAAAGGGTATTGGCCTAGATTAAAAATGGTGCATAAAGAGTTTTTGAAATAAAAATATCATGCAATTAATATGAAAGTTCAATTCATGCATTGTGGTGGTTTGAACCTTTTTTGGGGGGTTTGGGGGCAAGAGGGGGATAAATAATGGCATGGGTTTGGACAATGCACCTCATGTTTCACAACAAAAATGTTAAACCCTAAACCCTTTCTAAATGTTTTCATTGATTTTATTACTATATTTAAACTTTACTAAGCCTTTTTAAGTTCGTTGTACTGAACTTTCATAATGTAATTAATAATTGTTTTGGGGTTGGTATAAAACAATTTCCCATTAATTTTCACCTTATTTTTTTCAAAAGTAAAAATTTATTTTTCATTTTTCACTTTTCATTATTTGTTCATGTTTCTTTCTAAAAAATCTTGATTTTTTAATATTTTGAAAAAATGAATATGATTATACTTCCCCCCCCTCCCCCCCTCCCCCCCTCACACCAAGAATAACCACCTGAAAATTACAATTCATTT
>Ga0116227_10009548_pt1 | contig 17547 bp, 9 predicted proteins | sample S1TSphgellanicum_FD_89693 | JGI IMG/M metagenome (GOLD analysis project Ga0116227, IMG submission 89693) | Host-associated microbial communities from peat moss isolated from Minnesota, USA - S1T2_Fb - Sphagnum magellanicum MG | ecosystem: Host-associated > Plants > Peat moss > Unclassified... | reverse complement strand
CGTTGAAACACATAGCCCATGGATAGAGAAAAACTGTTTCTACATCGGAAATGACAAAAACTAGAGCAAACATATAATAACGGATCTGGAATTGGATCCAAGCATCCCCCGTCGGTTCTATACAACATCAATGGCAACCAATGAAAATAATTCAAATGCAGGTATTGCATTCAGTTGGTTAACAATAAATTAAACATATTTAAGCCTCATGTGCAGGTATTGCAGTTACAAGCTATTCCTACCATTAATGTCCCCATGAGCCTCCACTTTGCACCATTTATTACATATTGTACACAACATAATTAAATAATTCAATGCCTTGGGTTAAGAGAAAAAGAAAATTATATTTTATACCATAAAATGGACCAAAGGAGGATTTAAGGTTAATTACATGTCCCAAACATTATGACCTTTGCAAAAACATCATTTTTTATATTAATTAAATTCAAGGTGAAGTTAATTTAGGAGGGAAAAATCATGAACTATATATTGAGCAAATGAAACTCATTTCTTCTCTTTTGAAGGGGATTGGAAAAGGCCATCTTTCAAGTTGGAGAGATTCAAATTAGAAGGTAGGAGAAAAAGATTTTCTTTCATTTCTTAAAATTCTTAAATTTTTGAGCTTTGATTTTTAATTCATAATTAGCTCATTTAAAATTATTTTCGCATGGTTGTCAAGGATAAGTGTAAACTTTTGTATTTGGGGTTGGAACTTTTTTTTTAAAAAGTGGTACATGTTTAGGGTTTAGTTTACAAAATACTTAAGGTTTTTTATTTTATTTGGACTTATGGTTTGATTTAAGGTTGGAATGTTTTGCAAGGATAATGTCATCAACTTACCATCAAATTAAAGGGTTTTTTTTTTCTTCCCCTTCATTTTTTTCATTCATGTGTGTTTTTAATTTAATTACAATTCAATTAGTTTCATGTAATGGATCAATGTTTGAATATAACCTACATTTTCTTGATTATGGAAACTAGCAAATGTTTGATTGTATACATAGTTATTAGTCCTAAATATGGGTATTATTGAAATGGGCTCCATGTCAACTGTGTGTTTTACTTTTGGAATGTAAATATTGCAAGGTTGGGTCCTATGTTTAGTGTGTGTTTTAGTTTGAAATGTAAGTATTGCATTTTGTTGGGTCCCAAGTCTAGTGTGTCTTTTAGTTTGGAATGTAAGTATTGCAAGGTTAGGTCCCATGTCTAGTGTGTGTTTTAGTTTGGAATGCAAATATTGGAAGGTTAGGTCCTATGTTTAGTATGTGTTTTAGTTTTTGGATTGCAAGTATTTCAAGGTTGGGTCCCATGTCCAATGTGTGTTTAAGGTTGGTATGGGGGTATTGTAGGGTTGGGTCCCATGTCCATTATGGATTTAAGTAATTGGCATGTAGATATTGTAAGTGGAACATTTACATTCTTAGTGTTGTTATTAGTTTGGCATGTAAGTATTACAAATGTAGGTTTCCATGCATAATGTATTAATTATGCAAGGATTGATTAGTTGTGTATTCCACTAATAATCATGGTTTAATGAAGAAAGTGGATGTTGTAAGTGCATGTTTTTACAACTTAATAAGCATGGGTTGAATTCCCAAATCACACTCAATTCAGGTCCAAAGCCTAATAAAATTTCCTTTTTCAAATGTGGATTTGGTGTGGACTCCTAAGGTGAAGCAAGGGGCACAAACAAAATGTCGATCGAAATTGCATACATAGCACATGCACGTGTGTGTGAGTTCTTGGAAGGCGAGCAAGGTGATGCAAAAATCCTAGTGGAATGAAACATGCACAAAAACTTGCCCCCACAAAAGGATATAAAGACCCCATCAATAAAAAACCACCTCAACCATACTTGGTATAATGTGATGTTCCATGCATTTTCTTTTGTTTTTCAAATCTCTTTCACAAACACATATGATCTTTACCATAAGAATGTTTTGTAGGTATGATTGTGCCTATGGTCTTGATGATCATCACAACGACCCAAACCATGCAAGATCAATCAAACAAGGATGTTTGGCCACCTTTTCAATCAAGCAATTGTACACACATCTAAATGTGGTGGAGTTACGTTTTTACCATCAAACACACACCTGAATGAATGGTGAACCAACACATGGCAAATGAGATCCTAAATTATTAGCTCGCATGTCATAGTATGCACCTCAAATTTCACAATCTTTGATCACATTTGGACTCAATTGAGTTTAAGGCACACTGCTAAAAAAATTTATGACAAACACAAAACAATTTGGTGGGAATGTGTGAATGTCAGAGAACCCATGATGAAAGATGACTTCATTCGACAACAAGACATTATGTATTTGGATCATAAACATAAGAAAGGGAGTTGGCAGCTACATAAAAACCTAGCCATTTTAGTTCGGTTTTGAACTTTGCATCATTTAGAGCACTTATTTTATCTTCAAGAAGTTAATGAAATTAATGGAATTCAAGTCCCATGTACACTAGACATCCAAACACCAATGCAATGTTAATCCATGCTTTCGTATGGCCATAATGGAGCAATTCCATGGTTGCCACATTTGGCACAAATGATGTGAAATATCATTTGTTCACTTTGATGGGCACCGAAATGCCTTTAGCATGGATCATTATAAATCGACAAACTATGGTGATTTGATTGAATGGCTCCAACCTTTGAAAGCGAAGATGTTGTCAATCATGCTTAATTGGAGACCAAGTTGTTTCATTATTGATGACACCCCTCAAGAGTTATGGGTGTTATGGTGAATAGGAATCCTACCTTCTTTCTTTCTTCATAAATATGTTCAATGAAGATCAAAAGTTTTCCTTGTCCAAGGTCATTTTCATTCCTAAAAAGCTTACAATGTACTTACATATCTAGTTAATTCTAAAAGTTGGTGTGATTTGTGTGTCAATGCTTAGGGTTGTTTGGGTTATAAAAAACATCCTTATTTTCTTTTATGCATGGCATGTATTAAAGGCATGGTGCTTACACGCAATGGAGAAGATCAAAGATGTTGAAGTCCAACGAATAATCCTTTGTGACCTACATGATATGATGTACATGTCCAACAAGCCCAAAGAAAACATCAAGAGTTTCAAAAAACGAAAGAAAATGAAAGTTCTACAAAGTTTTGAACAACATAATCCTAGTGACTCTTGGACATTACTTTTGGACTTATTATTGTCAATTTGGTATGTGTTCATTTTCAATTTCTATTGCAACCCTAGCCTTGGGCTTGCAACCAAGGTAAAGGCTCGCAAGGTTGCAAGTTAAGAAGGAAGTCCGGGAATCACACCTCATTCTCCCGAGAATGTAGGAGAATGTGAAGGAATGAACCCTCACACTCCCAAGTGACCTCCCACTTTGGGAATTGGAATCCCAATGAACTCCTAAATCTTCAAAAAGCGATTGAAGGGTCAAACTCATTGAATTGAGGCATCCCTTATATCATTTGAAAGCTCTTGGAACTCAGATGTCTGAAATGGGCTTGCATGACCCATTTGGACACCTAAAACACAAGTTATGGTCAAAAGAAAGGCCAAGAGTTAAATTGGCAATTTGACTCCCAACCACTAAAAGTTAAGAATCACCCCAATTTCTTTGCATGCAGGTGGCGTGCAACATACCGTTGGAAAGTTCTTGACAAGGGTTATAACTTTGTTTTAGACCTCATATGAATCGAAGGTCTGCAGACAAAGTTATAGCCCCCCCCCCCCCCAAATCATGGGAGTCCCAACTCTAAGAATCTCGGGACTCCCACTTGGGAGTCCTGAAACAAAATGTCATTTGGATGTTGGTCCCATGGCCAACCATAAAGTATACTATAAGGGGGACGATGGCGGCTTCCCCCAAGTCCGGGCCATTTTCAGTCTTGTGAGTTCGAATTTGCCTGTGTCTTGTCCTAGCACCAAAAGTGTTTCAACTATGCACTAACTGACTTGTTGTTTAGTTTGTATAGGTTTGTGTGAGTGATTGAGTGCTTGTCATTCTTCCTAGTTTCATCCCGGAGCACCAACACACCCCTCTACCCCCAACGTGTTGCGATCCAAGGAACGTGCACCCAACTTTTTGCTCTTCTACTGTTTTAACTTCAAACTCACATTTGAATCTATCAAGGAGCTTGGGAACGCATCAATTTCAGTATTTCAAAACATGTTTGTTTGGTGATAGTTTCATAATTTACATCCCTTTAAATGGATATGATCATGTTTTGTCAATTAAACTGTTGATCTAATTAATATTGCATTGTGCATTGTGTCTTAGGGTTATGGATGATTAGCTTTCGATGCATGCCACATGCCAACCAAGACACACAAGCAAACATTGAATCTTACCATGGGGCCTTAAGGCATTGGCTTTCACTTAAGACAAAAGGTTTTAAAGGGTGTTGAATTGATTGGTTGGTTTGGAAATTAACAACAGTTACACGACATTACATACACACATCTAAAATGAAGAAGAGGGGGTTCATAAAAAACAAAGTTATGGAATGTATTGTGAGAACAAGTGTGGACAAGGTAGCATTGATCCCATTCACACATGTATCCCAACCATCCTTTGAAATAGATGGTTATTGGATTGTAAAAAGTCAACACCTTGCCAATGTGGAATACAAAATGAAATACCCATTTACAGAATATTCAAGGTGCACACATGAATGAGCATTACGAGGGAATCTTTGCAAACACCCAATCAATATTATTCTTATGGTCATTGATGTTACCCAAGAGGATGTCATTGATTATTGTGGAAAATGGTTTGAATCTAATCATGGAGGTTTGGGAGCCATGTTTATGGACCCCAAATGTATTCTAGATGATTCCAATTCCAAAGATGATGGTGAAGTTTTTGGTGACAAAGGTGTCATTGACATTGGTTTGATTGGAACCATGGAAGAGGTTGTGTTTCCTACCGATGAGGTCAAGGCTTTTGATGAACTGGAAAGTTCAAGTGTTCCTTTGGAATGAATATTAGTTCGTTTACATCACACAATGAAAGAAATTATTGAAAAATGCACACAAGGAGGGGTTGCACTTTGTGACCATGCCACTTTAATCATGAAAGTTGTGGCATCAAAAATCCAAAACATTCACCTCATAAAAGTGAATGAATCATTGCATCCAAGAACATTGTTACATCATGTAGATGATGGTTTAGGGTATCCAGTTCATAGGTTGAAGGATTGGCATGAAATAATGCTCACACACACAAATGTTCATAAAAAAAAATCTCTTGAGTAATAATTAATTTTAGCATTTAATAGGCATCATATTCATGTAAATTGCTTGTTTGATCATTTTATACTAAAGGTTTATAATATTATTGTGTATTGAATATTAACAATATTTTTTGTGCTTCACAATCCATTATTTGCACCTTGCATGTGTTTTATGTTAACATCAACCCCACAATGTCAAACAAAGTTCTAGCTAATGGAAAATACCAAATGTGGGCCCATTATTGTTCAAATATAATCACCAAAACAACAATAATGATACCCAAAAATTTGAAACATGGTAGAAAAAGGGAAGGTCGTTAATGAAATTTTAAATGACACAATGCAAATATTGTTGTGGGAATAAATTTCCAATGTGTGTTGGGAACATTATATGCAAGTATTACAATTAATTCATAAGGTGGGTTAGGTCTCCTGATGTAGGTATTATGATTGGGGCATTTTTCCAATATTTATTTTTAAGACTATATGTAGGTATTGTTGTTGGAATAAATTTTCGAGGTGTGTTAGGAATAATATATGCAGGTATTGTAATTAGCTCATAAGGTGGGTTAGGTCTTCTTATGCAAGTATTATGATTGGGGCATTTTTTTCTAATATGTATTTGGAAGACTATATGTAGGTATTGTTATTAGAACCAATGTTTAATGTGGGTTAAGGAGGCATTTATGTAGGTTTTGCTAACAAAACACCTAGTGTTTAGTGTGAATTAGGTAGGCCCATATGCAAGTATTCCTTTTCAAGGATGTCATTTAGTTTAAGTCAAAGGTTATGTGGCCTTGATACACTATAAAATGATACTAATATGATACTAATAATACTATATTATTAAGTAGAAATTATTATAAATAAAATAAATAATACCAATAAAAATAATGATAATGTTATAATATATAACTATTGATAATTAATAAATTTTATTTGAATATCATTGATTGTGCTAATATATTTTTATACACTTACATGCTTAAATAACACTAATTAATTTACAAGTATCTTAACATCGGCTACATATTAACTACAAATAGTAATAATAATATCTATAATAATAATGAAAAAATTAAGATCATTACTTTAAAATTTTAAATAACAATAAAAAGGATTAAAATTATTGACTTATATTTTTTCCTTAAAGTTTTAAGTATTTTTATTATCATAATAATTTAATAATACCTACTACTAATAAATTGGTATGTTAAAGTAATTATTAATGATTTTTTTTATTAATATCATTATTTAACACTATTCATTTTAATTAGTTCAATATAGTTGCTAGCAACATTATATTAATATTATTATAATACAAATAAGTATTAAAAATGGATAAATATGAAATTTTATAATATTAATTATTAAATAAAATATGCATGAAAATTTAGTATTAACAAGATAATTATTAATGATGATTGGAATCTATTGTTTTAGTATAATTAATAATTTTATTAATATAATATAATTTTAGTAAAAACAAGCAATATAATAACATTAATAAATGTAACAATGTTAATATTATGATTAATCAGTATTATTCAGTAAAATTATTACCAATATTAATTTAATAGTAATCAATAACTTAACTTATATTATTATGTTTGGAGATTACAAGTAATACAAGATTTGCAAAGGCATGTGTAGGTAGTTAGAATACAAACAATTAGATGACCTTATGCAATACCCACATTCATGGAACAAAACAATTAGTATACATGTAAGTAAAGCAAATATAGTAATAATATTTCATTATTTTTCATTCAATAAATGGTTGACAGATGTCACTACCTATTCTATGTAACCTAGGTAGGTAGGTAGGTAGGTCATTTAGCCTAGGGGGCGACTTGAGACATGGATTGCAAATATGATGATTTGAACCCTTCACCTTTTTGAAAAAAATTCAAATCCTTAACCCACACACCAACGGTCAACATAAATGACAAAGGTTGTTGTCCTTTGATTATGAATAGTTTTTTTCATTACTTTATAGAAATTGTCTACGATAAATATGTTATAACTATGTAAAATTTAATTTAAAATAATTTATGATTAGATATAATTTTAAGAATAAAACTAATTTGAAACTTAATTATTACATGTTTTAAATTATTTGTAATCCCTTACATTTCACCTTAAACCTTAAGATGTAAAACCTAAATTAAAACCTAGCTATAACCTAACATTAAAAATTAACTTTAAAGATTAAAACCTAAAGCCTAAGCCTAAATGTAAAATTAAAACCTAACCTTATAGTTTACAATTTAACCCTAAACTTAAAATAAAAAACCTAACCCTAGAACATAAAACCTACAACTTAACATTAAAACCTAATTGTAAATTTAAAACAAAAACCTAACCCTAAAACCTACAACCTAACATTAAAACCTAACCTTAAAACCTAAACATAACCCCAACCTAAAATAGAAAACCTAACTTTAAAACTTATAATTGAAGATTAAAACTTAACCTTAAAGTTGAAACCTAACTTTAAACTTAAAACTAAAATCTTACAACTTAACTTTAAAGTTTAAAACTCAACCCTAAAATTTAAAAACTAAACCAAAATTTTTAAAATCAAAACTTTAAACCTAAACCTTCTACTTAAAACCCTAAATTGTAAACTTTAATGTAAACCTAAACATAAATAAAGCCTAAAACCTAGTTTTAAATGTAAACCTTTTACATAAACCCCAAATTATAAACCTTAGAACCTTAACCTAAAGTTTAAATGAAAATCCTAACTTTAAATCTAAATCTTTTACCTAAACTTTAAATTATAAACCTTAAAAGAGGTAAACCCAAATCATAAACCCTAAAGCCTAAAACCTAACTTCAAATCTAAACCCTTTACCTAAACCCCAAATTGTAAACCTTAAAACGTAAAACCAAAACTAAAAACCTAAAACCTAACCTTAAATGTAGACTTACACCCCAAATTATAAACCTTGAAACTTAAACCTTTTACCTAAAGCCCAAATTGTAAACTTTAAAAACCTAAACTTAAAGCCTAAATGAAAAGCTTAAAACCAAAAGCCTAACCTTAAATATAAATCTTCTACCTAAACACGAAATTGTAAACTTTAAAACTTAACACTAGTAGAAAATGGGCATTTTGCAATTGGTCCTTACAACTAATTTTTAGTTGCAAGTGACATATATAACCAAAATTTTAATAGTTGCGTTGGACAAATAACATTGACACTAGTCGCAAACGACAACGAATTTGAATGAAAAAAAAAGTCAACGAAATATGCCTTCATCCTTTGACTAATCATGTACATATTATCGCTTGCAACTAGGATGTGATTTTTTGGGTGAATAACAAGAACAAGTTATGTGTTGTCACATGTTTTAATTTTTAATAATTAAATTTTTTTTTTATTATTTTGAAATAATCTAAGACATTTAATTTTTATGTTTGGATGGTTTAAATTGTGACATGTGGTGCAATAGAAATTTGTCACATGGCATATTAATTGAATTTGTCCAAATTAAATTTAAATCGATATTTAGGTATGTAGGTTGAACTAGGTACCTACCTACCTATATACCTACCTACCCATCTAGGCTAAACACCTATCTAAATGAAACCTATTTACCTACCTAAGCCAAATACCTACTTAGGTAGGTAAATAGGTAGAAAAGTAGGTAAGTAAGTTAGGGAAGTAGGTAATTAGGTGTAAATACATGAATATTTATATTTTATTTTGGGTTAAGTCATTTTTATTGGCTTGTCCCATATGCCCATTTTAAAATATGAAAATGTAAAGACAAAACACCTTGTTTATATACTTTTCAAGATGGGAATGAAAGCCAAAACACATGGGATAAACTTTTTAGTTGCAAATCATTTGCGACTAAACAATTTCCTTGCCCTACCTCTGTTCTTTCTACCTTACATTCTCCCTGCCCTGCCCACATAAACCCTAACCTACTTCCCCTCTCTCTACCCTACATTCTCCCTACCCTGCCTCCCCTTTCTCTACCGTACTTTACCTTGCCCACACAAACCTTGACCTGCTTCCCTTCTTTCTACCTATATCCTCCCTACCTTGCATTTTCCTTGCCCTGCTTTCCCTTTTTCTACCCTACATTATCCCTACCTTGCCTCCCTTTCTCTACCTTGCCTTGCCCTACCCACACAAACCTTGCCCATACTTATTTTCGCCTTTCCACACACACACAAACACACCTATTTATACCCCTACTTCTCTCTGCCTTTGCACGCACACACACAAACACACATCTCTTTGCCCTTACTTCTCTCCACCTCTACGCACACACACACACACATAGAAGCACATAATTGGAAAAAAAAAGGAACTACCTTTTGGTTGTTGTGTGTCTCCACCAAGTGTGGGCTGGTTGGGGGTCTCCACCAAATGTTACTTGTTCATTTCATGTTATAACAACTTGATGCACGCAATGCAACAACACACCAAGCTACAACATTCTTGTCGCAAATGCATGCAACCAAGTTGCACTGCTTTTGTAACAATACAATGCACGCAACCAAGCATTGCTAGTTATTTATTAATACATCGTATTTTTAAGGGGATAGTTGCATAGTAATTGTAATATCCAAGTGATAGTTACATAACAGTTGTATATGAATTATTTTTTGAGTTTTAATTGTTGGGTAATGTGGTTTTGGCGGACACGATTTCTCATAGTATAAGATTGGAAAGAAAAAAAACTCAACAAAGGGCTATTTGACAAGCTAACTATTATGTCAGTACATAGTTCTCGCCAATCCCAAAACAAACATGATGACAATGAGTGCAATTAAAACCTTGAGAATAACAAAGTATCACTCACTTGCAAAATATTAGACCCATCACCTTCATCATTTGTTAGGTATGATCTCTGATTTCAAGCAAAGATCTTGTGAAAGTTCCCCATTTCCCCTAATAATTAAGTTTTGAGTCTTCTTGACTGGTCCATGATATTGTTGACACATCTTCATGTTAGCTTTCTATAGTTAGGGCAAAGCATTGGGGATCAACAACTAAGCAAGACTTCTAAAGTCCTTAACTATAACACTAGACTTCGCTAAGAAATGTGAAATCATAAATTCATCAGTTGAGCTACATTCATGGGGCTAACAACATCAAGACCACCTTTCAGGAACTGCTGCTGGGCAAGAATGTTGACCCTCTCGGTGGGATGAAATAGATCCCAAAAGATGTACTCCTCTCTGTTATTACAGTAGCTCGTGGATGTTTCACAATCAATAAAATCGACATATGGTCCTATTCCACAGCATGCTGCACTACAGCATGGGGAGTCCTTAACTGTAAACCCTGTCAAAAAACAAACAATGGTTGTGAAAACCTGCAAGACTCTCTAACAAAACCTATGTACAACAAGTTTATACCATTTGCTATGCAATTCACAATGTGTTCATGTCACTTACAAAATCAGTACACCTTGCATGCACCTATAAACTGATCAATAACTTGTCAACTCAAGGGATTTGGGTAGTATTTGATTCTCTTTTGAGCTAAATAGTGAGAAATTTGTCCAATGGATGTTCTTGATTATCTTGGTGACCAAGTTACAACCAAATGTGTGATTCTCGTGGTTGCCAGAAAAGATTGCTCATAGAGTTCTACAACCCATGATGCTCATTAGATCATGTGACCCAAAGACATACCATATGAAGCGGCATTGTTGATGATATTTGTGACAACTGTAAATGAGTCAATGTACACAAATACAGACCCAGGAAGCTCAGCCTGTATTTGCTCAGTCATAGGCTTCAATGCCGCATTGAATCCCATTACCATGTCTTGGATGCTAGTGATGCAACTCCCATTCAGACTTCCTCTTGCCACTTCTGAGGGAGTGCATCCTATGGGTCCAATATTGGACACTGTAAATTTTCGCATTCCCAAGCTGTATGCTGTCTGCAAGTGATAAATGTAGCACAGAAGTTTTTGTCAAGATTTCAATCCACAGATCTAAACTGCACTCTAATGGCACCTTGGTTGAGCCTGCATGGGAAGTAATTTTTCCATAAGCCTGCAAAGAAACAATGTAATTTGGTAACTCGGTAGCTGTTCTGTTGCAACAGTTCTAAACCCAAGAAAATTGAGAATGTTGGTTAGAAAGAAGGGTATGAAGTGAAGTGTTCGTTTTGGACAAGGCAATGATGTTCAAGCCTTCCTTTTCAACACACCTGAAAATGTCCATAAAGTGTTGAAATGAGAAGATCTTGGTATTGAGGAACAGTGTATTGTTGAGATCTGGTAGAAAATGGGACAAGATAATTGTTAATGTAGTCATTGCCTCCTAGTGTGAACGAATAAATTGCATCTTCAATAAGCTGATCAGCTGCTCGTTGTCCAATTAGAGCTGCTATTTGTGTTTTGGTCTGCTGAAAATACTGAAATTGTTGAGGAAGTGTAAGCAGTGAAAGCTGCAAAAACAGACATTCAAACCCAAAATAACAGATGCACAAACAGTCAAGGCCACAGTCACGGTGATTGCCTACCGCTTTCACAACAGTCGACATAGATCTGATAATGTTATTACTATGGAATGGTCAAGGTCCTGCCCATTATGTTGGGTAAAGGCACCAGGTGAGCCAGGCAATGCACCAAACTTGAGTATATGATCATCTGACAAGATCACCAGAGAGACTATATCATATAATATGGTCAAGAGAATGACATAATCTGCCACCCCAATCCACCTTAATGTACAAAATAGGATCAACAGACAAAAACCAGAATCTGTGATGAAAGGAAAAGGAGCTGCAAATTGTGAAATGAAACTCACAAATATAGAACCAGTATCATTAAGAATGCCAGCTCCAGCAGATGCATAATTGACACCTTGCAGAATGTTGGGTCCAGTTGCAGCAGGATCAAGCACTGGCAGTGGATACTCCATCCCCATCGACTCACCTGCAGCAAATCACAAGAGAAAAATATTATGACATTCGGGAGAGAAGAAATCACCAGCAATCTTCAGATGGTCATGATATCACAGCCGTAACTGCAATTCTCATGAAATGCGTGAATGATACAGACTCCAAGAAAGAAGTGCTCTACAAACTGCTTCACAATTTCAAGCTGCTTGCTTGTGAATAGAATTGTGCTGCTTAGAACTTGGGCCATGTACCAAGCAAGCTGTTTTTCCAAGCTGTTTTTCTCTTTGAAGTTCTCTAACAGAACAGAATAGTTCAAGGCAAACAGAAGCTTGCAATTTGATTATATAAGTTACTGAGATGAAAGCATGCACTTGTGCTCACTCACTCATGAGATCAGGAACAATGCGACCATTGCAGAAGCGACCGGTGGGTTTGTGGTCAGATGTGTCGATGCCATACGGGTGATAGTTTGCCTTGGCTAGGCTATCAAGGTAGTCGTTGTTGCCAGCATCCACCAGTGAGTCTCCGAAGATGAAGTTGGCTGTGGATCTTCCCGCATCCACCACCACCACAACACTTAGCAGAGAGGCTGCAGCCATGAGCACCATCAAACCCACACTGTACACAGGAGCCAGCAGCAACAGTAGTTGTAGTAGTAGTCCCCTGCTTGTCCCTGATCTGGTCTGCAATAATCTCTGGGCCATCTCTCTGCCCAACAATGCTGCAGCTCTGCTGATCTGCTGCTGAGCTCCAGCAAGAAGACTTGTTGGAATCAGGTGATCTGTAGTCTACTAGATGAGAGGGAGATTTGTGATGCCAAGCTCTAGAGATTGATGGCATTTCAAAGCTCCTGTTCTGTTCCAGTTTCAAAATGTTCAACTTTTGGAATTCTTTACCAGGCCAGTTATCTCTTGAGAAGAAAATTATAGACAGATTTATTTAATGGTTTTTTAGCTTAAGAACCTTGTCATGACATAGGTCCATAGCCATATAATTTGTGGTCTTTAACTAGGACTAGTATGCAAACAACCCACCTAATAGTACAAACTGCAAAAAATGTTCCATATGAATTTCTCTTCATCAAATGTCTCATCATGGAATGTGATCAATTCCTTACCAAGCTTGTTTTCTCTTGACAAGAAAAGAGACAAGTACATCTAATGGTTCTTTAGCTTAAGAAGCTCTTGTCATGAGTCTTTGACATCGGTCCATGGGGATTACTTGGTGGTTTTTACCTACTAGGCTACGTATTAATATGCATGCAAACAACCCACTGTGCAAAGAGCAAAATATTCCACATGTTTCTGATCATCAACTGTGCCATGCACATGTGTTATCATCAAATGTGCCATACACATGTGTCATCACCAAATTTGTTGTCCAAGTCACTCATCATTAAATGTGTCATCTCAACAAAATACAAAATGCATCAAACACAGCAAATTCCCATCTCGACGTCTTTTCTGGTCTTCTAGCTTCAACTACAAACCTTGAAGTAGGCAAGCATCAACACACCAAACTTGCATCTTGACGTCTTTTGTGTTCTTCTAACTTCAACTACAAACCTTGAAGTATGCATGCATCAACACAACAAAATATAAAGGCTCATTAGTTTGAATGAATCTAAAACACAGCCCAAATGCATTCTGCAAACTACCGTATTCAAAGTTCACAAAGTCCATGCATTTACGAATATCTAAAGCTTTTTACCATCACCCTAATTGACCCTCCTCATTGATTTGCATCAAGCCCCGCGGAAAAATTGGTCCTAATCATTTTTTTAATATATATATATGTGTGTGTGTGTATTTTTATAAAATATATATTCTGGTTCTGGTTCCTATTACTCACATAAATAGAACCAAGAACCTAGTTCTGGGTCTGGCGTTTTTTTTAATAAATTTTAAAAAGAATTTTGTTCCAATTCTGGTTTTAAAAATCGGACCCTATTTGAATTCAGTTCTTACTAACAAGAACTAGAACTGGTAGTTTGTACCCTTCAAAATGGATACTCACCCAAGAATGCTAACACCCTCACATTAGCATTACGAACATGTGGGGTGGTAGCATTGTAAAGAAAGAACAAAATTGGTTGGCAATATGTCGATTGTTTCCATGCTAGATGGAGGAGACAAAGCAAGTATCTCACACACAATGCATTTAACGCACAAGTGTGTGTAGTAGAGTACAACTTTGAAAAAGAATGATACGGACCAAACATGCCAATTTAAGCCTTTGATGAACAAAGGAAGAAAACTTGTACCAAACAAGTTGAATTTCCTTAAATGCTCTTCTAACCACCTATCCACAAAATCTTTTTTTTTCTTTCAATCCTTGCTAAAACTTTGAAGGAGTACATAACACATGGCACCACCACAAAACAATTCGCACAATGAATGAATTTCTCTATGAAATTGCAAACATTCCATTTGATATAAAAGGGCTTAAAAGCAATTATGTTCCTTCCCGGAAGGCATTTTCAGGGGAAACATCCAATGTTTTTTTGTTTTTTTTTCAGTTTTGTGGTTTTGAAAGTTTGGTGACTTCTCCAAAAAAGAAAAAGCACTTTTTGGGTCGAATTCACACTTAAAGAAATGCACATTTCCAAATTTTTCCAATTTTCTTTGTCACCAAATGGCAAAAAATTGCCAAATTTTCTTTAAATCACTAGACATATCACCATGAATTCCTTATTAAATCCTTGCACATATGTTCATTAGATCATTGCTCGAAGATTTGCTTGTTGTTTATTTGTTTTTTGGAATATGGTTCAGACATGTGAACCAAAAGCTCACACCTAAAAAATGTTGTAGCCCAATAAAGTTATCTGTAAAATAATTCATACTTTAGTCCTTACTTTATCCACTCGTTATCGCTTTTTAGTTATCCACAAAGTCCACCAATGTGAGGATCACTCCTCACAAAACTAAATATGAATAAGTAGTTATGAAGGTTTACCCATGAAAGTGGATCCATTGCAGTCTACTTAGGTTAACGTCACATAGATTAAGGGGCTACTCGGGATAGGGGGACTACCTAGGTTAAAACTTACATTTGGGCCTACCTATGGAGCTACTAAACAGACTACCCACGTTAGAGGCTACCTAGGGCTTATCTAAGATAAGGGATATCAAAAGCTTACCTAATGGGTTACATAAGGGGTTACATAGGCATTACTAAGGGTGTTACATAGGGACTACCTAACAACTTATCTAAGTTAAGGGATACCTAAAAATTACATAGGTTCTACATAAGGGCTATAAGTCAGCCTTAGGTAGGCCTTGAGGTAGGGCACTTAGCAAACCTTGAGGATGTAGACCCCTATGTAGTTCCCAACAAGTCCCCTTATGTAAGCCCTATGTAATTTACTCTTGCACCATGAATCAACCCTAATTAGCCTTAAGTACCTCCCATAATAACTCCCCATGTATCCCCTAATTTAAAAAATCTCTAGTCAGCCCCATAGTAGGCTCTATGTAATCCTTTAAGTAGTCCTTAGATATCCCATAACCTAGGTAGGACAATAGGTGTCTCCCTAAGTAGTTTTTAGATAACCCCCTAGGTAGTGCAATGCAAATCCCAAGCTTCTCTTGCTGGAACCAAGCATGAGACCTAAATTTCTTGAACATGTTCAAGGCCTTTACCATTGTAAGGAATATTTGGTAGTTATATATGGACACTTGTGATTCATTTGAGAGGAGGAAGGGTACACATAAGGTGTCATCCTCTGTTGAGGCAGAAATTTTACTCAAAGTAAGGTGCCCTTCAAATACACTAGAAAGATTACACCCCTATCTTTGGTTGTAGGGAAACTTGCTTAGGAAACTGAGTATAGTAATGCTGAATGTGTTGATGTTGATCCATTGAAGGCCTTCTGATGTGTCAATCAAAAAAATTGTTGGAAACATTGGTATTTTGTTTTTGTTTTTTTAATTGAGAAATTTTTGAAATTTTTTTTTGTTCAAGTGAATATATATATATTTTTGTAAAAAATTCATCAATTTTGCAAAATTGTTTACTGTTTACAATTTTACGTCTGTTTGGGACCAAAAAGTCCATTAGATGAAAGGTAGATCATGGAGGACAAATTGTTTTCTGGTACTCGCAACATGCCACAAACTTGGCCAAGGCGACCATGTTCGTAGTCTCCATGAGCTCAGTAGGACTGCTTGTGTGGGTGAGGGGCAAGGCCGAACAAAAGCATTCCCTAACTTTTTGTGTATTTGGACAGGCAAGGAGCAGGTGCTCTTCATCCTCTACCTTCCCCAAGTCACAACTTCGACAAAACTTTTCAACGTATGGCACGCCTTTCCACGCACCTAACACTACTTCAAGTTGCGTGTTGCCACACCGAAACCGGGCTAGAACTTTCCGCAGCTGACACAGTTGATGTCACACAAGTAGTTTTCATTCTCATATGACATACCCTTGAAGCGCAAGTATTTTGTCTATATGTTAATCCCAATCTCACGGTTGGTAAAGAGCTTTTCAATGAAAGCTAATCGCATATTATCCTTCACCCTTTTTACATTCAACATTGTGTGGGGGAAACCTAAAGGGGGTGGGGCTTAGCCTCTTGAGCTCCCACCCATACGTTGTGCGCATTGCACCAAGGTACTTAGCTCTCCGCCCAACCTCTTACCCTTGTTAGACGAGTTGGATGTATGTGTATTGTTTCAGGAACCGTTCCCAGCGATAATTGAACAGTCCCCAATTGGAACGCATGGGTTATCGTAAGCTGAAGTGTTCTTTCCAATGGTGGTTGAACCGGAAGCAGAAAACCTGCCACCTACTAGGGCTGATTTTGGAGTAGCCATTTTTTCACAGATCCGGCCTAACATTTTTTTCCCGCAGTAGTCATAGCGAGCTGGGCTTCCCATGCCTTTCCTAAGATGCAGTCTTTGGTGACTGTGCTCACACGATTATAGTATAGCAACATTTATCCCCATGCAAAGTGTTCAAAGGGGAATTTGCCAAATTCTGCTAGCACAATGGACGTGCTAGTTGTTTTTCGCATCCTGAGCAAGGACTTGAAGAACTCTTGGTACACTACTTCAATATCCTCTATTTTCTTGGAGTTCACCCAAACCTCGCAAGCATAGCTTGTTGTGGAATGCACCAACGTGTTGAAGAGGTCACAACGTAGCTTAACATCTATAATACATAACTTTGCACATTGACAATTCAATAGGAAAATTGAATCTGGGAATGAAATGCTCAAAATCAACATTTAATGCACAAGATTCAAGATTAATTATAATAGCTTTACAAGTAGGAGTAGTGAAAATATATGCAACAACAGTGGAAGCGTTAAAAAAAAAAAAAAAAAAAAGGGGAAACCCAGTTCCCCACACAAACAAAGGTCCCCCCACCCTTGAATGTTAATTTTTTTTATTTTTTTGAATCTCCTTTTTTTTATAATAAAATTAAAGTTTCTACTTTTTTTTT
>Ga0116227_10009547_pt1 | contig 17549 bp, 12 predicted proteins | sample S1TSphgellanicum_FD_89693 | JGI IMG/M metagenome (GOLD analysis project Ga0116227, IMG submission 89693) | Host-associated microbial communities from peat moss isolated from Minnesota, USA - S1T2_Fb - Sphagnum magellanicum MG | ecosystem: Host-associated > Plants > Peat moss > Unclassified... | reverse complement strand
TGAAAAGACCGCACAGCCCAAGTTCACACTCCAAATCTTGGCGCCGGTCGTCTTATTGAGGGCAAAGAACGTATCGTTGCTCTCGCTGCCGACGTATACCGCGGCTCCCGATATGGTGGGCGTAGCGTAGACTATCCCGGCGGCTGGGAATGACCAGACGACGCCGCCCGTGGTCGTCGAGAGTTCTTCGATCCCGCTGTACGTCGATACGTAGGCATAGTGATCTATCGCGACCGTCGCACCGGTGGCTCCCTGGGAGCCGGCGGCCTCGATCCATTTCGGTCCGATCGCGGAGACCGTGGCCTTCGAGAGCGTGTTCTCCCAAGGGTTCGCGCTCAGATGAGCCGCCCCGAAGCCCAATTCGTTCCAAGGCGTGTTTACGTCAAACGCTGACTGAGCGGCATCGCCCGTGTGGCGCCCGATGGCCGTGATATAGTGCGTCCCCGGCGAGGCGGTCGCGGGAATCGTGACGGATCCGCTGATTTTGCCGGTGCTCGATGAGACCAGCAGCGCGGTATCGACCTGATCGACGTACACGTCGACGGCTTCGAGATCGCCGAAACTCGTGCCCGACACGGCGACGACGGTGCTCGGGTTGCCGGTCGTCGGGGACAGCGTGACTCCCGTTGAAGCCTGCGCCGCGAGCGTGCCGCCGAGAATGAAGATCGCCAAGCCCACGACGCCGGCACGAAAAAAGCGGAAGTACCTGACTCGGACGGATGGTTGCAGCACGAAACCTCTCGGGCACCCGTGCGCCATGGCGCGTGAATGCGCCGACCCTCCGGGGACTGAATTTATCGCGTTCGGCTCCCGGTGCGATTCCCCTCGGTCGCGGTGCGCAACGCGTCAACCGCCGGTGGCGAAACCCGGATACAGCGTCATGCCGCCGTCGACGAAGAGCGTCGTGCCGGTCACATAGTCTGAAGCATCGGACGAGAGCCAGACGGCCGCTTCGCCGATGTCTTCCGGTTCGCCGATGCGGCCGTACGGAATCAGCTTCAGCAGCGCCGCTTCCGCTTCGGGCGTTTCCCATGCGGACTTGTTGATCGGCGTCTTGATCGCGCCCGGCGCGATCGCGTTGACGCGAATCTTGTGCGGCGCAACTTCCTGCGCGATCGACTTCATCAACATCATCACGCCGCCCTTACTCGACGCGTAGTTGACGTGACCGGCCCAGGGAATCTCCTGGTGCACCGAGCTCATGCAGACGATCTTGCCGAGCGCGCGCGAGCGCTCGGGCACCGGGCCGCGGCGCAAGAACTCGCGCACCGCCTCACGCGCGCACAAGAATTGTCCGGAAAGGTTGACGTCGAGCACGGCGCGCCACTGCGCGAGCGTCATCTCCAGTAGCGGCGCGTCCTTTTGCCAGCCGGCGTTGGCGATCAGAATGTCGACGGTTCCGAAGGCCTGGATCGTTTCGGCGAACATCGCCTTGACTTGCGTCTCTTGGGCGACGTCGGCGGCGATCACGTGCGCTCGGCCACCCGCGGCGATGATTTCCGCCGCGACGCCGTCGGCCTTGGCCAAGTCACCGCCCGGATAGTTGACCACGACGCTCGCGCCCTCGCGCGCCAGCGCTTTGGCGACCGCGGCGCCGATGCCCGAACTCGAGCCCGTCACGATCGCGGTCTGACCTGCTAGCTGCTTCATGGCGCAAATAATCAGAGGCCCGCGAGCCGAACCCTGCGGCCTTTTCGAGCGCTGTCGTGCCGGCCCCAGGGCACGCCCGGGCGCGGGCGCGCAGTAGCTTTGCAGCGCACGGTAGAACGCTCGACTGAACCCCCTTTCAGCTGGGCGCAAAAGCCATGCCCGGCCGTACCCGGAGGACCCGTGATGAAAGCGATTCTCGCGATCGCCCTGTCGGCCGTGCTGCTAGGAGGCTGCTCGAAGTCCAGCGACTCGGGGACGACGTCGGACGCGAGTTCGCCCGCCGCGGATGCGACGACGTCGGCGGCCGCAGACGTGGGCTCGGCGAGCGCTGCAGCGGGCGCGGCGGCGACCAGCCCCGCACCGGGCGGTGCCGACCCTTCCAGCCCGGCAGCCGTCGCTGCCTCAACAACGAGCGACGCCGGCGCCGCAAGCCCCGCAAGTGCCGCCGATGCCGCAAGTCCCGCCGATGCCGCGAGCCCCGCCGGCGCAGCAGCGGCCGGTGGCGAGGCAATCGACCTGCCGGTGTACCCCGGCGCAACGGAAGAAGGCGACAAGGGCTTGTCGATGTCGGCCGGGACGACCTCGGTCAAGATGCAGATCTTCCAGACCAAGACGGATTCCAACACCGTCATCGCCTGGTACAAAGCCCACCTGCCGTCGAGCTGGCAGAACTTCATACTCTCCAACGACGGCAAGACGGTCGGCACGTTCTCGTCCGAGAGTGCCAACGGTTCCAAGCCCGCGGGCGCCGACCAGTCCGTGATCGTGACGTCCGAAAGCGGCGTCACGCGCATTCAGTTGACCACGAAGAAGGGCAGCTAGCCCGAGCGGGAACCACGCGCGGGATGGATTGGAATCCTGAGCGCGCCCGCATCGAGGCCGAGGCGCGGCGCACGGAACATTGGAGCCACTGGGGTCCCTATCTGAGCGACCGGCAGTGGGGCACGGTCCGCGAGGACTATAGCGCCACCGGGGAAGCGTGGACGTATTTTCCGTTCGAGCACGCGCGCTCGCGGGCATACCGCTGGGGTGAAGACGGCATCTTCGGCATCAGCGACGACCATCAGGTCCTCTGCTTCGCGCCGGCCTTCTGGAACGGCAACGACCCGATCCTCAAGGAACGCTTCTTCGGCCTCTCGGGGCCGCAGGGCAATCACGGCGAGGACGTCAAGGAGCTCTACTACCACCTCGAAAACGTGCCGTCGCACGCCTACATGCGCGCGCTCTACAAATATCCGCAGCGCGCGTTTCCTTACGCCGGCCTGGTTGAAACGAACGCCCGCCGCACGCGGCTCGACCCCGAATACGAATTGGTCGATACCGGTATCTTCGCCGACGACGCCTACTTCGACATCGAAGTCGCCTACGCGAAGCGCACGCCGACGGATATCTCGGTCGCCATCACGGCCACCAACCGTGGGCGCACGCCGGCGCCGCTCCACGTGATTCCGCAACTATGGTTCCGCAACACGTGGTCGTGGACGCACGACGCGCCGCGCCCTTCGATCGCGGCCGCGAGGCACGTCGCGAACGCCTTCATCGCCTCGGCGCCGGGACAGCCTGTTTACGAACTGTACGCCGAAGGTCCGGCACTTGCATATTTCGTCGAGAACGAAACCAATTTCGAGGCGCTCTTCGGCGTCGCCAGCCCCCAGCCGTACGTGAAGGACGGCATCGACCGCACGATCGTTCGGGGCGAGCGCGACGCGGTCAACCCCGCGGGTACGGGCACCAAACTGGGGCTCGACTACGCGTTCACGCTCGAACCGGGCGAGTCGCGCACGATCCGGCTACGGCTCTGCGCCGCGGCCTCGACCGGCCTGGTCGAGCCCGAATTGGGCGAGACGTTCGACGCCCTCTTCACGCAGCGCCGCTTCGAAACCGAGCGTTTTTTCGCCGCGCTCAACCCGTTTCCGGCTCACGCGGAATTGCACCGCGTGCAGACGACCGCCTTGGCCGGCATGCTGTGGTCCAAACAATTCTACGGGTACGTGGTGCGCGACTGGTTGCGCGGCGATCCCGCGATGCCGCCGCCGCCGCCGGAGCGTCTGACGGGCCGCAATCACGAATGGCTGCACCTCTACAACGACGACATCATCTCGATGCCCGACACCTGGGAATACCCGTGGTACGCGGCCTGGGACCTGTCCTTCCATACGGTCGTGCTGTCGCTGATCGATCCGACCTTCGCGAAGCGTCAACTGATCACGCTGACCCGCGAATGGTACATGCATCCGAGCGGCCAGATTCCCGCCTACGAGTGGGCCTTGCGCGACGTGAACCCACCGGTGCAAGCCTGGGCCGCGTACCGCATCTTTCAAATCGAACACAAAATGTATGGGATCGCCGATTACTTATTTCTCGAGCGCGTCTTCCAGAAGCTGCTGCTGAATTTCACGTGGTGGGTCAACCGCGAAGATCCCAACAGCGAAAACGTGTTCATGGGCGGCTTCCTCGGCCTCGACAACATCGGCATCTTCGACCGCAGCGCCCAACTGCCGACCGGCGGCCACATCGTGCAATGCGACGCGACCAGCTGGATGGCCGTCTTCGCGCTGGACATGATGGCGATCGCGCTCGAACTCGCGCAACACAATCCGTCCTACGAGGACATCGCCTCGAAATTCTTCGAGCACTTCCTCTACATCGCGGCCGCGATCAACAATAGCGAACCGAACACCGTCGGGCTCTGGAACGAAGACGCGGGATTTTACTTCGACCAGTTGGTGCTGCCGGACGGACGCCGCTTTCCGATGCGCGTCCGTTCGATGGTCGGCCTCCTGCCGCTGCTCGCCGTCGAGACGATGCAACCACAACTGCTCGAGCGCGTGCCGAATTTCAAGCGCCGCGTCGAATGGTTCATCCGTAATCGGCCCGAACTCGCCGGAAACGTCGCGAGCCTCTCTGCGGAGGGCATGGAGTCGCGGCGGCTGCTGGCACTGCTCGACGCCGACCGGCTCAAACGCGTGCTCCAGGCGATGCTCGACGAAGCGGAATTCCTGAGCGGCGGCGGCATCCGTTCGCTCTCGAAGTACCATCAAGCGCATCCGCTGGCGGTCAACGTCGACGGCGCGGAGTTTCGCGTCGACTACGCGCCCGCCGAATCGACCAGCGGAACGTTCGGCGGCAACTCGAATTGGCGCGGCCCGGTTTGGTTCCCGCTCAATTTCCTCTTGATCGAAGCCCTCCAGAACTTCCACTTCTTCTACGGCGATGATTACCGCGTCGAATTCCCGACCGGCTCCGGCAAGCTCGCGACGCTGTGGGAAATCGCCACCGACCTCTCGCACCGCTTGATCGGTCTCTTCTTGCCGGACCAAAGCGGCCGGCGTCCCTTCAACGGCGGCGTCGAGAAATTTCAAACCGACCCGCAGTTCCGCGACCTCCTGCTCTTCTACGAATTCTTCCACGGAGACAACGGCGCCGGGCTCGGCGCCGCGCATCAAACCGGCTGGACCGGGCTCGTGGCCAAATTGATCCAGCAGGTCAGCGAGTACGAGAACACCGGGAAGTCTCCGCTGGACTGGTCCTACGAGGCAAGTCCGAGTTCTGATACGGAGGCGCCGGCGTGACCGGCGTGCGCGGCCCCGTCGTCGAGACGGGCACGAACTATCCGCTCGGCGCGACCTGGGACGGCAAAGGCGTCAACTTCGCGCTGTTCACCGAGCACGCGCAACGCGTCGAACTCTGTCTCTTCGACGCCCGCGGCCGGCGCGAACTGCATCGCATCACGTTGCCGGCGCACACGGACGGCGTGTGGCACGGCTATCTGCCCGACGCGCGGCCCGGCCTCAAGTACGGCTACCGCGTCTCCGGACCGTACGACCCCGCCCGCGGCCAGCGTTTCAACTCGCACAAGCTCTTGATCGATCCCTATGCCAAGGCCCTCTCGGGAGCGCTGCGTTGGAGCGACGCGCATTTCGGCTACCGTATCGGCACGCCGCGCGGCGACCTGTCGTTCGACCGGCGCGACGACGCCTCGGGAATGCCGAAATCGGTCGTGGTCGACACGGCGTTCACCTGGGGCGACGACCGTCCTCCGCGCACGGCTTGGCGCGATACGATCGTCTACGAACTGCACGTCCGCGGTTTCACGATGCAGTTTCCCGGCGTGCCGCCGCCGATTCGCGGCACGTTTCTCGCGCTCTCTTCGCCGCCCGTCATCGCCTACTTCCAACGCTTGGGCATCACGGCGGTCGAGCTGCTGCCGGTCCACGCATTCGTGGACGACCGGACCTTGGTCTCGAAGCGCTTGCGCAACTATTGGGGATACAACTCCATCGGGTTCTTCGCGCCGCACCCGCTGTATCAGAGCGGCGAGTCGGTCAACGAGTTCAAGACGATGGTCAAGCAGTTTCACGAAGCCGGAATCGAAGTATTGCTCGACGTGGTCTACAATCACACGGCCGAAGGCAACCAAGAAGGGCCGACGCTGTGCTTCCGGGGGATCGACAACGTTTCGTATTACCGGCTGGCGAGCGATCCGCGCTACTACGACGACGCGACCGGCACGGGCAATTCGCTCAATCTCGACCACCCGCGCGTGCTTCAGCTGGTCATGGATTCGCTGCGGTACTGGGTGGAGGAAATGCACGTGGACGGGTTTCGGTTCGACCTCGCGCCGGTGCTGGCGCGCACGGCGACCGGCGTCGACCCCAACTCCGGTTTCTTCAAAGCCGTGCGACAAGACCCGGTGCTGGCCCGCGTCAAGCTGATCGCGGAACCCTGGGACGTCGGCCTCGGCGGGTACCAAGTCGGGCGCTTTCCGGCCGGCTGGTCGGAGTGGAACGACAAGTACCGCGACGGAGTGCGTCGCTTCTGGCAGGGCGTCGACGGTCTGGTACCCGAGCTCGCTTCGCGCTTGACCGGTTCGAGCGAGCTGTTCGATCACGCGGGCCGGCACGTCCGTTCGTCGATCAATTTCGTGACCGCGCACGACGGCTTCACCTTGGCCGACCTCGTCTCGTATAATCACAAGCACAACGATGCCAACGGCGAAGAGAATCGCGACGGCAGCGATAACAACAACAGTTGGAACTGCGGCCTCGAAGGCCCGACGGACGACGCCAAGGTGCTGGCCCTGCGCGCGCGACAACAACGCAACCTACTGGCCACGCTGCTGCTCTCGCAAGGAATACCGATGCTCTTGGCCGGCGACGAACTGGGCAAATCGCAGGAGGGAAACAATAACCCCTACTGCCAGGATTCGCCGCTGACGTGGCTGGACTGGTCGTCGCCGCGCGATCCGGCGTTATACGATTTCGTCACGGGCCTGATCCATCTGCGGCGCACGTGCCGCGCCTTCCGGCGCGAACGCTTCTTCAAGGGCACGACGCTCGCCGACGGTTCCCGCAAGGACATCACGTGGCTGCGCCATCAAGGCGTCGAAATGCACGAAGGCGACTGGTTCGACCCGAGCCGGCGCGAGATCGGCCTGTGCTTCGGCGATGAAGACGCCGGTCCGAGCGACCGGCTCTTCCTCTTGTTTCTCAACGCACACGATGCCGAGCTGCCGCTGGTACTGCCGGATCACCCGGCGGGCTGGGATCTTTACCTCGACACGGCGGGCGATCCCGCGGGGAACGTCTTCAACCCGCTGCCCGCGGGCGACACGCACCTGATGCAACCGCGCTCCCTGGTCCTCTTCCGTTCGCGGCCGCTGCCGGCACGATGATCGCCCCCGAACGCGCCTACATTCCACCGGCGCTCGAAGGTGGACGCGCCTGGGGCTTCGGCGTGAACCTCTACGCGCTGCGTTCGCAGCGGAACTGGGGCGTCGGCGACTTCACGGATCTGCGCGACTTCGTGCGCTTCGCCGCGCGGGCGGGCGCGGATATCGTGGGCGTCAACCCGCTGCACGCCCTTCACTACGTGGAGCCCGAAGCGGCGAGCCCGTACTCCCCGACCAGCCGTTACTTCCGCAATCCGCTCTACATCGACGTCGAAGCGGTGCCCGAATTCTCGGCCGCGACCGCCAAGGCGGCGGCCGTGCGCGAACGGATCGCCTCGCCCGCCTTCGCGGCGGAGTTGGCCCGCTTGCGCGACGCGCCGTCCGTCGCCTATGCCGGCGTGGCCCGGGCCAAGTGGTTCGCGCTCGCCGAGCTCTACGCGGTCTTTCGCGACGCGCGCGGCGAACGGCGCGAGCGCTTCCGCGAGTTCGTCGAACGCGGCGGCGAACGCTTGGAACGCTTCGCGGTCCACGAAGCCTTGACCGAGCATTTCGCGCGCGACGAGGGCCGGGTCCGCGGCTGGCAGACCTGGGAGGCGGCCTATCGCGACGCGGACTCACCGACGGTCCGCGCCTGGGCGGCGAAGTTCCGGCGGCGGGTCGATTATTTCAAATATCTGCAATGGCTCGCCGACGAGCAGTTGGCGGCCGTGGCCGGCGAGGCGCGCGCGCTCACGATCGGGCTCTACCTGGACGTCGCGGTCGGCGTCGACGTCAACAGCGCCGACGTCTGGTCGGATCCCGGAGCGTACGTCCTCGACGCGACGGTCGGCGCGCCGCCCGATCCGCTGGGTCCGTACGGACAGAATTGGGGACTGCCGCCGCTCGCGCCCGACGCGATGCTGCGCGACGCCGGCGCGACCTTCGCCGAGTTGCTGGCGGCCAACATGCGCCACGCCGGCGCCTTGCGGCTCGATCATGCGATGGCGCTGCTGCGCCTCTTCTGGATTCCGCTCGGGAAGACGCCCGCCGACGGCACCTACGTCAACTACCCGCTCGACGCGTTGCTTGCGATCGCGCGCGCACAGAGCACGCTCGCGCACTGCACCATCGTCGGCGAAGACTTGGGCAACGTCCCCGACGGCTTTCGCGACCGCATGGAAGGCGAGGGCATCCTCTCGTACCGTTTACTCCTCTTCGAACGCGAGCCCGACGGGAGCTTCAAGCGGCCCGGCGCCTACCCGAAGCTCGCGCTCGCGACCGCGACGACCCACGACTTGCCGACGCTCGCGGGTTGGGCGCTGGGCCGCGACGTTACGACTCGGCTGCAGATCGGCTTGACCTCCGCGGAGGCCGCCGGCGCCGCGCTCGATGCGCGGCGCGTCGAGGTCTCGCGCTTGCTCGAAACCTTGCGCGAACACGGCACGCTCGACGAGACGGCCTTCGCCCTGCTGCACCGCGCGATCGACGCGCGCTCGACCGATGCGGACGTGTACGATCTCCTCGTTCGCGCCGCCTACCGATTCTTGGCCGAGACGCCCGCGCGGGTGGTGCTCGTGCAGCTCGACGACGCCGCGCTCGAGTTGGATCAAGTCAATTTACCGGGAACCTTTACTGAATACCCGAATTGGCGCCGCAAGAGCCGCCTGCGGCTGACCGACATCGCGCGCGACGATCGCATCGCCGCCCTGTCGGCCGAAGTGAGCGCTCGCGTGAAGGGAGGCAACAGCCGATGAAAGCCATCGTCATGGCGGGCGGTGAGGGGTCGCGACTACGGCCGCTGACGTCGCGCCGGCCGAAACCCCTGGCGCCCGTCGCCAACAAGCCGGTGATGGAGCACATCGTCGATCTGCTGCGACGCCACGGCATCTCCGATATCGTCGCGACCTTGCACTATCTCGCCGACGAGATCGAGAGTTACTTCGGCGACGGTTCGTCGTTCGGCGTCGGCATGAGGTACGTCGTTGAGGACACGCCGCTCGGTACGGCTGGAGCGGTCAAGCTAGCGGCCGAACTGTTGGGCAACGAACCATTCCTCGTGATCTCGGGCGACGCGCTGACCGACCTCGACCTCTCGGCGCTGGTCGAGGATCACCGCGCGAGCGGCGCGGCCGCCACGATCACCTTGCAACGCGTCACGAACCCGCTCGAATTCGGCGTCGTCATCACCGACGAGAACCGGCACATCACGCGCTTTCTCGAAAAGCCGTCCTGGGGCGAGATCTTTTCCGACACGATCAATACCGGCATCTACGTCCTGGAACCGGCGGTCCTCGAGTACATGGAGGCCGGTCGCTCCTACGACTTCTCGCGCGACATCTTCCCGCGGCTGCTGCACGAAGGCAAGCTGATCAACGGCTACGTCGCGAGCGACTACTGGACCGACATCGGGAACTTGCAGCAGTATCAGCAGGCCAACTACGACGCGCTGGCCGGCAAAGTGCGCTTGGAAATCCCCGGCACGGAGGCCACGCCCGGCGTCTGGCTGAGCGAAGGGTGCCGCATCGACCCGCAAGCGCGCTTGATCGCGCCGCTCGTGCTCGGGCGCAACGTCGTCGTGGAAGCCGGCGCCACGGTCGGCGCCGATACGGTGCTCGGCAACTCGACGATCGTCGCGCGCAACGCCCGGGTCACGCGGACCGTCGCATGGGCCGATTGTTATTTCGGCGAATCGAGCGTCGTCGAAGGTTGCACGGTCGCCGATCGCAACATCGTCAAGGACCACGTGACCGTCGGCGACGGCGTCGTCATCGGCAGCAACTGCAACCTGGGCAGCGGCGTCGTCGTGCGGCCCAACATCAAGATGTGGCCGGACAAAACGGTCAATTCCGGTGCCATCGTCTCGATGTCGCTGATCTACGGCATCAAGTGGCCCGGGTCGCTGTTCGGAGCCGTCGGCGTGAGCGGTCTGGCCAACGTCGAGATGACGCCCGAGTTCACGCTCAAACTCGGGCAAGCCTTCGGTTCCTCGCTCAAGCCGGGACAAACGGTCATGACCAGCCGCGACGCGCATCCCGCGGCACGCGTGATCAACCGCTGCATCATCTCCGGCCTCTTGGCGGTCGGCATCAACGTCGAGGACCTGCGCGCGATGCCGCTGCCGCTGGCGCGCTACGCGACCCGCATGGGCGGCGACGGCGGCTCGCACACCCGCATCGATCCGAGCGACCCGAACTCGGTGCTCGTGGAACTGATGGACGCGAGCGGCATCAACGTCGACAAACCGACCGAACGCAAGATCGAGAATCTGTTCTTCCGCGAAGACTTCCGGCGCACGGGGATGGACGAGGTCGGCCTGCTGTCGTTTCCGGCCCGAACCCTGGAACTCTACACGAGCGAAATGCTGCAGGCGCTCAAACCCCGCGCGTTGCCGCAAGCCAATTTCAAAATCGTCGTCGACTACGGTTACGGCAACGCCGCGCTCGTGATGCCGCGCGTGCTCTCGAACCTCGGGGTCGATATCGTGGCGCTCGACGCCTACTACGACGAACCCAAGGCGCGCACGTTTCGCATCGACCGCGAGCGCTACATCGAGCAGTTGCGCACCGTCACCTTGACGCTGGGCGCCAATCTCGGCGTGCTGCTCGATCACGACGGTGAGTCGTTCGCGCTGGTCGACGATCTGGGCCGCGTGATCGCCGGCAACCGTCTGCTCGCGCTCGTTTCCTTGATGGTCTGCCGGGCGCAGCCGGGGGCGCGAGTCGCGATACCGGTCACCACGCCGAGCGCGATCATTCGGCTGGTCGAATCGGTCGGCGGAACCGTGACCCGCACCAAGAGCGACCGGCGCTCGATGATGGCGCTGGCCGCCAAAGAGCGCGACACGCTGGCCTACGGCAGCGGCTTCAAACAGGAACCGATCTTCCCCGAGTTCCAGCCGGCTTTCGACGCGCTCTACGCGACCGTCAAGGTCCTGGAAATGCTCGCGCTCGAGGGCCGGCCCTTGCACGAGCTCAACGATCTGATCCCGCACTGGTTCTTCCGCCACCGCGCGATCAGCTGTCCGTGGGAACGCAAAGGCGAAGTGATGCGCACGATCGCCGACGACTACGCCGACGAAGAGATGGAGCTCTTCGACGGCGTCCGCGTCGACACCAACGGCGGCTGGTTCCTCGTGCTGCCCGACGCGTCGGACCCCTCGGTCAACGTCTACGCCGAAGGCCAAACCAACGACGATGCCGACCGCCTCGTCGAGGAAGTCTCACACCGGATCGAAACGCTGGTTGAGGTCTAGCGCTAGACCAGTTCGGCGGCGGCGTACAGCGAGTGAAGTTCGGCCTCGCCGCCGAGCAAGTCCGTCAAATTTTTCACGCGCTCGATCTCGTCGCCCAGATCTTTGCGAACGAGCGGGACCTGATTCTTCTCCGTGTCGTCCACGAGGCTCGAGAGCACGGTCGTGTTGCTCAGCGTGGCGGAAGCGGTCGACCAACTGCGCGCGTCGACGAGCGCGGCGTAAAAGGCTTCTTCGACGGTCGTGTCGCGCCAGGTGCGTTCGTCCGTGACGATCGGAAACGAGACGGCCTTCCCGCCGCGCTCGACTTCCACGACGGGCTGCTTCAGCTTTCGCAAAGTCAGGCCGGCGGCGCCGGCGGCTGCCGCGACCCGGAGGCAACGCGAAACGTAGACGTCGCGATCACTCGGCACGCTCATATCACGGGTTATCGGACGCTCGCCGCGATTTTCTTAGCAGCCCGCGGCGGCGCGCGTGGCCTCGCGGTGGGCGCCGGCTACGGCTGAGCGGCGAGAGGCTGAAGCTAGGGAAAGGAGGCGATCAGCTCGATCGGACCCACGATCCGGTCGTTAAACGCTTCGAGATCTTCCGCGGGAATCCACAACTCGCGGTGAACGCGCGCTCCGACCTGTTGCACGGGATATTTCTCGAGAAACGCCGCGTCCACGCGGAAACGCAGGACGTGACCCGCTCCGGACGCCTTCACGTTCCAATCCCGCGCGATCGCTCGCGCGTATTCTTCGTTTTCGACGGGATAGAAGATCGGCTGTTCCGGCAAGCGCGGCGGAAACCGCGTCCAACCGGACTCCGCGATCAGCTCCAGCTCGCGCGGCCCCACGGGCCGGAAAAGCGTTCGCGTAATCGGCACCGTCATCAGTTCGAGCTTTTCCACAGAAAGCCATTAAGAACGACGATTTCGCCCGTGATCCAGTCGGTAAACATCGCTTCGACATTCGCAATCGCCTTCACGATGTCCGCGCCGGTCAGATCGGTGGGCTTATTGTCTTGATACACCAGCAGCATACCTGGACGATCGCGATATCGTTCGCCGAGCGCCCAAAAATCGGCGTTGTCGTAGGTGACGACGATTCTATTCTGCTCGCGGGCGAATAGGAATACCGTCGCATCGTCGGCTCCGCCGCCTAATTCGTCGATCGATCTGACGACGTCGTGACCCGCAGCAACGAGGGCATTTCGCGTGAGGCCTATCGGTGGGCGCCGGCTACGTAGGCGACCTTGTGCGACAAAGCCTCGAGGACGGTCGGCCAGAGGTAACGGTTCGCGGTGGCGTAGCCGGCTTGACGCATGCGGTCGGCGGCGCGTTCGTCGCCGAACGAGGCGCGCAGATATTCCGCCAGTTCGCGTCCGTCGTTCGTGTCGCAGACGATCGCGTTGACGAAGGGTTCGGCGTATTCTTCACCGGTGGCGCCGCAGACCGGGATGCCGCCGGACGCCATCACTTCGAGGCCGACCAGTCCGAACGGCTCCTTGCTGCTGTTGGCGAGCACCGCGTCGCTCGCGACGTAGAGCGCGAAGAGGGTCGCATCCGGCAGAAACGCCTGCAGGTGCACGATATCGGCTTGCGCCGCCGCTAGCCCGCTCGCGACCGCTTCACCGTCGTCGCCGTCGGCCTCCACGCGCTCGACGGTCAAGCCGCGGGCGCGAGCGTGGGCGAAAACTTCGCTACCGTACGGTTCGCGACCGCCCCGCAGAACGAGCTGCGGCGTGAAGCCCATGGTGCGTAACTCGGCCACGGCGTCGATGGCCTGCAGCCAATTCTTGTCGGGATCGAAGCGGCCGACCTTGAAGAGCGCGGGACGCCCGCGCAGGGCTTGGCGCAAGCGCGCGACCAGCTCGCGCGGCGGGCCGTCGAGCAGGCTCTCGTCGATGCCGTTGGGGACGACCAGCGCCGGGACGCCCCAGCGGGCGAGTTCGAAGCGCATGTACTTGCTGACCGTCGTGACCGCCGCCGCGCGGCGCAGCGCGCTCCAGTCGATCCGGTCGAACCCGTAGGTGTTGTTCGCATTCCACAGGATCGTCACCGCATCGCGCCAGCCGCGCGCCCGCAACAACGCGTCGAGCGCGATCGTGGCCGCCACCGTCTGCCACTCCTCGGCGATCACCAAGACGCGTTCCCCGGCGGCCACGGCCGGCCCCACGATATCGGTGACGACGAACGCCGGAACGCTTACCGAATAGTCTCGTACTTTATTATCCTCGCCGTCGTAGACGTTGCGCGGATGGTAGGCCGAGATCCACTGGCACCAGCGCCGCAAGGTCACGCCGGGCGCGAACTCCTCGACCGGCGGCAGCGCGGGATCGCCCACGAAGAACAACGAGGTCGCGACGCCGGCGTCGCCAAGCGCTCGCGCGAACGACGTCTCGCGCGTGCCCAGGCCGCCAACCGACGAGTAACGATCGGGTCCCTCGAACGAAAGTAGCGCGGCTATTCGGTGACCAGCGATCACGAAGCGTCCCTCCGACGTTGGCGTTCACGCGCCCGCGAAGGCGAACCTCCAGCACGGACGGCTCGCTCGCCCCCCGATTTGAACTTCTCGAAATCGCGGTAAGGAGCACGCATGAAGCAAGGAACGTTCGTCACCATCCTCGGCCTTGCGCTCGCCGCCTCGGCGATCGCCGCCACCGCCTCCACCGGGCCCTCGTCCGGCAACGCCGCTCAAGGGGCGGCATCACCGCTCCCCACGCCATCGAGCATGGCCTCGATGCAACCGATGTCGTCCCCGTCTCCGATGAGCACCATGAAGCCGAGCTAACGCGCGCCCCGGAGCGGCGATCCGCCGAACTACGAAGCGGCCGCTCCGAGTCCGCGCAGCACGTATTGCAAGATCCCGCCGTGGCGATAATACTCCGCTTCGTCGGGCGTATCGATGCGCACGACCACGTCGAAGCTCTTCGATGCGCCCGAGAGGTCGGTATCGCTCGCGCGGACGCGTAAGCGACTGCGCGGCGCGATGCGTTCGGTCAGCCCGGTGATGTCGAAGATCTCCTCGCCGCTGAGCCCGAGCGACTCGCGATCCTGGCCGGGCACGAACTCGAGCGGCAAGATGCCCATGCCGATCAGATTGCTGCGGTGGATGCGCTCGAACGACTCGGCGATCACGGCCCGGATGCCGAGCAGCATCGGCCCCTTGGCCGCCCAGTCGCGCGACGACCCCGAACCGTACTCCTTGCCGGCGAGCACGACGAGCGGCGTCCCGTCGCCTTTATATCTTGCCGCCGCATCGAAGATCGGCATCTGCAAGCCCTCCGGCAGATACCGGGTGACGCCGCCTTCGACGCCGGGCACCAGCGCGTTGCGCAAGCGCACGTTGGCGAACGTGCCGCGTGCCATCACCTCGTGGTTGCCGCGCCGCGCGCCGTACGAGTTGAAGTCCGCGGGCGAGACGCCCCGCTCGATCAGATACTTTGCCGCCGGACTATCCTTGGCGATGGAGCCGGCAGGCGAGATGTGGTCGGTCGTGACGCTATCGCCTAGAACGGCGAGCGCGCGCGCGCCCACGATGTCGCCTGGAGCCTTCGGCTGCGCCGGCATGCCCTCGAAGTAGGGCGGCTTCTTGACGTATTCGCTCGCGGGGTCCCAGCCGTAGAGTTCGCTGGTCGCGACGTCGAGCTTGCGCCAATTCTCGTCGCCCGCGAACACGTCGGCGTAGCGGGCGCGGAATGCCGCCTCCGTTACCGCGAACCCGACCGCCGCGTCGATCTCGCCGTTGGTCGGCCAGAGGTCGCGCAAGTACACGGGGCTGCCGTCCGACCCGATGCCCAGCGGCTCGGTGGTCAAATCGATATCCATCCGCCCGGCCAGCGCGTACGCGACGACCAGCGGCGGCGACGCCAGATAGTTGGCGCGAACTTGCGGATGGATGCGGCCTTCGAAGTTGCGATTGCCCGAGAGCACGGCCGCGACGATCATGTCGTGCTCGGCGACCGATTGCGCGACGTCGTCCGGCAATGGCCCGCTGTTGCCGATGCAGGTCGTGCAGCCGTAACCCACGAGGTTGAAGCCGACCTCGTCGAGATAGCGCTGGAGGCCGGCTTTCGCCAAATAGTCCGTCACGACTTTGGACCCGGGCGCGAGGCTCGTCTTGACCCAAGGCTTGCGCGTCAAGCCCCGTTCGACGGCCTTCTTCGCCACGAGCCCGGCACCGATCATGACGGCCGGATTCGACGTGTTCGTGCACGAGGTGATCGCCGCGATGACGACCGCGCCGTCGGAGAGCGCCGTCTCGGGCCGCGCCGCGACCGCGATCCCGCCGCCGCCCTCGTCTTCCAACCGCGCGACCGCATACTCGGTGCTCTTGCCCGCGCCGGCCCCATCGCGCGCAGCTTGCCAGCCCTCGAGCGCGCGGCCGAATTCCGCTTTCACGTCGCTGAGCGCCACCCGGTCCTGCGGCCGGCGCGGGCCCGCGAGATTGGGCACGACGCTCGTGAGATCGAGTTCGACGACGTCGGTGAAAATCGGGTCGAGCGAATCGTCGGTGCGGAACAGGCCTTGCGCGCGCGCGTAGGCTTCGACGAGTGCGATCTGCTCCGGCGCGCGGCCGGTCAGCTTCAAATACGAGAGCGTCTGATGGTCGATCGGGAAGATCGCGATCGTCGAACCGTACTCGGGCGACATGTTCCCGATCGTCACCCGGTCCGCGACTCCCAGGTTGGAGAGACCGGTTCCGAAGAACTCGACGAACTTCCCGACGACGCCCTTGCGGCGAAGCATCTCGGTGACGGCCAACACGAGGTCGGTCGAGGTCACGCCCTCGCGCAGCGCCCCCGTGAGGCGCACGCCGATCACTTCCGGAATCAACATCGTCACGGGCTGGCCGAGCATCGCGGCTTCCGCCTCGATGCCGCCCACGCCCCAAGCCAGCACGCCGAGCCCGTTGGCCATCGTCGTGTGCGAATCGGTCCCGACGACGGTGTCGGGGTAGGCGGCGCCGCCGCCTTCGGCCGTGGTCCCGCCGCCGCCGGCACCGAACACGACGCGCGCGAGATACTCGATGTTGACTTGGTGGACGATGCCCGTATCGGGGGGCACGGCCCGGAAATTCGCGAGCGCGTGCTGGCCCCACTTCAGGAACGCGTACCGCTCGCGATTGCGGTCGAACTCCAGTTGCGCGTTCTCGGCGAACGCGGACGCGGTGCCGAAGCGATCGACCTGCACCGAGTGATCGATCACGAGCTCGACCGGCTGCAGCGGGTTGATCGCATTCGGATCGCCGCCCATTTCGGCCATCGCGTCGCGCATGGCCGCGAGATCGACGACGCACGGCACGCCGGTAAAGTCCTGAAGCAACACGCGCCCGGGCCGGTAGGCGATCTCCGTGTCGCTCGCGTCGCCCGGGTTCCAGGAGGCCAACGCCGCGACGTCGTCGCGCGTGACGCTCCGGCCGTCTTCGAAGCGGACGAGATTTTCCAGCAAAATCTTCAGGCTGAACGGCAAGCGCGAAACGCCGTTGAAGCCGGCGCGCTCCAGCGCATCGAGGCGGAAGATCGTGTAGGACCGGTCGCCGACGGCGAGCGTGCTTTTCGCCTGAAAACTATCGGGGTGCGCGTTCTGCATAACGCTCCCGGCGTTCGCTACTCGGGAGGGAGCCCCCCGGTGCGAACGCGCGCGACGCGCGGCGCGCCGCGCTGCGCGCCGGCGACGGTCAGCGCCACGGCGCCCGAGAGCAGCTCGTGGAGCGGTTCTGCTACTAAACTCGCACGCCAGGCGCTGGCGTCGAGCGCGCGCGCCACATCCTCGGGAGTCTTAGGCAGCTCGCGCGCGACGCGCTCGAGTGCGGCGCGCGTAACGAGCAGCCCGGAAGGCAGCCCGTTGTCCGCCGCGATGCCGCTTGCGAGGACGGCCAGGCAGGAGACGATCGCTTCGCGATCCGAGCCGGCCGGCCGCGCCGGCTTCTTCGGAAGATCCGCGTCGGCGACGGCGACGCCGGCCGCGACCGCCGCCACGATCCGGTCGCCGTAGGCCTTCCGGGCGCCGGCATC
>Ga0116227_10009545_pt1 | contig 17556 bp, 15 predicted proteins | sample S1TSphgellanicum_FD_89693 | JGI IMG/M metagenome (GOLD analysis project Ga0116227, IMG submission 89693) | Host-associated microbial communities from peat moss isolated from Minnesota, USA - S1T2_Fb - Sphagnum magellanicum MG | ecosystem: Host-associated > Plants > Peat moss > Unclassified... | reverse complement strand
TTAGGTGGGCAAGGTAATTTGCTCGGGTACCGGCAATTTCGTTTTGCTGGACAGCATAGTTTTTACAATAATTTAGAACTTCGTTTTAAACTAGGTGATTTTGTAAGTTATGTACTGCCCGGACAGGTAGGTTTAATGGGTTTTTATGACGTTGGCCGAGTTTGGGCAGATCATGAAGAATCTGATCTATGGCATCACGGTGTTGGTGGGGGCGTATATTTTGCGCCTGCATCATTAGCTGTTGTACGCTTTATAATGGGGCATTCTACCGAAGGCTGGTATCCTTATGTCTCAATTGGCTTTAGATTTTAGCTTTAGAAAAATTAAAATCTATGGCCATTAATTTAGCCTGATTTGGGCTAATAACCTGAGCCTAAACTGACAAACGCTAAATTTTAATTTTTTATTTTTGCAAAAAAAAAGTCTGATGAATACAAATGTGATCCGGTTAAATGAAAATGAATGTATTCATTGTCTTGTAAAGTCTACCTTGTCCTTTAGGCCACTGGTTGCCTATTTAAAAGCCAGACTTAAAACCGAGCATACCTTAAAATCAGAATTTTATAGGTTTTTATTGGAAAAAATAGAACGGGATACACAACTGACCAAAGAGATTAGTGCCGAAGAGCTTTCCAAATATCAAGATACTTTAGAACTTGTATTTACCATTTTAACGCCGCTCATGGCCAATGAAAATGATTTATACTGGGCCTTAAGCACACCCATACCCGATCAGATTTTTTAAAGTACAAATGCCTTTTACGAATTTTTTAAAGGACGCAACCCTGAAGGAAAGGTAAACAAAACAAACGAACCTTTAGAACGTCAGCATATCAGATTCATTTACCGGATGATTTTAGACCGTTTTTATAAATTTAATTCGGTTTTAAAAAATGAAATTATATATGCACATATAGATCCAAAAAGTAAGCTTACACAATATTATAATATTCAAACGGATACCCAGTTTGTAGATATACAATATACTGGCACTTTGCCAGAAATTAATTTTGAACAGCTGGCCTACCATTTTCAGGAAGGCAATGAAATAGAATTTTTAGAGCATATATTGCCTTTAAGCCAATTTACTTTTGATGGCTTTACCGTGATATCTTTAACCGACGTAACTCTGCAGCATGCCATTGAAGGTATCCGTAATGCACTGGTTGATCATAATTACCAAACAGAATCTTATAACCATGTGATACAGGCCCTAAAAACGCTAGGAAGAAATGGTGACCTGGAATTTGGCCTGTTGCCTTTTTTAACGGTAAACAAAAAACTTGTTTTCGATAACCAGGAATTTGCACAGAGCAAGCTCATCAACTCAGCACGGGAGTTTGCCCTAGAAGAAGAAGTTTTTTATGAGCTGGTAGAAAAGTACAAAGAGAACCCACATTCCATCTTTGTAAAAGCAATTAATGATGATCAGATTTTAAAAGATCCCTTTTTAAGAGTTTTAAAGCAGGCTGGAGTTTGTTCATATTCCATAATGCCTGTTTTTTATAATAACCAGCTTGCTGGGGTAATGGAGATCTATTCCAGTAAAGAATTTGCAGTTGATGACCGCTTAATTTCAAGGCTACAGCCTGCAATGCCTTTAATAGGACAGTTGTTTCAATACAGTATTGAGCAGTTTGAATCTATCATGGATGCTGTTTTAAAAGATAAATTTACAGCTTTGCAGCCTTCAGTACAGTGGAAATTTAATGAGGCTGTATGGTCTTATATTAAAAAAAATAAAAACAGCAATAAACCCAGAGAAATAGAAACTGTTTCATTTAAAAATATGTACCCTTTATTTGGGGCTATTGATATTCGAAATTCGACCATTGAACGTAATTTGGCATTACAGGAAGATATGCGGGTACAATTGGAAAACCTTATAGACACCCTGAACAAGCTGCGCAACCACGTGCATCTGGATTTAACAGATAAATTTTTGTTTAATTGTAAAGACTGGCTGGAAAAAATCTGTGATTTTGCAACATCAAATGAAGAAATGCAATTAAACACCTTTTTAGAGGCCGAAATTTATCCTTTTCTATCGCTTGTTAAAACCAGTAATGCCACCACGGCCAAAATTATTGATCAATACTTTTTAAGCATTAAGCAAGAAACAGGCGTGGCTTTTCAAAATAGGCGCAAACTAGAAGTGTCTATGCAAATGATTAATACAGAGGTAAGCCAGTTTTTAGAAAATGCTCAGGAGAACCTTCAGGCGTCTTATCCTTGTTATTTTGGCAAGTTTAGAACTGATGGTGTAGAATATGATATTTATATTGGGCAGGAAATTGCACCCGAAAAACCTTTTGATACTTTATATTTAAAAAATATAAGGCTTTGGCAACTCACTTCTATGGTTGAAATTGCCAGATTAACCAAAAGCTTAATTGCAGAAATGCCGAGACCTTTACAAACAACCCAGTTGATATTTATTCACTCAAATGCTATAGATATTAGCTTTAGAAATGATGAACGCCGCTTTGATGTAGAGGGAGCGTACAATATCCGCTATGAAGTGGTCAAAAAACGCATTGATAAAGTACTGATTAAAGGAACTTCAGAGCGTTTAACCCAGCCTGATAAAATTGCCATGGTATATTTTAATGCTGATGAGGCAAATGAATATAAAGAGTACATTAAGTACCTACAGGACCAGGGTTACTTAAATGACGATTTAGAAGCACTGGCCTTAGATGAACTGCAGGGTGTTTCTGGTTTAAAAGCTTTAAGGGTAGGTGTAAAATATTTAAATGAGGCGGGTTAATCCGCGTTTTAAAATATTTTCCTCAATAAGGTTTTATTAAAGTTTAAGTCCCCCATTTTTAAATAAATCATATGCAGTTTGGTAATTTGCAATGCCTTGGTTAATAATTGCCTGTGGAAATTTTGTTGAAAGCTGTTCATTTTTAGCCTTATTGTAAAGATAGGTTTCTACCTTGCGCTGTGGACTTAAAATAACCAAACTGTCTGCTTTCATATAAACCAGTTTTTGATAGGTGCCCAGCACTGCTCTAGGCTCATATGTTGGGTCTAAAACGTTTTTGCCATAAAAATTGCTCGTATATTGCCAGCCCATCAAAGACCACAGTGTAGGAAAGAGGTCAATTTGTGAGGTCATTTGTTTGATTTGCAGTGGTGGTATGTTTTTAACATTTAAGATCATGCATGGAATCTGGTATTTAGAAATGTCAATTTCATTTTTACCCGCACTGCTTGCGCAATGATCAGCAACAATGATAATGATGGTATTTTCAAACCAAGGCTTATTTTTAATGTTTTTTAGAAACTGGCCTATCGCGTAATCTGTATAGCGTACAGCACCTTCCCGGGTACCCACAGGTAAACTGATTTTGTGGTCAGGATAGGTAAAAGGCCTATGGTTTGAAGTAGTCATGATAAAATTGTTGAACAGTTTTTTGTTCCGGTATTTTTCATCCGCATCTTTTATCACTACGTTAAAAATGTCTTCGTCACAAACACCCCAGGCATTTTCAAACTTCACTTCATCATTGGTAATGATTGTTCTTTTGCCATCAAAAGTTTCATTAAGCAATTTGCGCCCTCTGTCTACGATATCATAACCATTGTTCCCGAAATAATGGCTCATATTATCAAAATAACCATCACCGCCATAAAAAAAAGTGTTGGTATAACCTGCCTGCTTAAATACATTGCCCAGTGTTTGTAAATGGGTATTGTCTGTTCTTCTAACAATACTGCTTCCGGGCGTAGGCGGTATTGATAGTGTTAAGGCTTCCATTCCTCTTACGGTACGCGTGCCTGTAGCATACATATTGCTAAAAAAAATACTTTGGTTGGCTAATGAATCCAATACGGGTGTAATTTGCGCTGTATTGCCAAAATGTGCCATGAAATCGGCACTTAAGCTTTCAACAGTAATCATGATTACATTGGGTTTGTAAGCCGTAGAAGTTCCCTTAATTGTTCTTTTAATAGAAGTTCCATTATTTATAAAAGTACTGTTGCTTTCGGTAAGTTCCTTTCTGATCAGTTTAAAAGCTTCTTTTTGATCCATCAAACTATAAAAATCATTATAGTTGAGTTCATTGTTTTTAAAAGCTGCAAAAAAAGAATAAATACCCGCTTTGCTCAATTCATTTTCATATCTGCTGTTTCCACGTTCAGCCCATGCATTTTTAACAAACAGGCCGAAAAGAACAGCAAAAATAATTAAGCCACCAGAGGTGATTAATCTGTTTTTAAAAGATATTTTACTGTTAAAGCTCTTTTTAAATAAATTGAGCTTATAAAAAATAAATGTAACAACTAAGGCAAGCAAGAGCATGCCCGATATAAGCAGAGGCAAAGGATAAGATTCATTAATGTTGTTGATCACCTCGTAGGTGTAAATCAAATAATCTACAGCAATGAAGTTAAAACGGCTTTCAAATTCCTGCCAAAATGTTAATTCGGCAAAGAAGGAGAATAGGGTAATCAGTACAAAGAGAAAAAATAATGCAATTGTTAGAAATCTGTTCCATTTAGAGCCATAAAACCTATTTGGAACAAACAATAGGTACAGCGCATATACTGTACATAATAATGTACCTGTGCCAGTATCATAAAATAGGCCTGTTAAATAAATTTTTAATATAGCCAGCAAACTGAAACTTGTGTGTTTCCATGCTGCAATAAGCAATATGTTGCGCACTAAAAATGATACTAAAATAAAATATCCTAAAAATGCTGAATAAATAGAATATCTATTTTTTATTGTATTTGTTGGCATGGCGATAATAACAGGTTAGATTAGTTTTAACCAATTGATGGCGTTCTTATTTTAAATAATTTGCAATAATACACAGAAGCATCTAAAATTCATTAAAAATAATAATGTACTTGTTTTAGGTGTTGGATTAACTGCAGAGCCACATTGGTTTGCCCAATAAACCTTAAATAAAGGACATAAAAAAAGTGGCAAGTTATTTGCCACTTTCTCACATTCATTAAAACTAGGTATTTTATCGTTTAGCCAGATAATCTGCAGTATCAGTACTAATTGAAAGTGCTTTCAGTTTATCGGTGTATAGTTTGTTCTTTTTGCCCATTACAATGGTGTGCTCACCTGTAAAACCGGCCAGTTTTAAATCAGAGTTTTCTTTGAGCACAGTGTACAGGCTTTCGGTGTTCGAGCTGATCTCTGCACGTGCATGGCCGCTTAAAAATACCTGGAGGTATTTCAGCTGCAGCTGGTCGGTATTTTTGACAACGGCATAACCGCTGGCGTCAATCCTGTAGATATTGTTTACATATACAACCACTTTGGCGGTTTCCGTTTCGCTGGAGCTGATCCGGAGCATGTTGCCCTGCTGTGTTACCGAAACGCGCCCGCTGTTGCCATCGGCATATTCTATGCCTTCTTTTTCGCGCTGAACAAGGGTCACCTCAACGTTCCCGCTGATTTTTACCCGCTTGATGCCCGATGGGCTGCTGATGGAAACTGGTGCTTTTTCATGTGCAGAGGCTACTGTTCCGAACAGTGAAGCAGAGATGGCAAGTACGGTTAAGGTAGATGCAAGAAGAGTTTTGATTTGAGTTTTCATAATATCGTTTTTTAATGGTGCTTATTTTTTAAAGGCCTGGCTTTTTTGCAGGTTTTGTAGATAAGACGCGTGCTTGGGACAAAAGTTGCAGGCTTTTTCTGCCTTTTATACCATACTGATCATGCAATCGACCAACAGGGGTTTTATGTAGACGAACGCGTATGAACTCCTCATGTATTTATGATGTATTTGCGTTGATAGAGGTATTGCATATTTTTTTTTACTACATTTAAATAAATTTTGATTGGAGTTATGAAGAAGAAAGTGGTTCTTTTGCAGGATAATAAAGATATTTTAGATATCATGGACCAGGTGCTGGACGAAGAAGGGTATGAAGTTGTTCCCTCGCTAACGACAGAGCCAATTGAGCAGTTGGATGAAATTGATCCTGATATTGTAATTGTTGATGATCATATTAAAGGTAAGGTTAAGGGATCAGAGGTGGTGAAAGATTTAAAATCCAATCCGGATACAGAAGAAATTCCTGCTGTACTCACTTCTACTTCGGATAAGTTGCCACAGCAGGCCGAAGCATGTAAAGCAGATGATTACATTCAAAAGCCATTTGATCTTGACCATATGGTTGAAGTTGTAAAGAGAAATGTTTGATCCATGCACATTGTTTCCTTTTAATGTGCGTAACAGCATTTTACACTACTTGAAACAAATGCATTTAAATCCTTGTTCTTATTTAAACTGATATGAAAAAGCCCGTTAAGAACAATTTATTAAAGAACCAGGTGCCTGTAAAATCAGGGTTAGATGCCTGGAATGAACGTCTGGAAGAGTATTTGGAACCGGAAGGCCATAATGATACAGAGGCTGATCAGCTTGCAAAATCATTCTCTGAAAAACAGCATATCAAATATCAAGCTTCCGCACCCAAGTCTGAAAATGGTTAATACAAAAGCAATTGTTTTTTGTAGCATTAAAAATACATTTTATTTATATAGTTAAATAATGCCAAACTGTTTTTGTTATTTGGTAGAAATAGTATATTGCATTCTAATTCATGAAATAAATGCAAAACATTTCTAAGCTTAACCAATATTAATGAAAAGGTCGTGGCTATTATTTATAATTTTCTTTTTTCTTTTTTCTTTTAACCAAATTTATGCTCAAGGCACTTCAAATAAAGGAAAAGATTTTTACGTGCCTTATTCTGCGCATTATGATGCACTTAATTCGAAATTAACTTTAATTCTTTCTGCAGATGTGCAAACAAATTATTCTATCTCCATTGGCAATACGGTTATTGCAACAGGTAGCATTGCCGCGAATACCTCGCAACAACAGATAATTAATCCGAATTCTTATAATGTTTATATAGCCAGTACTGAAACAAAAGAAGTTAATAAAGCGATACATGTAACGACTGATAAAGCAATTTCGTTGTACACTATAATGTCATATAATGCCCGCACAGGTGGTTCAATGATATTGCCAACCAATACATTGGGCAAAGATTATTATGCTTTTTCATATCAAAACTTTGGTGCTTCAATAGGTTATTCACAATTTACAGTTTTAGCTACTAAGGACGATACAGATATAGATATTATACCTACTCAAACATCAAGAAGTGGTGCGCATACTGCAAAAACTAAATTTACCATTAAATTAAATAAAGGCGATATATACCAATATCAATCTTTAAGTGATCTTTCTGGAAGTTATATTAGCAGCATTGGGGATTGTAAGCCTATAGCTGTTTTTTCCGGCAGTACTTGGACTGCGTTCTGTGAAGCTGGAAAACAGGGTACGCCTTCAGGTGGAGATAATTTATACCAGCAAATTTTCCCGATAAGTGCATGGGGGAAGAATTTTGTGACCGCACCATTTTATAATACATTACATGGGAATACAGATGCTTTTAGAATAATCGTATCGGATGATAATACCACAATAACCGTTAATGGAAGCACAACAAATGCTAACGGAACAACTTTAAATAATCCATATGCCAAAGGATCGGTAATTACTTTTTTTTCCACAGGTCCAAATTTAGTTTCGGGTACAAAGCCAATTGCTTTAGCTCATTATCAAACCTCTCAAAACTGTAATTTAAATAATTCACCAAACGTTAATTATCCTGGGGATCCCGAAATCACTTTGTTGAACCCTGTTGAGCAAACATTAAACGATATTACAGTTTTTTCAAAACTTAACTCTTTAAATCTACAAACTAATATAAATTCTTATTATATTAATGTGATTATTAAAACTGCTGATGTTGCCACTTTTAAAATGGATGGGATCAGCTATACATCCTCTTTTGTGCCCATAGCAGGCTCTATATATAGTTATGCAATTATTAATGTTACCAATTTGCAAGCACAGCACAGGCTGACATCTGATGGTGGTTTTTCTGCAATAGCATATGGTTATGGAAGCTTTGAATCTTATGCCTATCTAGCAGGTGCAAATGTTCAAAATTTCACTTTTCAAGTTAGAGATGCAACTGACCAAATTATTAATTCAGGCTGTATTAATGAAACATTAAAGCCTAGGATAAACCTTGCAGAGCCTGCTTTACAACTTGTTTGGAAGTTGGGTGGAATTTATACCAAAACAATTGATAATCCTGTACCTGAAATAACAGTTAAAGATGGGGTAACCTATTATACTTATATTTATCCAGATGAAATTACCTTTACAACTCCAGCTCCTGATGGATATATTTTTAATGTAAATGTAACCTATTTAAATACCACCAACTGTGGCAACACAGAAGACTTTTCAAGTACCTTTAAAGTTTTTGATCTGCCAAAAACTGCTTTTGATTTGCCTGAAAAAGTTTGTTTAGGAGATGAAATTTCTCCAATAGACAAAAGTACGGTGTCAGATTCACAAATAACCAAATGGGAATGGACGTTTGACGGGAAAAAAATTACAGATCAAAAACCGAAATACGCTTTTACTACAGAAGGTGAACATATAGTAACGTTAAGTGTTGGAACCCAAAATGGGTGTTGGTCTGAAATTTTATCACAAAGAATTATAGTGAACCCTGTGCCGGTTTCTAAATTTAAGGCGGTAAGTAAAACTTGTATAAATGCAGATGTTTTGTTTACCGATCAATCAACAATAAATTCTACAATAATACCTACAGCCAAAATAGAAAAATGGCATTGGGATTTTGGCGATGGAACTCCACCAATTGATTTGTCAAGTGGCGCGCCTTTTCCCTATAAATTTACTGTGCCTAAAAAATATACCGTTAAGCTTACCACGACGTCAAATAATGGATGTGTAAGTGAAGTATTTCCATTTGACATTGAGGTGTCAGATTTGCCTAAAGCAGATTTTACAATGCCTAATGTTTGCTTAAATGATGCTTTTGCCTTGTTTACAAATACATCTGTCGATGCTGCAGATGCTACAAATGTATTGACCTATGCATGGGATTTTGGAGATCCAGACGCCACTCTGGCTAATCCAAATACTTCAGTGGAAATAAACGGATCACATAGATATATTAAAGCAGGAACATATACAGTAACTTTAAAAATAACCAATTCAAATGGCTGTACTTCATCTGAAACAAAAAGTTTTACTGTAAATGGTGCTGTAGAAAAAGCCGGTTTTACCGTGCAAAATGAACAAAGTTTGTGCAGCAATGAAGATGTAGTGATTAATAATACATCAAGCGTGTTTTTTGGCAAAGTGACAAAAATTTTAATTTATAAGGACTTTATAAATGCACCTGCTGATTTTGAAACTGTACTATACCCTACAAATGAAGATATTCATTTAAAATATGCATCGTTTGGTGGCACAGAAAATAAGCCAGTGACCATTAGGCTATATGCTTATTCTGGCGAAGCTTGTTTTAGTTTTATAGATAAAGTAATTATGCTTAAGCCTTCGCCCCAATTGGAATTTGCTGAAATTATCCCGGTTTGCCAAAATGACGGCTCGGTAATCATTAACCAAGCTAATCAAATACCTGAAGAGGCTATGCCTGGAACTGGTGTATATTCTGGTAGAGGAATGGACAATAATGGTAATTTTAACCCAAGAATAGCGGGGGTTGGAACACATGTGATTACCTATACTTTTACTGCCGACAATGGATGTACAGATTTTATTACCCAAACTGTCGTGGTAAAGGAATCGCCATTAGCAGATACAGAACATATTATATATATACTTGCCGGTGGAGAAACGGTACTTCCGGCCACTGCTTCAGGTCCAATTATATCTTATCAGTGGCTGCCTGCCACAGGATTAAATAAGAACAACATATTAAATCCTATTGCTTCACCAGATAAGGATACGGATTATACCTTAACCGTAACAACAGGTGAACTGTGCACGGCTGTAGCAACTGTTACAGTAAGGGTGTTGCAGGCAATCGATCCGCCCAATTCATTTACGCCAAATGGCGACGGAGTTAACGATGTTTGGAATATTAAACATTTGAGTAGCTATCCAAAAGCCACTGTTGAGGTGTTTAACAGAAATGGGAACAGGGTTTTCTTTAGTAAGGGCTACACCGTTCCTTTTGATGGGACTTATATGAATGAACCCTTGCCTGTTGGTGTATATTATTATATCATTAGTCCTGGAAATGGCCGAAAAGCGACCACCGGGCCATTAACAATTATCAGATAAATTGAAAAGGTATATTATAGTATTGGCGGTTCTTCTTGGGACACAGGTTTTTGCCCAGCAAAAGCCTCAGTATACGCAATATATTTTTAATCAGTATTTGCTTAATCCAGCACTATCTGGTATTGAGAACTATATTGATTTTAAAGGCGGTTACCGCAAACAGTGGACGGGGATAACCGAAGCTCCCCAAACTTCATTTGTTTCGGCAAACTGGGCACTTGGTGACAATCAGTTGTGGAGCAATGCATTGACTTCATTTCCTGAGCAAACGGGCAGTCCGATGGACCGAAGTTATATGCAGACTTATATGTCTTCTCCGGCGCATCATGGTGTTGGCATTACTGCGGTATCAGATAGGGCTGGCCCTTTATCGCAAATTGACGTAAACCTTAATTATGCCTACCATTTACAGCTTAGTAATGATTTAAACCTATCAATGGGAATTGCAGCGGGTGTTTCCGGTATTAAGCTGGATGTTAATGCCCTTAAACTCCCGGATGCTCAATACGATCCGTCTATAGGCAGAATAGTTGTAAATCAGTTTAAGCCAGATTTGAGCATTGGTTTATGGCTATATGGAGCAAGGGTTTTTGTAGGTGTGTCTGCACAGCAGGTACTGCCTCAGAAATTAAGCTTTACAGATGATGAAAATTATAATAAAGGTAAAGAAGTGCCACACTTTTTTGCTACTGCAGGTTATAAGTTGTTTGTTGATGATGACATTGCCGCTATTCCATCTGTTATGGTTAAATATATACAGCCGGTACCTTTATCAATTGATTTGAATTTAAAAATGGCATTTAAAGACCGTTTTTGGATTGGAGGCAGTTATAGAAAAGATGATTCCTTTGCTGCAATGCTGGGGTTTAATGTAGGTAAAATGGTTAACCTAACTTATTCTTACGATTTTACAACGTCTAACCTAAAATCATCAACCAACGGAAGCCATGAAATTGTATTGGGCCTTTTACTTGATAACATTTATAAAGTACCTTCATCCATTAGGATGTGGTAATTTGGCTAAATTAGTTTAAAGTTCTTTTCTTAACCTTGCAACGGGTATATTCATCTGTTCACGGTATTTTGCCACTGTTCTGCGGGCAATATTATAGCCACGGTCTTTTAAGATTTCAGTTAATTTTTCATCAGCCAAAGGCTTGCGTTTATCTTCATTTCCAATGCAGTCTTCCAGAATTTTCTTTACTTCTTTATTTGAAACCTCTTCACCGTTTTCAGTTTGTATGGCTTCAGAAAAGAATGACTTTAACAAAAAAGTGCCAAACTCTGTTTGTACATATTTAGAATTTGCGACCCTAGATACGGTAGAAATATCCATATCTATTTTGTCTGCAATATCTTTTAAAATCATTGGGCGCATTTTTCGTTCATCAGCGGTTAAAAAATACTCATACTGATAATGCATGATGGCATTCATGGTTTTAAGTAAGGTTTGCTGCCTTTGTTTAATCGCATCAATAAACCATTTAGCTGAATCCAGCTTCTGCTTAACAAACTGTACAGCCTCTTTAAGCTTTTTATCTTTTGAAGAAGCCTTGTCATAATGTTCAAACATTTCCTGATAAGAACGGCTCACTTTAAGCTCAGGCGCATTTTTGGAATTCAATGTTAAAATTAAAATACCATCATTATTGCTGATGTGAAAATCAGGAATAATCTGCATTTGTTTAGTTGTAACCTGATTGGCATCTCCCGGTTTTGGATTTAAGCGAAGAATTTCATTCACAACTTCTTTTAATTCCTCACTGTCTAAGCCTAAGCTTTTCTCTAATTTATCATAATGCTTACGGGTAAATTCATCCAAATAGTTTTCTACAACATTCATTGCTTTTACTATAATAGGATTATTGGCATCTTTTCTTTTTAGCTGGATCAATAGGCATTCCTTTAAATCTCTTGCACCAATACCTGGAGGATCAAAACTCTGAATTAACCTAAGCATCTCTAAAACCTCTTCTTCTTCAGCAATTACATTTTGAGAAAAGGCCATATCATCAATCATTGAGCTTAACGGCCTGCGTAAATAGCCGTCATCATCTAAACTGCCAATAATCTGTTTACCAATAATAAAATCTTGATCAGAAAGCGGAACAAGATCTAATTGTTCTTGTAAGCTTTCAAAAAAAGTGCTTTCAATAGCAATAGGTGTTTCCTTTTTCTCTTCATCGTCATCGCTATTGTTGTAGTTTGTGCTGTAATCGTTTGCGCTGTCGTCCTGTAAATAATCATCTACATTAAATTCATCCGTACTGTTGTCGTCTGTTGATTTTTCATAATCATCAGGGCCGTCATTTAAATCATCGTACTCATTTTTAGGCTCATCGGCAGTCATTAAGCTAGGATCCTCTAAAGCAGGATTTTCTTCAAGCTCTTCTTTTATACGCGTATCTAAAGCAACAGTTGGCACCTGCAGCAGTTTGATAAACTGGATTTGCTGTGGCGATAACTTTTGTAATAATTTTTGTTGTAGATGTTGCTTTAGCATATTTTATATAAAATAATTGGGGCAAAAATAAACAAATCATCTCAGATATTCTTTACAATTAGCATGAATGCTTTGGAGATTTTTAACTTAAATAAGTTCTTAAACGTTTGTTTGCAAACTAATGTTTGTTATTTTCGTTTATAAATCGTTCTAAACTTAATTAATTAGCTATGGGATTTGTAAAAGAATTTAAAGAATTTGCCATTAAGGGCAACGTAATGGACCTTGCGGTCGGAGTAATTATTGGAGCAGCTTTTGGTAAAATTATCGATAGCATTGTTAATGATTTAGTAATGCCTGTTGTTGCGGCTATTATTGGCAAACCTGATTTTAGCAATATGTATGTTGTTTTAAGAGGAGCAGTTCCGGAAGGTTTGGCATTGGCGGATGCTAAAAAAGTAGAGGGTGCTGCAATTTTTGCATATGGAAACTTCGTCACTGTTGCCATTAACTTTTTGCTGTTGGCTTTAGTTATTTTTATGATGGTAAAGGCCATTAATGCAATGAAACGCAAGGAAGAAGTGGCAGCGGCAGCGGCTCCGCCTGTACCAACCAAAGAAGAGGCATTATTGACTGAAATTAGGGATTTGCTTAAAACTAGGGCTTAAAATATTAGGGTTTGCCAATGAACGCAATGGCAAACCTTGATTGTGTTTTAATAGCTTATTTTTAATTTGGGGTTGGTAATAATAATATAATCACCGAGGTTTTTAAAGTTTTCCCAGTCTGGATTTTCAAAGCTTTGATCAGAAAAAGCTGAAATGTTCAGAATTTTCAATTTTGGACTATACTTTTGAAGTTTAGCCAATGTGCCAAGTTTTTCATCGCTGTGAAAGCGTCCGTTAATTTGAAAAACCTTTACATCCTTGTTTGCTTTTATAAACTGGGCGATAAACCAAGCCATTGTTGCATCCCATAAATTCTGGGTTTGGTAAATTTTCATATTGCCCATGCTGTGCCCACCTAATGTTTTGTTAAATTTATCCAGATACTTGCCAGTTGCTGTATCAATAGGCAGAGGCGGGAGAAAGCCCTTTGATGTTTTAGGCAAGCCGATCAAAACATCTAAACCACCCAAAGTAACGGCATTGCTGTATCTTGTAGCTGCATTTGCTGCAATAACAGGTAATCCGTGCTGTTTAGCATATTCTATTAAAGGCCTGTAGTCTTTGTAGTTTGGCCAGGCCCTGCTTTCTTTAATAAAATTTTTCTCAGATATGATTCCTGACAGATACTCGTTTAAAACCGGTTGTACATCAGTATGGAACATTTCTAAACTCAGTATGGCCTTTTTGGGGTACTTTTCATTTAAATGCTTATAAATTTCGGCTTCTAAGCAATGCCCAACAGAGTCGTTATGCTCTTCTCCAAAGAAGAGCACATTTGCGGCATCCATGTCCTTTATTAAATCTTCAATTGCCACCCGTTCTTTTTTCTTAACATCATATATTTTATAATCTAATTTTAAATTTTGAGCGGATAGGGCAATTGGAAAAAAGAGGGTTATGCTAAGGAGTAGATTTTTCATATTTGAAAATTAGCAATTATTTTTTACCGATCAATATAGGCCGTTCGCCGTTAATTTTATTTTATTAAGCGATAACTGATTCCATATATATTAAAAGATGAATACTTTTAAACTATAATTGATTTGAACAAATGGAAAATTTAAGAGATAACAGACGGTCAGGGCAGGTTTTGCGGGGGTTAATCATTGTTGTTATTGGTGCCGTGTTTTTATTGCAAAATATAGGCTTGGATATTCCGTATTGGGTGTTAAGCTGGCATACGCTTTTACTGGTATTGGGTATATTTATAGGTGCCAGAAGAAATTTTACGGGGATTGGCTGGCTAATCATGGTGCTTATAGGCTTTTACTATACTTTAGAGGCAATTACGGCCCTTCATTTTGAACTTTCAAAATATGGGCTAGGTGCTGGTCTGGTGATATTGGGCACATATATTATTATTAAACCAAGAAGCCGTTTCAAAGATAGGTTTAATGTACGCTATAAGCACAAATTTAGTAGGACTGATGCTTTTAATGCAACTGATGAATTTAAAAAATCAGCTGTAAACAATCAGGATATTATTGATGTAGTTGCTGTTTTTGGGGGCAGCCATCAAACGGTTTATTCTAAAAACTTTAAAGGGGGAGACATTACAGCTATTTTTGGCGGAGCAGATATTAACCTAGTCCAAGCAGATTTTGAAGAGACAGCAGTAATAGATGTTAGTGCAATTTTTGGTGGCGTCAAATTAGTCGTGCCCCAAAACTGGGCAATCAAATCTAACGTGACAGCTGCCTTTGGCAGTGTAGAAGATAAACGTGTACATACTGTTCCTGCTGATGGGCTGAATAAAACCTTGGTTTTACAAGGAGTGGCATTTTTTGGAGGTATTGAAATTAAAAGTTACTAACTATAAAATGAAATGGTTTGCTGTAAATTATGTTTATCAAATTATTTGTGGTGAAGGAAATCATACACCGCAGTTTAATGAACAAATAAGGCTCATTACTGCGCCTAGTTTGACAAAAGCAATACAAAAAGCAAATAAAAATGCTGCACTACACAACCAGCCTTTCATAAACTGCCAAGGGGAATCCGTAATCTGGAAATTCCTAAGTTTAAGAAGTGTGATGGAAATTCAAACTCCGGTAGATGGGGTAGAAGCGGCATCTGTAATTATTGAACCGGCATGTGCCGAAACTTTTATTAAAAATTTAGAGTTCAACAATAGTTTTTATAACCGGGTTAATCAAAAAAATTGACAACAAGACCGTTATCTCTTCCGAAAATACAGAAAGCAACTTTTGCATGTGCAATTGCCTGGATCATGATTTGTACACTTGGCCTGCACTATGTTGTTAACTTTTCATGGACAGTTTCCTTTGTTGATAGTTTTGTGAACAATTTGCTGCTGGTTGCGGCCTGTATAGGCATTAGTAATATGCTGGGTTATTACCAGCCAAAAAATGAGCGGCTATTTTATGTTTTAATGCTTGCTGTTGCTTTAACACTGCTGGTGGTTGCCCTGGGGAAATATATATTGGTTTACTTATATGCAGATTTTAAAAACTATATTGATTTTTATAGCTTTTCACTTGCATTTAGAGCCCTGCTTGCATTTATGTGCTTAGCCTGGTGTTGCCTTGCAAATATTCTGTGGTATAAACTAGAAGAGCAATCGGAAGCCCAAAACCGGCTTTCTGTGGCACAGCACCTTGCTAAAGAAGCAGAGCTGAATAAATTACGCCATCAGCTGCAGCCCCATTTTCTTTTCAATAGCCTGAACTCTGTATTTGCACTCACTATGGTTAATCCGAAAGAAGCTGGGGTAATGATTATAAAGCTGGCCTCATTTTTAAGGGGAACATTAAAACGTGATGATGAAATTTGGGTAAAGATTGCTGAAGAGATGGAATATATACAGCTATATTTGGACATTGAGAAAGTACGTTTTAGCCACCGGCTTAATGTTGATCTCCATGTTGAACCGGATACAATGGAGTTATATTTGCCAGGAACCTTTCTCCAGCCTTTAGTAGAGAATGCAATTAAATTTGGTTTATATAATACGTCAGAAGCGATTACCATTAAAATTGATATCAGCTTAGAAGAGGGGCTTTTAAAAATTGTTGTTAAAAATCCATATGATCCAAAAATGACTGCTGCTGAAGGGACGGGCTTTGGCCTAACATCGGTTAAGCGCAGGTTGTACCTGTTATTTGCCAATCCAGATTTGCTGCAGGCCGAGACTACTGACGATCATATTTATATTACTACTTTAAAAATTCCACAGAGAAATGATTAGGACCATACTCATTGATGATGAGCCTTTAGCCAGAGATATTGTAAAGCATTATTTGTTGAAACATCCGGAGATCGAAATTGTTGCAGAATGCTGTGATGGATTTGAAGGGGTTAAGGCCATAACACAGCATAAGCCGGATTTAATTTTTCTCGACATTCAAATGCCGAAGATCAGCGGTTTTGAAATGCTGGAGCTTATAGAAGAAAATCCGGCTGTTATTTTTACAACAGCATTTGATGAATATGCAATTAGGGCATTTGAAGTAAATGCTGTAGATTATTTATTAAAGCCCATAGAAGAAAGCCGTTTTGATATGGCAATACAAAAACTACCGGGTAAGCTGAAGCAAGATCAAAATACACAGCACATACTAAATGCGGCAGCAAGGAGCCCAGCACAAAACAATAGGGTAGTGCTTAAAAAAGATGGAGTAATTAAAATTATTGCAGTTGGCGATATTGATTATTTAGAAGCTGATGATGATTATGTAAAATTAAGTACCTCAGAGGGGATGTTTTACAAAAACAAAACAATGGCTTTTTTTGAACAGACATTAAATGCTGCACAGTTTATCCGTATACACCGTTCCTATATCATAAACTTAGCGCAGGTAACCAAAATAGAGCTCAAAGAAAAAGAAAGCTATATTGTACAGCTGAAATCGGGTATTTGGTTGCCTATTAGTAAAACTGGTTATGTTAAATTGAAAGCTGCATTAGGCATATAATTGCAGATAAGCAAAACCAATAAATATCCCGTTCAAATAAACTTAAAACATTTGTATATCTTTTTTTCACTTTGACCGCTTAACATCAGTTTTAGAAAAGAATTGCTACATTTGTTTTTAAAGAAAAAATAAAACAGTTCACTCTTGCATTATTAGAGAAATCGCTTTATATTTGCACCTCTTAATTTTGAAATTACAATAGATAATATACAGTCATGAAAAGAACATACCAACCTTCGCAAAGAAAGAGAAGAAACAAACACGGCTTCCGCGAAAGAATGGCAACAGCTAACGGCAGACGAGTATTAGCATCACGTCGTGCT
>Ga0116227_10009544_pt1 | contig 17557 bp, 7 predicted proteins | sample S1TSphgellanicum_FD_89693 | JGI IMG/M metagenome (GOLD analysis project Ga0116227, IMG submission 89693) | Host-associated microbial communities from peat moss isolated from Minnesota, USA - S1T2_Fb - Sphagnum magellanicum MG | ecosystem: Host-associated > Plants > Peat moss > Unclassified... | reverse complement strand
AGAGTGAAAGAGGTTGCCAAAAAGTAAGATTAAAGCGAGCTGAGGTTTTGTTCTAGGCCCCTTATTTTAGAATCCGCCACCCCCCCCCCCCCCCTCTCCCATGGGGTTTTACATTACAGGGAAAACAATCTAAAATCTTTCGTGTTGTGTTTGGAGGACACCTTACTTCCAATGAAAATCCCTGTAGAAAAAAGAGGGATCTTATACTTAGGAAGTGCCTATTCATAAGTGTAAGATCCTTACCACTCTTCATTGTAGGCAGAACAATCATCCCCCTCTTACACATCATGATTTATGCATGTTTAAGCTCATGATAACATCCACCTTATGCTTTAGGATCGAGGGTTAAAACCATGGGTGGGTGGTTGCCATTCCGAAAACGTGGGGCTAAAATGACTGGTGCCTTATCTAGCCCCTTATTTGGGGAATGCCCCCACCCTCAGGCCTTACCTTACACATAGTGCAAAAAACACTTTATTTCAGAATTTTAGAGTATTCCCCAGCAGTGCTCCATATGTGACCCTGCACAATAAAATTCAATGGAGAAAAGTCAACACATTCCGGTTTGGCTCAGCAAAATGGGTTTGCCCCTGCATGTTTGCACACTTGCTAAGGTTGGGAAAAGGCGCAGCAAAGCTGTGCACCTGCAGGAGAAGAGTGTAATAAATATGATCTGATTGCTTCTCCCTGTTTCTGATTGGCCAATCATAACGATTGGTCCAGGTGGTTTGCTATTAGTAGTCTCCCACGTACTTGCACTTTCAGTTTTATTGGTGGAGTTGAAAAAAAGTAAATAACTAAACCTGGATGTGACAAATATTTTTGCAACGTCACACACTCAACACTGCAGGGATGCTCTACCATCTCATGCTCAAATATTTTTCCTTATTGTTCTTACAATAAGTTTAATTACATCATTTTTGTTATTGTAGTACCTGGCAACTTTGACATGTATTTGTCGAATAATTAATTAATTAAATTTGAAACTTTCATTTTGAAAAATAAATTTTTTTGAAGATTCAATATTTTCCTTCACAGAATTATATTATTTAATTTTTTATTACAAGTTTTTTGAAAATAATGTAATTAGTATCAAAGTTGTCAAGGTAATAGGGTATTTGTTATAAGTGATTGATTCCACACACAACATAGTTAATAATTACCAAATGTGACCTTGCTGAGGATACAATATGAGGAAATCCATTTTCGCAGCTCTTAGTTGACACTAAGAGCTGTGAAAATTCACCATAAACTTCTTAATTGACCTAAAAGCAATGGTGAAATTTTTCTATTGGGGTACTACTGTAATACCTTTATCATTTCGGCAACAAACTGCCCGAATAATTAATTAAATTTGAGAACTTAATTTTGAAATCTGATTTTTTTAATTTTGAAATTTTCAACAAATAATGATTATAAAAAATAATAAACAGGCTCTTGTCCATGTTATGAAACAGTTTAATGTGTCTAGACTAACTCAATTTTAAGTCGTTCTCATGAAAAGTCTATGATTCTAAACCTGACAGTTGAGTTTTTTAATTTATTAAAATTTTGGCACAAATAATGAATATTTTTTCAACAGTTTGCCAAAAATATATAATTTTAATTTATGCCAAAATGGTAAAGGTACTACGATATTGGGTTCTTATCTTCATAATTATGAGGTGTGAGTTACATGGTTGCACCCATATTGAACAAAATCCTATTGTAGTTGTGTACTAGATTTTATAGACTTTTATGCTGCAAACCCCACTCATAGAAATCAAATGCATAGCAAACTTGTCAAGTATTCAAATGACCAAAATGTAATCAGAGAACTAAAATGACACTAACATTAACACACACTCTATAGGGAATCCAGTTCCCACATATGAAAAATGAGTCTTTTGTTGGAATTGAAGTTTGGTTTCCATGGAGGATTTGGACACACACACACACACACCAAGCCCACCCTATTTGACTATTTTTTTGGGGGTATTAAATTTTAGTCACCATACATAATGGAGACTTAGGTCCACCCAACCTGAAAGAAAATGAAATGAAAAACATAAAATGAATTTGAAAATCCCTTGAGATTGAATTTCAATCATGACAAGGGACCAGTCCATCATAAGGGGACTTGGCCATAGTCGGAAACCTTCAGTGTCTGGCAGATTCTCAATAAGATTGTGGGCTTTTGTTTCAAGTTTTGTAATTTTGAAACAAATTTGGAACAAATGTTGTAGGGAAATCTATGTTAAAAATATTTGGAAAAACAATGAAAAAATTTGTTTCTTCATATATATATATATATATATATATAAGAGAATTTAAATGCTCAATATTTCTGAAACAAATACAAATACAAAAGATATTTTAGGAACAAAATGTTTGTAATATAATTATCCAAATTGACTTGAAGATAAAGATTATGTATAACAAGATTTGAAAATTTAGGAACACCTAAAATACTCACATTCATCTACAATAATTAAGTTGATTAAAAATATATAATTTTATTTTGGGGTCCATTTTGATGTAAGCCTTTCTAGTGCACTTGTAGAGAAGCAAAATCAACTTCAAATAAAGGTCATTGAATCGTTTTTAATACAATTATGAACCCTCAAACATAGATTCTTATTTATTATTTGCACCAAATTGTTAAGAAATGACATTCGGGTGTGACAAATGTGTGCCATGTGTATTAGACTCATTCTAACTTCCCCATTTTGCTCTCCTTATTTTCATTCACATAAATAAATGAAGTCACTTGTATTTTGGATGTAATTTAGACTCCATCCATGTGTGATATTTTCCAACTACTGACTTTGGTACACAGCACCTTGCTTTTGCCATTTTATATCCAATGTACCTATCAATGCCTAAAGATGGAAGGTATAAGCAAGGAAAAATAAATCCTTTGGAATATTGTTCGTGTCACTCTACCTTCCATTTTTTTGGGCAATGATAGAACTTTTAACACATCCCTCTATCTCAACTAGTTTCATTTTCAACCCTTGTCCAACTTCCCAATTTTCCTAGGTTCCATCTTTTCCAACTTCCCTAGTTTCATGCATTGTCAAAATGTATCAATCTTAAAGCTTCATTTTGAAAAATGAACATTTTCATGTGTTGGGCACCTTGTTTTCTAGTTTCAACATGTAGCCTTATGTCACATCAAACTTGTTGGACCTACTTATGTTGCACAAAAATTAATCTTTGGGCCATTATGGGCATCTTTTTCTTTAATTGACAATGATAATAGTTGCATGTAAAACCCCTTCCCCCAAGTGGTGGAGGATATGTCTTTTAGTTGTATAAGATTATTATCATAATTTGTATGCACATATAAATTTGGGTTTAGATTGCGTAACATTGGGTTCAAACCAACTTCTTAGTTCCATTTAGTGAGGAGAGTAAAATTGAAAAATGTTTCAAATTTGTAGGAAACTATTCAGTAAAAGCATAATATTTTGTGATTATGAGGTAATAGGTATATGTTCAAATTAGATGAAATTTTCTATTATAATGGCTATACTATTTGTTCTTTCCATATCTACAATTTGGTTTCGAGTACCTTTTGAACTTTTGAAAGCTATTCACTGGGTGCAAAGGTTACATGGAAAATTATTTTTAAAAATAAGGCATGCAATTTAACTATAACCTTTCACAAGCATTTAGATTTTCACCTATATTCATCAAAATAGAAGTGTTTCGTACATGTGATTATGAAAACATTGAAACATTCATCCATGTATGTATTGCATTAAGAGGAAATTAAAAACAAATTATAACGTCCAATAATGCCCATAAGTTGTATATGTTAAAATTAAGTTGATATAACTTGTAGCTTTACAAGTTTTAAAAGTCCATGTTTTCAAAGCTTGAATTCTTATATTTAAAAAAAGGGTTGAAAGGACTATATTAACCTAATGAATCTTAGGATTATTTTGAATTTTCATGATTAATGTTCATGCACCAAAAGTCTTTAATTACACTCAAAGCACACATTAAGGCAGCACATGATATTTGGCATAATAGTAACTTTGGAGGCATTTTGTGGTGGACCTAATGGGTAGCAATAATAAACAAAACCTTGTCCTTAAGAAGGCAATTAGTAAATTGTGTTTTGGACAAAGAACATAAGGACGTTTTATTTGGGGGTAGGGTTGGCTTGTCATTGTTGAGTTTAAGGGTTGGAGGTAGCCCCAAAAGGGGTTGAAAGTAATCATTAAGAGGGGAAGACACGCCCACTAAACATAAGAAAAAACTAAGATAAAAACAAGAAATAGCCCAAGTAGTTTCAAATTAAAAAGAGGAAGCAATCTCAATAAGGACAAATTAGGAATAGGAGGAAACCCCAATTAGGAAATGGCAAGGTTAGGTGATGGGAATGTTTCTAAGGGGAGTTATTTCCATTTTATTTCAAATGACATGCAAAAAATTATAGTGTACAAATGATTGAAAAATATTATCATTTAAATTTTATTTAAATGTTAATGTGGTGCTTAAAATTGGATTATATCAAAAAAAATATCAAAAAAAAAATTATTTTATTTTTTCATAAAGTATATATGAAGAGGAATTTTTAATCAAATATGCTAGCTTTAGTATTTACTTTATGTGACCTAGTGGCAAGTGGTGAATGAAATTATAAATCATGAACAAATATATATTCATTTCAGTTCCATCATGAAAAGACAGGAAGGCCTCATTGCAAAACCATGATAACAATTTGAAGATTGTTGGAGGACGACATGTGATGAAAAATGGGTAAGGATGAACCCTAATGCAATGACACAATACCATCAATTGTCAAACCTAATACATGACAAATTGTTGACAATTGATAATGATGGGTGAGGGAGTTATGTTAGTTCTTGTTTTGTTTTTATGTCTTTGTTTTATGTAGGTTATGAAGCGACAACTTGAAAGTGCTCGGCGTTGGTTGGTTGCTCTTCATTGTGAGGTCATTTGAATTGTTGTTAGCTAGATTTTGGAAGAAGCAAGTGATGGAATGATGGAGCTATTATCATCATGAAGAAGATGCTAACAATTTCTATTGACTAGATAAGTTTTTTATTTCAATTGGTTGTAGTGAATTTTCAAAAGTAGAAACCTTCTATTGGTACAAGAATTTACTATAAGGTTGGAATGCAAGAAGAATTGAGTATAGACTTGTTTTTTATTTTTGAAGCATGCAACCTTTTTTTGCACATGTTTCGATTGTAGGAATGCATGTCTAGTAGTGGAAAATAGGGGTGGATTCAAAGAAATGATGACAAGCTCTAGGGGTTTCACAAGCAATTGTTGAAGCAAGTTAGGTTCTTGTGTTTGAAAGTTTAGGGTCCAATGTGATGTGTATGTGGTTGATGGGAAGAAAGGGTACCCATTCATATGGGAGCTCCAAAACTAAATCTTGTTTGAAAGAATTTATTTCTAGGGAATTTTTAAATGTGGGAATCTTTGTCATGTTTTTGTCTTCTATCTTAATCATATCTATAGATAATGTATCTTATTGGAATTTGTGGGTAACAACTATAGCTAAATGAAGGAGGCAATTGTGTTTATTGTTTAGTATCCATCTAGTGTGTTATGTTTTATATGGTTTCATTTGGGCACATTATGATTGTCTAATTAGTCATTGTTGAAAGTTAAGGTCATCAAGGATGCAGCATTATTCAATCCATAGTAAGATTATTTACTAGGGGACAATGGTGTTTTTGAATGAAGGATCAGAGTGCTCTGATCTTTGAACACCCAGTAGTATTAAATTTAATTGGTAATATTGAATTAAATTTATTTGTTGTTTGAAGTAGTTCACTAGATCTGAGATTATGACAAAGGTTGTTGTAAATTGACACACCCCCACATTCCTTGAAATACTCAAATGCAAATTTGAAAATGAAAACAATGGAAGAAGGAGTTGGGTATGTTCCTTAGTTTGTAATAATTTGGGGGTACATGGGCATGCTGGAGCTTCAAAATGGGGTCTAGGACAAATGACAAGTGAGTCAATTATCCACAAGAACTTGCACAAACTAAACAAGTTGCTTAATGCGTGGTTGGAGCACTTTTGTTGCACATACAAGTCATGGGCAATACACAGATTCATAAGACTCACCACGACCTAGACTTGAAAGAACCCACACCTTCCCCCTTATATTATTCTTTGTGATTATCCATAAGGCTATATCCAAATGTCATTTTTTTTTAGATTCCCAAGTTAGGAGTCCCAAATTTTTTGAAATTGGGATTTCTGATACTTTGGAAAGTCATACATTCTTGTGTAGAACTTTGATTGAAATGAAGTCTAAAACAAAGTTATAACCCTTCTTGAAAGCTTTCCAATGATATGTGACATACCACCTACAAACATGTATTTCAGGGTGATTCCCAACTTTTAGTGGGCATGAATCAAATTGACACTTTGACTCCCAGCCTTTCTTTTGGTTATAACTTGTGTTTTAAGTACTTAAATGGGTCATGCAAGCCCATTTGAGACATTTATGTTTCAAGAACTTTCCAATGGTATAAGGAATTTGTTAATCTAATGAGTTTTGACCTCTGAAATACCTTTTTGAAAATTTGGGATTCCATAGGGATTCCAACTACCCACTTGGGAGTGTGTGAGTTCATTCCCTCACATTTGCAGGAGTGCAAATGTGACTCCTGGGTTGTATTCTCGGCTCACAACTGTCCGTGCCTTTGCCTTGGTCACGAGCCCAAAACTAGGGTCATGACATAAATGAACACCCTGATAACTAAATAACTTGACAATTATCTCTTGTTTTTTTTTTGTTATAAACAGTCCTAATGTGCAAATATTTTGAAATGAAAAACAAGGGAGGAAATAGATGTGAATGTACCTTTGATACTTGCATAATACATTTGTGATGTTTCCAAGTTTTAAAATGAGTAAAGAAGAAATGAGTGAAATGTAGCAAAAGGTCACTTGCTTTTTATTTGGATGATGATTATAATTACAACCTCCTTAGGATGTAAAGAATAGTTAGGGGTTTTAAGTTGTGTTGGTTAGTTCCCCACTTTTAGGGATTCCTTGCTTCGAATTTTAAATATTAAAAAAAAATTAAATTGGGTTTTTTAAATTTCAAATATGGGACTTAGTTTCAATTTTGGTTTTTAATTAGGGGAGTAGTTTTTAATTTAATTTGGGGTTTCCTAATTTCAAATAGTTTTGTTTTGGTTTTTTAATTAAGAAAAACAGTTCTAGTTTAATTTGGGTTTTTTAAATTTCAAATATGGGACCTAGTTTCAATTTTGATTTTTTAATTAGAGGAATAATTCTGGTTTTGACTTTTAAAAAAAGTAAGCTCCAATTTCAACATCCAAAATACGAAAAATCCAAATAAATAAATAAAAATTTGAACTTTTATTCCAAGAAAAAGAAGATTATGCTAGGCATGTTATGTTAGTTATTCAATTAAATCATGGTTAATATAACATTAAATTGGGTTAGCCCAATTAATTTAATTTAATGTTGCTTAATGGGGAACTAATTTTGATATGAACAAGTTTCAATTATTTTGTCGATAGGGATCATAACCATTTTGATGTGAATCATAAATCACTTGAAATTCTAATACATTATTCTTATTTTTTCTATGGTTGTTATGTGTTTATGCATCTTGTAATTTTTATGATCATTATGTTTGAGGTTGCATTCTTGTGCATTATAAGTGAGCATATCTTTTTAAATCACCAAAAGTGGTATCAATTTTGTGTTGTGTTGTAGTTAGATTTTTTTGTGTAAGCATTCAATATTGTAATTTGTGTTTTGCACTAGAATTTTTGCTCAAACACGAAATGGTAAGGTATTTTTTTTGTTTCAATTTTTGTTCATAACATTCCTTCTGGATTTGAACCCTAGTGAGACCTATGTTCCCAAAGTGTGGAGGGAAATGAGTTTGTAAAAGAAAAAGAAGAAAAGTTTGAAGTAGGCAAGCAATGGATAAGCCCTTCCACCAACAACAACCCCATTTCCTTTTCTTTTTTTTTGTTTTGCTTTCTTTGTCTTTTTTTTATCTCTCCCTTTCCCTTTCTCTTTTTCTCCTTTTTTTCTTTGTGATTTTGTCATCAAAGGTAGAAAAACTTCAACAATAAGAGCTACAAAGGTAGGGGGAAACGTTGTCATTGCATGTTGTGAACATCATCAACATCATGGTCTTACACAATAAAAACAAGAGTTGCAATAACATGAGTGTTGCCACTACAATTGCAACATCAACAACTACACAAAGGGGAGGGGAAAGGGGGGTGAAAGGGGTGGGATGGTGAGGTGCCATTGTTGTTTGTTGTTAAATCTTTTTGGACCTCCCAAGTTTGGAAAGGTGTGACACATTTGGCAAGTTTGAAAAGTTCAATGTAGGTTTGGGATTAAAGTATACAAGGGGGTCCAATTTTAACCTCTCTTTTTATTCATTCTATTGTATTTTGCCAAACTTAAAAGTTAGGAGGTTTGGAACCAATTCAAATTTACTATTAGTGATCACATCTTTTTTATTTATTATTTTAAAACATTTTTTTAATATTTTTGAATTTACAAATTAGAAAATGACATCTTCAACACCAATCCAAACTTGCCAAATGTCCATTTTGGAAAAATTGTTATTGATTATTAATTATTTATTTATAAAGAAACAACTCTAAATTTAACAAATTGTTCATCAATGAATAACTTCCATTGGCATTTCATCACACTCCCACACCAACTCTCATGGGCAACATATAATGTGTCAACCTTGTGCTATTCATTAACAAATAACATTAATGCCACAATTCATTACTATAATTCATGGTTTTTCAAAAGGTTTAAATTGACTAACAAGTCATTTTTGATTAATGGACATGTACATTTGATTAAAGGCATGGGGCTTGAATGACGAGCATTTTTTAAATAATGAACTTGACTAAAAATGAACATCTAGTCAAGTTGGACAAAAAATGATCACCTTGGTCAAAATGGCCAATAGCTTCCAATCAATTGGAAAATTTAATCAAGTTGGACAAAACAAAATGACATCTTTAGTCAAGATGGACAATGGTGTTTTAGTCAAATGGGACATCCTATGCTACTTAATAGGCAAAGATAGTTACAAATTAGGTTAGGCAATAACCTAGGCCTACCTACATACCAACTTATTTACTTACCTACCTACCTACTTACCTCCTATTTCCCACCTACCATTTTACAAACCTACCTACTTATTTTTTACAACATACTTACTTAGCTACCTACCTACTTCATACCTCATACCTACCTAGATTTTCCCACCTAGCTACCTCTTACTTCTTACAACCTACCTACCTATTTACCTATTATGGACTACAAGCTACCTATTTACCAACCCCTTTTATTTAGCAACCATTGTGCAACCTATTTATTAATTATTTAACTTTTTTATTTATTTACATAACTAGTGATGTGAAATAAATAGGTGAAATAAAAATTTTGACAAGTTTGGTCAACTATCCATTAATCAAAATGACCAATCAAATAGTCCAACATTTTGCCTATCAAAAAGACCACCCAATCATGATGGACAACGTCAACTCTACTTGTCCAAATTGACAAAATGATCTTTTTAATGCTTGTCCAAATGAGGTCCTTTTGTACTAAATTATCTAGTAAAAAAAACCATGAATTGTAATAGTGATTATTTCCACCTTTAAATGTGTGTTTGTACATAAACAACCTTGATTCCATTGGTTATTCACCATCAAGCACACTAATTATTCATCAATTTGGTAAATTACCCAAAAAATGAAAAATAAGTAGGAAGGTTTGAATTGGACCCCTAGATACTTTTATTTTGAATTAGCCCCAAATTTGATTTTTTTTTCATAGTGGACTCACTATAGGTTCAAATTGGTGTTGTAGGGTCACTTTAGTTTAAACTTTTTTTAAATGGTTAAACCTTCAAATCAAAACCAAATTTAGAAAAGAAATTATGTCATATTTTTGTTTTCAAATGTTAAATTGGAATCGAACCTTGGGTCCAATTTTGGTTACCTTTAATGCAATAACCAAGGGGTGGTTCCAATTCGGTTCCATAATTGGCCCTTCTCTTGATTTGTTTCCAATTCCATAATCAAACCCAAACTATGCTCAAAGAACAAGGTCCATTTGGGTAACCAGCCAAGATTGCTGTAAACATTAGTTATTAGACAAAAGATCCACAACAAAGTGAAATAAATATTAGTAACATTTTTTATTTTCTTGAAAATAAATTATCCCAAGTTGACTAAAGGTAACATCACAATTGGCATTATTTTGGTGGTAAATAAATGGTAATGAAATCATTTAAAACATTATATTCACATACATGATGTTAGCAAACACAAAAATAGTTGTGGCATCCATGTTGGCAATTGGTGGCAAGTTAGTGGTTACTTAATGTTTAGTTAACACCCAATAATGTTGAAAATGTATATGTAACTATAAATTTGGTGGTAACTTAAAGCCCCCATCAATGATCTTAGAGCTTAGTGTTAATATAACACTAGCATTGTTCAACTTTTTTTTTACTCTCCTTCAACCCCAATCCCAATGTTCACAACCTCCCCAAGGTCATATCCTTGATTTGTGAATATATGATGTCAAAATGCATGAATACATGGAATTGACATTGATAGAGAATGTTGTGTTCACATGAAATGATGATGTTAGATGACTATAGGAAGGGTGATGGTAATTTCGCACATGGTTATTCACAAGATGGTAGCTAACAATTGACCATTTTAACACCATGTGTGATTTTACTTTAAAAGGAAAATTATGAAAGCACATGGTAACAAATTAGGGATTTAAAAGGCTTCAAGTGAAGATAAAGGAACAAGTTTCCTAGACAATTATTCAAATACTGAAGAGGAATAATATAATAAGGAATAAATGAAGTTCAAAACACTTTTAATTAAGAAGGGAACATGTTTATGCATCAAGTAAATAAATGGAACTTGAATTCATAAATGTACATGTGTTTGATGTGATATTATACCTTGTTTAAAAAGCTAAAGTGGTCTCTTGCTTGAGTAATAATTTGTAAGATAAGAAAGTAGAGGACTAATGTTTTTTCAACTTGAGAGGGTTGCATCAACAAATTAAACCCCAAGGAATTTAGAATTGTTAGATGTATGTAATGAATTAGTACATGAATTTTATTTGAACTTTGTGTTAAAATGAATATATGTATATTACATGATTGTGTTTTGTGTAGTATTCTTGCCATTGTGAAAGTTTATTCATGTGAGGAAGTTTGTGGTGGAATACATGTGTAATTAGGTGAAGAGGGTCTAAACATAAGGGTAGTTTGTTATCCCACATTGTTTTAAACAAAGAAGAAAAACAAAATGTTAAAAATTAATCTTAAAAAAATATTGATGATTAATAAGGTATGTGTTGCTTTTGAATGTACATACATATCTCCATGTGTGTGCAAGTGAAAACATGATAAAGTAGACTAAACACAATGCCAAAACATGTTTTCTTACAACTTTTCCTATTTGATTACAATGGGAGATATGACTAGAAATTGGCATAAAGGACTTTAAAAAAATCTAGAAAATTGACTATAGTTGAATAGGACCAATTGTAAAAGACATGTTTTGGTGTTGTGAAAAAAAATATTTATCCAAAAGTCCAATTTTGAAGTGGTAAAAAATTTTACACAAGCAAAAAAATGTAGATTCAATATGATTAAAAATTGGATTATGAAAGCATGGTGCCCCGCATTGAATTTATGGTAAGCTCAATACAAAATTTGAAAAAGTTTAGTATAATAAAAGTAGACAACAAGTATGTTTGATATTGGTTAGCCAAAATTATGTTTAAACATACTTTTCCATTAGAAGTTTAACATATTACAATTATTGTATATAAAAGTTGAAACCGTACAAAGTGTATTCATAATATAAGGAACCATTTAAGACAAGGACTAAGTCTTTAAAAATTAAATAATAATAATAAATTGAAAAAATCCTTAAAATAATGCTTTAAAATGAATAAATAATTATTTTAATCCCTATGAATAAGATGTTTCACCATACTTCCATATTAAGGTGTATATGTAAAAAAATCATTAAAATGTCATTTTCAAATCATTTCAACTTCTTTATAAAGTCTTTTCAGATAACAAAAAAATAAATTATTGTTTTAAAAGTCATTTTGAGTATTCCATATTCATTTGATTCATTTCAAATTTATCCAAATGTTCCCATAATATGTTAAGAATATTGTTATACAAGTTATTCAAAACTTTCAACATTAACTTAAATAATTCTTATCACAATAAAAATTAAGTAGTGATTAGAGTTGAACATGGCTCATTCTACTTTTAAATGCAATTTACAAATAATTTAAAAACTCTATTATCTAGAAGATGGTAAAATTCAATATTTCATCTACTTTCACTTATTTTGTAAAGTTCGAAACACTTACAAAATAATCAAAAATATTGCATGAATTTAAATCTTCTTTACTTCAATGCATATTAAACATATGGTTTTTCAATATCATTGTAGCAAAACTAAAAAAGATGTTCATAGTGATTATGGAAATAAATAATGTTTATCAAGTTAATAAATTAAAGCTTACTTTATGATTACATTATGTTTATACTACAAGTGGATTACAAGGATTTAGTGTTTGCTTTAGCATGCCAACACCCATGTGCAAGGGTTAATGAAATTATACATGTGTCAATGAATGAAGGTTGAAAAGAATGGAAAGGGGAAAAATGAATAAAACAAATTTCAAAATAAAAGGTGGCATGAATAAGGAAGTTCCTACACATTGCCCACATTTTTGCTCAAACACTCCTTTTGTTCAAACACTCCTTCAAGTTCACCAATAAAAAGTTAATCATGACAAGTGAAGTTGTGAAAGGTTAATATGAATTGCCACTAACCTAACAGGATAGAGAGCATGGGAAGGATATATGTGTGTGCCCTACACAACTTGAGGTAAGGAATAAATGTTTTGAAAATTAAAATGGGAGGTCAAATAATAATGTTAAAATCGAGGAAGGAGAGGACAAAGGAATTTCAACTATGATTCAAGAAATCTTATTGAATTGTTGTGTCGATCCTAGGTCTCCATTGCATAGACTTGGGGTGGCCAATGGTTGCATTCTTGGATAAGAAATAATATCAAATACCTTTGGTATGAATGAAATTTGAAAGGAAAAGAACCTTTTGCCTAATTGGGGGTAAAGAACAATTATTTAATATGGGATAATTGGTAGAGGTTGCAAAGATGGCAACATTGGGGAGCCCTTATATTGGTGTGAAAAGAGTTGGGTTGATTACGTTTTAGGTGTGCTAAAAAAACATTTAATAAGCACCACTAAAAACTTGTTTTGTGAAGAAGTTGTAAAAAGGCAATGGTGAGATGGATCTTAAGAAACATGCCATTCTTGACTAAACATGAACAACAAGTTATATTAAGCTTGATGCAATTGCAAGACAAATGCCAAATCAATAAATATTTTATTCAGGTTTTTTTTTCCTTTGTATTCGAATTATGACGCAATGGTGAGAATAAATGATTTGTGTAGAAGATCTTGGGTTCAAATTTTTTTCTCAACAACCCTCGCCTTCTTTGTATGACATCTTCATTGTTATAGATGGTTTCCATCTTCTTTCCTTTGGGGAAGAAGATGGTTGTTTGGATAATTTTTCCTTTGTAATTTGGCCCCATTTCTTGGGCCAAAGGAGAAACGTGATGGTGCCTAGAGTAAGGGAATTGGGCCCATGCTTTCTTTGGGGAGTTTGGCCACATTACCCTAGGGAAACATCTATCCCTATGCAACTTGATCCCACCACCTTAGCCAAATAAGTTGAACCAAAACTGCAGTAGAGTGTTTTTGGGGAGGGGGCGCCGGGAATTTTGTGTTATAGCCAAAGTGGCAATAATCCACAGGAGGAGTTAGCGAAATTTGACTACTGGCTAAATATGAAAGCAACTTTATATATTTTGTCTCCCTACTCGAACTGTGTATAGAATTCGGGCCATTTTTCTCAAATTTTGGTCGGATTCTGGCTATTGAAAATCTCAGAAAAAACATGATTTTAGCATTTCAATTTTTAATATAGTATTTTGGCTAAATATAGCCATTAAAAAAAAAGGCTGCTACAGCACCAAGGTATTGATCTTGCAAGCATAATTTTGTGAATGCAAACACGTCTAAGTTACTGATTATTTCTATTAATATGATTGCATTATTAATATCTCAGCCCAACAGCATACACTGACTCCAAAGATACAATTAACCATGTGCTAAATATCATTGGAATATGCCTCTCATAAATTACCCAATATATAAAAAGATAAAATAAATAATTATCAAGTTGTGAACTGGATTAGGGTTTTTCTTCTTTTTTTCACGCTATCCTCTTTCAATTTTTGGCTTTGTACAAATGGCAAACTTTAGCTTGAAAAAACACAATTTGACACTGAACAAAACATGTTTTCCTAAGATTTTTCTTGATTTAAAAAAATTGCCAGAAGAAACTCTTGGGAGTGTGCATGCATTCAATCATTCATTGCAACCCACCAAAAGTTTTAAAAGATTAATTATATTTTTATTTTTTTCCCCATACCTATTCAAATTGGCTCCTTTCATTTTTCAATAGGGAGGGAAGAGAACAATATGTTGAATGGGGACCAAGCGAATCAAAGTTTGAAAACCTAGATCCTTGATTCCCCATGTCCCGAGGAAGATCTGGAGTCGACAAAACACGATGTGGGAGGCCCAGTCAATATTCGTATTAAGCTTCTTCAATTCCTGAACCGAATGTGACAAAATAAGCACAAAAATATCAGCCAGGTTTGTTGGGAACATGGATTTTCAATGACCCGAAAAAACTCCCAAACATGGGCAAAGTTTGTATCACTCTCCATGCATGGAATTCCCTATTTGGGGGGCGGGTGGGGGAGATTTCAAAATCACCACAAATGCCAAAGCTTGTGGGACCCAATTTGACCCAAAAGACCATGCCCATCGGTTTAATGTTTCCCAAAAGAAGCTACAACCTGACTCTTTGTCCAAAGCACAATTCTCTTTTCACTTCAGCCAACAGACAACACCCCTACAACTGAATTGAAGTGTGGAGATGATGACTCAAGGGGGAAAAAGGTAGTTGCAAAATTTGTGATTGATCAACGTTTTTTTGTTTTTTTTTGCTTTTGAAGCTTTAGCATGAGTTGACAATAACACTTTCCCTTTTTAGGGACATTTCAAAGTGGCATGTGATCTTCTTTCGTTCTCAACTCATATATTTTTTCTTTTGTTTAAACAACTCATCATATAACAAATGGTTTGATTTCAAAAAATTTATATTAGAACATTTGCACCATCAAACTATTTTTAACACATTATTTTTTGAAAGGATATTTGAAATCCATCATGCTTGAATTTGATCATGTTCTAACTTAGGAATGCACATTTGGCTTGTAGTTGGATTAGTTTTCTCAGGCTTTCAATTGTATTCCCCAATTTTTTCTCACAATGTTTTGAACATGACTTGGATTACCCCATCTTTCAATTATAGGTTTCCTTCAATGTGTGTGCACACATCCCATCAACCTTATGAGCATTCACCTTTTACATTACATTCATGGTAATGAACACATGAGAATTCATGATGCAATTCGTGACATCTTAATTATCATTGTGCAAGATGTTGATTTTCATGTCAAATAAAAACAATTACATGTGCTTCTTTCAACCATGTTCAACTCCATTTGTCGACAAGTTGACATTATGTTCACCAAAGATGGCATTCACACCCTTAGTTGATGTTGTCATTGTTAACTCAAGGCAAGCATATTTACTTCCTCAATCTTGTGCAATTCAAAGATTTGTTGTTTTAGATATAGCTCAAACCAAAGAAAGGAATTATTACAACTGACACCCCCATTAATCAATTCTTCCCTTTAGCAATACAAAAATAAACTTATGTGTTTTTACACGACTATGCCAATGCCATTTAGAACTTGAAAGGGCTAGAAGGTTTTTGTATTTTTGTCTTGATTACTTTTTTTCATCAATTTTTTTGAATCACATTATAAAAAATGCAAGCATTTTCCATCTTAAGTTAAATGGCAGCCATAAGCCTAACTACTTCCTGACTTCCACCCCTTTGGAACACACCTCCCATTGCCATGGCCAACTTATTGCAGACAATCAATTTTTGACATGGAGAAATATGGCCAACCTATTACAAGTGGTCAATTTTTGACATGGAGAAATTTTGACATCTAGTTTGAGCTAATTTGATGTCCTATAAATTCTCCCTTTTCCTTTTTCTTCTTATTTTGTACATTTTCCAAATCCACGGTGTGTATAAATAAAGTTTTGCATGGTTTTATCGAGGTTGCAAAACAAAACAAGAATAAGTTTTTGAAAAACAGACAAACAAAAACCAGGTAACCCCTCTTACACCACCAGAAGAGAATATATAATCTCACAGAAAAGAAAAGGGCAAAGGTGGGGGGAGGGACCCAAGCCCTCGTGATGCTACCAATAGCAAGTAACAGAAAACCAACAAATCAGACATGAGCTGAGATGGGTGGGTCCATGTGATTAAGAGGGGTAGGCTAGGTCCACAAGGTTTGCTGGTACCTAAGTCATGGTACACAAGGGATGGATGGTAAGTGGTCAGGAAACAGTTTCGTGTTGGGTTCCAGTTCACTAAATGACCAGGGTGGTTAGCTCGGTTCCTTTGTTTTTCCACTAACTACCTACTAACAAGCCTATTGCTAACTCAAAAGGTTGTTAGTAAGTAGGTAAGTAAAAAAAACCCCTTAAGTAGCTACGTATAAACTCTCTACATATTTTCCTACCTACCTGTCTCTCTCTCTCTCTCTATATATATATATATAGGACCTAGTTCTTACAGAATGGGTTACCATAGTGAAACCAGAGATTAACCCAGTGGAAAGTTCATCCTAAATTGAGCCATAAATGACATCCAGTGGACGGTGAGCTACTGGGTGGTCACTGCTGGTTCACTTTGGCCCACAAAACCCATAAAGAGAGAGAGAGAGAGAGAGAGAGAAAAGAGATCATGCAATCCAAACAATGAGGAGCCCGTGCATGATTGTGTACATACTTGTCTCGTTTCCTTGCAACAAAACAAAAGAACATTATTATGGTTATTAAATTGTAGCCAGGGGGAAAGAGAGTTAAGAGGCCCAGAGAAAGAGGCTCCCTTAAGTACCAGTACCTAGTTACCCCCCCCCCCCCCGCCCCCCAACCACTTTAACCACCTGCCCTCCCGCGTGCCCAATCAACGACTCCCTATCATCATCAGGGCCCCACGGCGGTCCTTTCTGTGAAATTCTCGTCACGTCAGTGGACGGCCGCAAATGTCGGTCGAATCAAAATCCAACGGTTATGAGTCTTGCCTCAGAGTCCTTCCCCCCCCCCCCCCCCCCCCCCCCAAAACACTTTTTCCTATACTTTTTCCATTTTCATTTTTTTTCCCCCCTCTCCTTACCGGGTTTTTTTTTCCTTATTTCTTCCCCACCACCCAACCCAATGTTTCTTTTTTTCTT
>Ga0116227_10009543_pt1 | contig 17558 bp, 6 predicted proteins | sample S1TSphgellanicum_FD_89693 | JGI IMG/M metagenome (GOLD analysis project Ga0116227, IMG submission 89693) | Host-associated microbial communities from peat moss isolated from Minnesota, USA - S1T2_Fb - Sphagnum magellanicum MG | ecosystem: Host-associated > Plants > Peat moss > Unclassified... | reverse complement strand
TATAAGAAAATTTTTTAAGGTTGATAATGCTGTTTGGCTTTTTGATAGTGATTTTTGGTTTAAAACCATTTTTTATATTCATTATAAAAAAATAAATTCTAAAAATAATTTTTTTTTTTTTTTTTTTTTTTTAAATTTTTTATGTCAATTATGAACTTTTAAAGATATTTCAATTCAAAACACTGATGAAGATAAAATAAAATATTTTTTCTTGAATTTCAATTTCCACATGTCATATATATGTTTGATCAACTCATGTGATTGAAATTTAGGATTTTTTTAATTGCAAAAATGTTTTGTGCATTTCACTACATATATAAACTACCATACACATTTGAATCCAAACCATACAATATTTTATCTAATTATCATGTAGCCTTTTATTAAATTTCATCTCTTGAAAAAACAATGTTTGTGATGTCCATTTTGGTACAACACACCATGCTTTCACCCTGTTGGAAATTTGGGAATGTTTTTCATTTTTATGGAATCCCCATTACCATTCATAGAATACATTATATGATGGAAAGCAATGAGCCCCTCCCAAGCTGCATAGTTGTGGTTGATCATGTGATTGTGTTTCCCATGATTTAGTTGGTGCACCATTTTTGGTTCCAATTTAAAGAATCAACCTCCCTTGATTTGTAAATATTGATTTCATCTTATATACACATTTGTGAGTCCATGCTAATCCCATCTTACAACTCCCATCCCCCTCTTTTTCTTGGGAGTTAATGAACACACCTTAGGTTTGAATTTTGTTGCAAAATTGAGAATCATTGTGTTATTTACCTAAAGTGTGTCAACTCATCACAATATAATAACACTAACAAAATGCAAAGTTTTTTAGATTCTAAAGTACCTTCTTTTGTGTAAATTCCTCCTTCCATTCTAGTGAGGAAAATCCTTAATTGGATTGGGGTTCAACTTCTTTGGACAAGATCCTTGGAACCTTTTGTAGAGACCCTCCAAGTAATGTGGTAATGTGGAGCACATTTTTTGTTTGTTTTCAATCCTAATGTGAATGTTATAATCTATGCAACATATAAATGTAAATTAGAGTTGAATTACAAAACATTTGTTGAATCAATGTGAATGGATAACTACTAACAATTACATGTGTATGGGTTGAGTTTGTGAACACTCTTGTTGAAAGGAAATTGGTGCATCCATTGAGTGCACCCTACATACAATCATGGCTCCAGTATGTTTTTCATAGTTTCAAATCTATAATGCAAACCCTACCATAGATTTAAAGTTTGACCCTTTTTTTGCACCTTTATGCATTTTCACACTAATAGGGGAAAAATGGCAACTTTGGGTATAATGGTTTAGTGTTTGATTTGAAGGCTATTATTTTTATAAAATTTATTTCCTTTGATGTAAAGCAAGTCTTGACTTATCACATGAAATCTTGAGAGATGTTAAAAAGTCATGTTATGATGGCTTTAATTCAAAAGGAAGTTACTTCTTAATTTTTTTCAAATGACATGCAAAAATATATAAGCTACGACTTTATATATATATATAATTCACTTTAATGCAAATAGGGTGCCAATAATTGGATCATGAAAATTTACTTTAAATGTTTTCAATTTTAATAAAATATTCATGTAATATTTTATCATTACAAGGAATCCTATCCATACTAACCTATGTGTTTGTGCTTGTGTCGAAATCAACAATTTTTATTACTACCATTTCAACCATCCTCTATGGCACCATGGTAAAAAAACATTTATAGTCACATATTCAACTACAATTCATAGTTTTAAGTTATAGATGCAACTATGACTTGTAATTATTATTGGTTTTGATCAAAATGAAGATGACATTATGAAAAATCATGTTTGTGAAAACATCACATCCCTACAATTAAGTGTTCGATGTAACTTATGTGCAACTATGTTGCATTTTGTTCCATGGAAATACAACATGTTTAAAAAAAAAATGACATCTTAAAAATTCACAAGTTTTATAATAGTTGCATATTAGTTGCAAAATGAACCCCTATATAGTTTAAATACACCTTGTATATATAATTGCGATCAACATATTTTGATTTTTTTGGGTAAGTTGCATGAAAAATTTGTTGAAAGCATTTACTTTACAATTAACATATCACATTGATGGATATAGTCATGTTATATAATGCGTTACCTCTATAGCTACCAACATGGCAAAGATTAGTTAAAATATCCAACTTTTTACAACTAGTCATTAATTATATTGTTCTTTGTGATACAACTAGTTATGTGACTTGGTTCTCATTGTATAAAGACCATTGTTATACTATTGTAAGACTATGATTCAATTGTGGTATGACAAACCATTAACTTTATTGCAACTTTGAATAAATATCACATCACCCACAAACTATATAATTAATTAGTTCAAATTATAGTTCTAAAGTGTGAGTGAATCATAATCTTGTACATGTATGATGTAGATCTTCTAAAATAACCCTCATTTTAAAAACCTAAACTATGAGAAGTGTGTTTGCCTAGATTAAACATTTGCCATGCAATTAAAAGTCCTTTGCAATTAATTTACAACAAAATTTCATCTAGCCATGCAAATTTGAAATTTGTGTGGGATGCAAGGGCATGTGACATATAGTTATAACTCTTAATAGATCTTGGGATTTACATATACAATTATTATGCACTTGTACTCAATATTGAAAACAATATAAATCATGAATAAAAAATGGTTGTTATTTTTAATTTAAGCCTTGTTAGTTTCTTATGAAGCAACTAGGAGACATGTTGTTTTGTGCATAAGCACATTATGTTGCTAGGTTGTTAGTTTCTATGCAACTAAAACAAATTATTGATTACGAACTTTGATGGTGTAAGTCCCAAAGCATTCAAGCTCAATAGAATTTTATATTAAAGCAACCAAGATGAAGGTAAGTTTACATCTACATGTGAGGAAATTCAAAACAAATGTACTCTAATTTTGTTTATGACATCTTATTTTGAATTTAAATGGTTGTTTGTAAATGTAAAGCTTATAGTTTAATCATTATATGGTTAGTGTGTTGTTTATATTGCATTTCAATAATAAGTTAATGATGACATTGCATGTATGTTGCTTGTTAGTTGCATTACAGTTGCAAATTGTATGTACCTTGTTAATTAGTTGCATTGCAATTACAAACTATATGTATGTCACTTATTAGTTGCATTATAATCACAAAAAAATATTACTTAGATTTAAAATATGAACATTAAAATATTTTTCACATTACAATGAAGCTATTTTTATAATACAAATGTGCAAACATCATTCCACATTTGGCAACTATTAAAATATAATCCACCTTTTGAATAGAAACAAGGTAGACCTCCTAACATTAATACATCTAGCAATAAATATCATATTGGATAAAATATTTGATAACAATAGTTTTAACTTGTTTAACTTAACACTAAATATGTAAATAAAATACATACCGTTGGAAAGGATCATGGATCACCAAAAAATTTCATATGTTCATATTCTATTCTTCAATATTGAATATTAATACATACAATTGTATTATTGGAACAAGATGTTTGTCATTATTTATGCAATGGACTTAAGTAATGGGTCCAAACATGGTAAATTAGACCGCAAATCTACTTTGCAACATAAATGAACAGTAGTCATCAAGTATGTTTTAATATGTTGAACTTTAAAATATTATTTAGTTCAAGGATTAATATGAAAATTTTCTTCAACTTTGTTAAAACTTTAACTAAAGACTACATGTTTAAAGTAAGTTTAAGTAAATTCATGGGAATTCAAGCAAAGTTCATGATCTACTTTATAGCCTTTAAGTAGGTTGTAAATAGATGAAATATTACATTTTAAATTGTTTTGAATTAATGGGGCCCTAAAATGTACTCATGGCTTTCCATCTTTTTCACATTCTAATAAAATTAAATCTAGCTTGTAGGGTAAAAGTAGGTTTGAAAAAAAATTTACCAATCAATTTCAAACCTACTTGTTACCTAGTCTTATTATACTATTTTTTTTCAAATTTTATATTCAACTTACCATAAACCCAATGGAGGCATAGATGTTTTCAAAATGAAAGATTAAAAACTTTCCAATTTACTTTCTTGTGTTTTTGTAGAAAATTGTCATATTTTTAAAAGGGATTTTATGCAAACATACTTTTTGGTCTAATTTACCATGCTTGGACCTTAATGCGGGGTGAAAGTATGGTGTGGGGGACCAATTTTGGCAAATGTAAAATTCACACGTGATTACACAAAACCCTAATTTGTTAACCCTCTCACAATTCCAAGCCTTGGCATTACATTCATATTTGAAAGTCCATATCTTCTTCTTAAATGATTCAATCACATTGATCTACATTTTATTTGTTTCATATAGAAATATATTATAATGGTTAATATCAAAATGGACTTTTTCTTTCACTTAATTCATTTGTTTATTTTCTCAACTAGTTGTGTTTAAATAAGAAAATTGTTAGATGTTCATTATGCCTTAGGCCTTATTGAATTAAATAATTGGTTTCACACCATCTTTCATATTGATAACACAAAAATATTGTTCCTACATGATTTTTATAAATTTTCATTTTTATGCCCATTGCGAACTTTTAAAGATATTTTATTTGTGAGCATGCAAGTAATTTTTTAATTTGTCAAATTTTGATTTAAGCATGTCATTTTATCAATTCATGTAATTGAAATTTAAAAACTGATTTTTTCCCATGGGAAACAAAGTCCACATTCATATTTGTAATTTTTAATAAAACATACTTATATATTTAAGACTCCAAAGATACAATGTAATTATTTCAAGTTGCACAAATGTTTTATGCATTACATTAAACATATAAACTACCACACATTTGAATCGAAAAAATATAAATAAAATACAATTGTCCCATAACCTTTGATTACATTTCATCACTTGTAAAGAATAATGATTGTAACGTCCATTTTAGTTTAACACACTAAACTTTTACCAAGCGTTTCACAATGCAAAGTTATAATTGCCAATTCTAGTAGGTGCAAAATAATATGATCCATAAATGCACATTAGTTGCAAAATAGTTCCATCAACAAATTGATAAATTGTAATTTTAAATTACACTAATTGAATTCAAATTGTAACATACAACTAGTGGCAAAATTTATTAATCTCAAAATAGCAATTTGATAATGCATTATTTATAAGTTAGTTGCAATGAACATTTACTAGATTTTATTCATTGATAGATGAATGAAAAGCCATGCAAACATTTTTCCACGGGCATTTGTGGAGGAAATTGATGTGGATAAAAAATTTGCAAAGTAATTGTAAATTAATTGTACAAAACATGAACAAACTTCATTCATCGATGGACACATTTAAAACCATGTAAACATTCCATTTATTTACATGCATTTTTGTGACAAATTGATGTGGATAACTAATTACAAAGTAGTTGCACTTTTTTTTTTTGTAATATATGTTTATATATAGTCTTAATGTGTTCGATGTAACTATTACAACTCAGTTGATGGCACTCATGTCATAAAAATACCCTAAGTTGCATGTGACCATAGTAATTTATGAATTTCATTTCAAGCTTAATTGCAAAACCCCAATTTTTTCATAGTGTGAAAAGTGCATTCATATCATCCACAATTGATGGTGTTTAATAATAGATGAAAACTAAGTTGTTTTTGTAACTTGTAATGTGGTTCATAAGTGATTCAACAAGATGTGGAATTTTGTTCAACTTGAATTATGACTATATGTCATAGTTGCAAATGCATATGTGCATATAATGGTTAACTAATGCATGTAATATGACATGTTAGCTTAAGTTGCTTATGCCTAAGTAGCCTAAATAGTCTAATCAACCCCTAAGTAGCCCCTAAGTAGTTTATATAGTCTATGCAACCCCTAGGTAGGCCCCTAGATAGCCCTTAGGTTCCCTAGTTAATTTAAACAATCCTTAGGTAGCCTAGGCAACCCCAAGGTAGACCAAAGGTACTTTAGGTAGCCTAAACAAGTTTTAGGTACCCTAGGCAACCCCTAAGTAAGTCCCTAGGTACCCTAATTAATCTAAGTAGCTCTTATGTAACCTAAGTAGCCTAAGTAGCCTAAGGAGCCTCTAGGTATTGTAGGTAATTTAAGTAAGCCCCATATATCCTTTAAGTACCTTAGGTAATGTAAGTAGCCCCTAAATATGCTTTTAGATAGGGTGAAATCACAATATAGAGGTCAAAAATTTGTTGTCACAATTTTTTTGTTTTGAAACTACATGTTTTTGAACTTCTACGAAGCTAATATTAAAAGGGTTTTTGCAATTGGTACTTGAAATAAAGTAGTTCAAAACTCAAGAATAATATTGCAAAAAAAAATTCCATTTTGAAATTGATATTAAATGTTTAAAGAATCTATTAGTGAGATAATTGTAATCGTCATGATATATTGCAAAGTGCAAATATACTTCAAAAACCATTCAAACGATTACTAAACTTGATGAAGTGCTCAATCATATATTACATATAAGTTCATTGTCCCATTCAATTCTATATGAAAACCTCCATTCATGTGATTTCATGAAAAACATCTAGATGAGGTTTTTCATTCAAACAAGCATAAATGTGTGAATATATAAACGTTTGTTGAAAAAACACTATAATTTGAAAGGTAACAAGAATTATATTGAAGGCTTTGTGTTAAAAATCCATTTTATGCATTTCTCAAAATGTTAAATGAAATGAAAAAAAAATTGCTCTTAATATAATAGGAAATGTATCCCCAAAAAAACATTTTCTTGCTCAAATGTACCACTATAGGGTGCTTTCACATGGTACCCTCATTATTCTATAGCCCTTTGTGTAAGCCCATAGACACCTTTGTTAGTTTAAACAACCCCTAAAAGTAGGGCCCCTAAGTATCTTGCTTAATTTAAATGGTCCCTTAGTAATTTAAACAATCTTTAAATACCTTAAGTAACATAAACAACCCCTAGGTAACTCCTAAATAACCTAAGTAGTCCCTAGGTAAACCCTTTAGTAAGCCTTAATTAATAACCTACTTCATCTAAGGTTAGTGAAGTATGTCACTTAAGTAGGTTAGAAAAAATGTGAAACCATTTCATATTACATAAAAAAGTTGGTACTTATGCATATTTCACATGCACATCACTCACTTGAGGACAATCTATATTTATATGTGTTGAATATTAAAAGTTATCCAAAGATTCATTTGTAGATTATGACACATTTATGGCATATCTTTCATTAAAATGAGTACAAACTTCTAGAAGCTTGACTACTCATGTAACTAATGTTATGTGGGTTTTCCTTTTGGTTTTTGGAATGACATATATGAGCACAAATTACTAGTTCAATTTATATCAAACAAAAAGACAAAAGGGCAAACCCATCCTTGGTTGGTACCATTAGGAGCCACCCACATGAATCGCTAATTAAGGAATTAAAATTGGTCAAATAACATTCCAAGGCCTTTTTTCCCAAATGTATTGACAACTATAAATTTTTTTTCTTCATGTTTATCCACTACATGCAAAAGTAAATGACCTTGAGTTCTCATTAGAATAGAAAATGTGGAAGTCACTATAATTTTGTATTCCTAGTTGTCATGACCCCTTTAGGAATCACACTCTTGAACTTTAGAAATTCATAAAAAATTATGTTTATTCTATTTAATAGAAAATTCAAATATAATACCATCGAAAGTACCTTAGAAATTTGTTTGTCAAAACAAATTTGAAAATATATTTCAAACTTGTGTTTTTAATAGAAAGTTCAAGGAAAAGAAACAATACAATCTTGATTTTTTTTATAAAAATGATACGATTAAGAAAGTCAAAAAAAAGAAAAAGTCTTGATATCATTAAAGTTTCAATTTCTATACAAGTTGATCAATGTATTCACCAATAGATTCTAATGAGAATATCTTCATTTAAATATTTCCTATATTAATTATTTTTTTTACGAGTCCATGAAAATGAAGGACATGTGATGTTCCTAGTGGTACCACCCCAAGATAGGTTTTTCTACAAATACAATGCAATTTAAGAGATTCATTTCCTAAATTGCATTGTGTTTGTAGGCAAACCCATCTTCTTAAACTACCTTGCACAATCAATGAGGTCATGGAGGAATATGATTTCTTTGTATATGAAATCATATTCCTACATGGACCATTCATTGTGCAAGACTTGGTGAAGAATTATAATGTTCACCTAAATTGTGATAGGGCACATGAATATCAAAACTTGTTGACACATCCTTAAGTTCTTCCTGAGGCTTGGGATATGAACCCCCAAATGACAACAATAGAAAGAAAAAAAAGGAAAAAGGGAAAAATCAAAAGTACATTCTTTAACTATTTGCACTAAGGGGCAACTTGTTGAACGTGAGTTATCTAATTTCAAGACATAAATTGCATTTATGTGAACAAATTTGATTTAATGCATTAAACACCAATAATGGTTTTCATGTATTTAGAAATGTGGTGGAAGCAAATTATGCAAGTAAGAAACAAAACCTTTTCGCAACTTACTAACTCAAAGATGAGGACAAGGCATAAATTGAAAAATATGCAAAAGATCCCCATAATGAACAAAAGGTGAATCACCTTTTAGATCTACCTTTTTTTTAGTTTTCTAACTAACAACACAAAGGAAGTTTAATATGCACTATGTATAGGTTTAATACTTATTTGTCCTATTCCCACAAACTCTTGTTATAACAAATCTTTGTGTATCACCTTCATAAGGCTGATTTATGAAAGGAAATATACTAATCTTGTGAGGTATTTTGTTGATGATTTGTGGTTGAAATGGATTTGCTCAACTTCTTTCAACTCATCAAGTTAATTGTCCCCTCTACATACAAATATGAGGACATCAAAATAACAATACTTTCCATAGATATATTGAAGAAGCACAATGGATTGTTTACACATTAGAGAAGGGAACATTAGCAATAAGAGTGATTCCAACAACACACAAGGATATTCCAATGTCACTTGAATGGACCTTGGAAAGATGTGCATTAATATTTGTTAATTGAGGAATTTGCCTCATTGACAAATTTGACAAGATGAATGATCATATAGGTACCCACTTCCTAACCAATAATTTGTCAATAGGCCTTGTTTTCAAGATTTTCATATATGGTATTTGATCAGGATGATGTGTGATGCCCAAAGAATAGTTCTTAAAAATTTCTCAAAAAATTGATAATTTTTTAGACAAGTATGACCATTATTTGAGTGTCAATTGAGTATCGATAATGCAATAGAATAACAAAATACCAATATGTCAAATCTTAGCATGGTCACCTTGCTACAAACACAATGTTTTGTCATTGCTATAGCTAATCCAATCGAGGATCAATAAAAGTCTTCCTTCATTTAATAATGTTTAGTCAAGGTGTTTTACCCTTTTAATTTTATTTTTTAATGTATCTATGTGAACACTAAGAATTTCCATTCATTCAAGGCAACTATTTGTGACAAATCAAGCAAATATTATGCATTATAGGTTGGTTGGTTATTTTGTAGATATTACTTTGGGAAGACCTTTACACAAAACATAGAGCTTACAAATCCCATTTTTAAAAAAATCGTTCATGTGGCAAAAGTATTAAAACTTATTACTATATTATCTTATGGTTTGGATCCTATCATCTTTGTAACTTTTTGTTGTTGTTCATAGATTATTACAAGTTCATAATCACATTCTTGTTAGTTTTCATATTGTTATTCTTGAAGTAGGGGTGGGTATGTATTTATGGTAGATGTGGACTATTATTGCGGGAAATGAAAAGTTGATTACATGGATTGGTCATGTGATGCATTGAACATATTAAGGTGGTGTATGCCATACCTTTGCATCTAAATTATGTTTTCACCTCCAAGTTCTTGAACTTGTTAATATTCATATAACATGGCATAAGCATGTTAATATAGGTAAAAAAAACCTTGATAATGAACAAAAATAGGATTATCAACTTTAGAGGCTAAAAAATAGAACATATTTTTTGAAAATTAGCATTTAAATTACATGAACATATGTAGTATGATATGATTTTTTAAAAAAAAGTTTAAAATGTTCCATTTATTTTTTTCCAACCTATTTTCATTCTTTTTTTTTGATTTGGTGTTGTTGTCCCATTTTGCACAAAGTAGACATAAAGTATAATCACAACCTTTCATTCTTTTAATTCATTCTTAATGCTCTTTCAAAGAATGTTTAAAAATGTTTTACCATGTTACAAACACAAAATGCATTTGTAATTCATATTGAAAAGCAAGTTCTTACTAATGTTTTAAACCTATGCAAGGAAAAACTTACTTTGGAAGGCCTTAACATTGTAATAATTGAAATATTTGAGTTTCAAAAAATGTGTATCAATATGCATGATGGCTCAAACATTAATAACACATTATTTGAATGATTTGATTTAGAAAAAATATTAAATATAAACTTGAAATAAATAAATAAAATAGCTCAAATAATAATATAGACTGGGGATGACTATATATGGTTTATTTAATATGGCTAGTAAACCCCAAAATTTATAACACTAGTAAAAGGCCTAAAATTCAAAATCTACTTTCCATTAGTTATTTTTACTTTTTGAGCAAGGATCACCAATTGGCCTACTTTAGCATGCTTGTGCCCAACATAGGTGTGGATGATTGAAAAATTGCAAATGCTTTCATAGGCAAAATCGTGTATGCAAATATGCATGCCAATCTTTAGTTGCATGAGTCAAACCTTCAAATGGTGACTTTGGTCAATATGTTAACTTGTGTTGAAAATCCATGATGTGCCCATGTTTGAATGAAGAGGTTGTTCACAAATTTTTCTAGCTTTCAAAATTGAATAGGATTTTTTTTACAATTTCATAGATATATAAACATGCACATGTTTGTTTGCAAGTTGATGTAGTCTTCACATATCATGTTGAAAAACAAAATTGCACAAACATTAGGTAATGTGTGTGAAATATAAACCCTACTCTGCGAAAAATTGGCAAATTTTTTCTTTTATGTGTGTTACATGACAAGTTGTTAAAGTCCATGCTTTTGGAAATTGACTCAAAAGAGGTTAATTGCAACATGGTTAAAGAGTGCCTATTGCAACGAAACACGTTAAATCCAAAAATTTGAATGCTAGAGACCCATGCATCTGTGAAACATAATCATTGAGGACAATGTTGATGGGGCAATTCATTTAATGTTTGAGTATTTATCTCCACTCAAAAATTTGGTGTACTAAAAACTTTGCAAACGTAAGAGATAGGTCCATTATCTTTAGGCTCAATCAATTGGGTGATTTAATTATCATGACAATGTAAAAGGTACAATTGAAAATTGCATTGTAATACCTTGTGAAATGGATATAAAGGAAAAAAATGTGCAAGGAAAATGTTTTATTTGAGGTGACATAAATGTTTTGGTTCAAATTTCAATTGGTGGCTTTAAATGAAAAATAGTTTTTTGATGAATAATTCTTCTTTAGAAAGTAGGAGGCAAGGAGGTAATGTTGTGATGTGTTTGTTTTTCAATCTTGTAACACAACTTCCATCACACCTTGTGCATAAGTTGCATCCTTCTAATGATGATTTTCATGGGTGTCTCACAATTTCCCTCACACATGAATTCATATCATGAACATTTTCATGGCTTGAATCTCCATTTAGGTTGGACAAACATTCTCACGTTGTGAGCATCCTTGTTACCAAAATTAATTTATACTTGGAATTTTATTTTATATATCACATTTCACATAATTGAATGTGTCATAGCCAAGCGTGATACATGTTGTAAAACATGCTTGTCACCTATTTCAATCAACATAAGGTGGAAAGTGACAATGGCATTCCAACAAACGTTGAAGAAAAAATGTTTGTAGGTATGGTATTCAAAATGATTTCTAAATTTTAAAAATTCAATTCTGAATACCATATTTACCACTAGTAATTGGTAAAGTTTGCTTAAATATTCAATAATTCAAAATGGGTTAACATCCCAAATTTGAATATTATAGCACATTTCCCATTCTAGCGGTAATTAAATTATCTTGAATAATTTTATTTTTTTCAAAATTAAATATTCTCAATGTCAAAAGTTTTAAAAATTAGTTCGACATGACTATTGACTACTTAACTTAAAGCTTGGTCATGCAGTGTGCATAAGTAGCAAAATTATTTGAATTTTTTTTCCCACCTCAAATGTAAGAATTTTAGGATTATTTTTTTTCCACTACCAAAGTGGAAAAAAAATCCATAAAGAAGATGCTAGAATGGTAAAAGCACTATGATATTTCAAAATTTTGGCAAATGAAAATAAATATGGAAGGTTCAATTTGTTATTTGCATATCCATAGTGGTAAATCAATGACCTAGGGACTATGAATTGATTCAAGTTTAAATCCTTGATCAATCCTTGATAAATTGAGTAGGGTTAGTTCAAGATTTTAAAAAATTTCCATTAAAATGAAAATTATTTAACACCAAACATCATTGACTAAACAAGTATATAATGCATACTTACAAAATATAATTAACATTTCTAGAGGGATACCTCCTTGTTAATTAATGTTTGATATCACATGTCACAAAGGAGTAAATGTTTGGGATGTCCATGATACATGATACCTTTATATGACTTAATTACTTAGTTACGCATATTTAAAATACCTTACATTTTTTGGTAATTAATTAACTTAAATGATTTAAAAACCTCTAATCTATTTCAAATTAATATTTAGGCTAGAATTTTAACACACTTTAGTTAGTGTTAGGGCAAGAACCCAATTTTCTTTAAAATTGAAAAAAAACCATACAAAAATTTATTTGAATAATTAGCCTTGGTTAATTTTAACCAATATTCATAAATGTATATGGGACTTTACATTTGGTCTCATGCACTTTGAAATACACCCATTGTGTAGCTTGCATGCTTATGCACAGGGTGGTGGGACATTTTCAAAGTTTGAGGTTGGATTTTGCTATCACCTCGTCTTAGTACTTTATTTTAAGAATGCCCCCACCGTGAGGCTTTACCCTACACATAATGCAAATGTTTGTATCAATTTTACATACAATTAAAAGAATTTTCTTGCCATATGCTATATATAAAAGTTATTTGTGTGTGTAACCCACCTCTGCAAATGTCTTTGCATGTGTTCTTGGCTTTTTAAACTATCAACTAAGGCGCAAAGTAAACACCAAATGTGCAAACATTAAATAAGTGTAATGAATTAAATGAAGCTTTGTCTTTGACACATAAAAATGAAGTTTGCATGCATACAAGATGCATGTTAAATGGGTGCAATCACATTACATGAGCCAAAATAGTTGTAATGAATGCTTAATTTTTCATGTTTTAGTGTAAATAATTGTATTAACGTTACGAATCATTTAAAAGAACTCATGAAAATATTTTTAATACACTATAAAAAAACATGTGGTAATTTGGAATGAATATAATAAGGATAGAATATTCAAAAACATTCATTAAGCATTATAACTAATGTTTTTAAGCATTATAGAAACTTTTTATTTTGGGGGAGATTCTTCAAAGATGACATATTTTAAAAGACGTTCTTTAAACATACATTTATATGATAATGTATTGCATCTCATTGGGTTAGGTCTGATTTTTTTTTCAAATAAAATATTTGAAGCATATATTTTGAGAATATTATAAAATAAGAAATACCCAAGGAGGCAAGTTTGGTTCATGTTATCTTGTTTGCACCCATGTAATGAAATTCAAAGGTTCTTAAATAAGGTTTTACCAACTTATTATGAAATGGCATATATACTTACAATCTAATCACATCCACTTACAAACATACAATATTCTTGTAGGTACTAATTGTTGTAATACAAATCTACAAACTTTTTTCCTAGTACCAAAACGAAATCAATACTTGTCCACATCCAATTTCCTATTTAAAATTCCAAGAACATGGATTTTAAAAAAATTAATAAAAGGATGATCATGAATAAGAAAGAGAAGGAGTCCAAAATCTTTGAGGCAAAACATAATCCAAATTAAGTAAGTCACCAATACCTTAAGGAAACTAACTATTGCGTCCTTATACTACATTGCCCTATTACATCCCCTATACAATGCCTAGCAAGAAATGAATCTTCAAATATTTTCCTTGTCCTTCAATTATAATGATTGTGTTAACTATGGAAAGGATATTACACATTTGTAAGACAAATGGTGTGGCGAAGTGTTGATCGCCTCCATGTCAAGTGGGATGTTTTGAGGTCAAATCCATTTACCATGAAAATCTTTGTCATAAATGACTTCCATCTGGGAAGAAGGAGAGTCATTTTTAGGAATTGGTTGTGTTCCTTGGGGAAATACAAAATCATTAATTTCCATGGGGAACACAAACAATTGTGTTTATCCATAGGGAACATGGTTGTGTTTCTTGAGACTAATGTGTATTTTGAGGACTAATTTTGTGTTGAAGACTAACATGTTTAGTGCTTGCCCATCAAGGGCACTTGCCATAGGCCTTTAAAATAAAACATTGGTCTCAAATAATACCCAAGTTCATGTTGATGGATAACTTATTCATTTTTTTGGTTGATAACTAAGAAATTGTATCTTTATAGAGAATAACCACTAAGTATCAAGGTTTATATAAATATTTCAAAACATGGGTACCAAATTGAATTTTACTTAAAACAATTTATTTGGAACTAAGGAATCAAAATGGATGTTAGCAAGAAAAACTAAATCTTATCCTTGGATTTGGGAGGGAGAGGAAGTGGAATGTAAGAACTTGATATATCCACCCACAACATTGACTAGGAAGTTGGCTTGAATGTGTTAGTTATTGACACTCATGTCAAATGGACAAGTTAACATACAAGAACTGATTATATGGGAGTGCCCAACTTTTGAGTTATGGGACACAAAAGAAGGTCAGTTATGGGGTTATGTCGATCAAGAACCAATAACATGCAAGAGGAAATATGAAGGTACACAAATGTCAAAAGGCAATAAGATAAGTGATATAACTAAGGAGCTCATGTCTAATGGTGCATTGCCATGTAAATGAAAGAATCCCTATAATCGGTTATGTTTGCCAGTTGCACTTGCAAAAGTGTAAAAAATGAGAATGAAACAATTGAGCAATCAATTATGTGAGCATAACGGTAGAAATGGATTAGAACAGGACAAACAAAATTGGCATTTAATTCTCTCTCTCTCTCTCTCTCTCTATATATATATATATAAAAGCTTGTTATATTCCTACAATATCGAAACATACTAAATTTCAATTTATTGTAGTTGAAACAAAATGGCAATTTATGATTGTTTGGTTTTGGCAAAGCTTTGATTGAAAGAAAAAGTTCCCCAATGAATGCAAGAGATTTGGAATCACAAAAGCACAAAGATTTGAAAAAGAATAAACTACCCAACACTATAGTTAGTTTTTATAATCCCTAGTCTTACTGGAGGAAAAGTTTAGAATACAATGGAGTGACTTATTCGAGTGACCCTGATTCATGATCCATTGGAGTCAATTTGGGTAGAATAAGTTTAAGTTTCATAAGTTGTCTTTTTGGATGAGAGTTTCAAACTAAAATTTGTTTAGTTAATTCCAAAGTAAAGAGGATTGAAAATGTGCCCTTTTCAAATTTTTGTCTTTTCAGAGAATTTTTTTTCCAACATCATAGACATGACTTGCAAATAGATTTTCAACACTTCCATATCAAATTGCATACCATTTCTTTTGAATTAAATTGAAATTGACTTCAATATTTCCACAAAATGAATTCAATTTTTTTCATTAGTTGATTGTCACTCATGTTGCACGACAACACGGAGCCCAAGTAATTAATATATAATATGGTGTGATCCACATTGATAAGTTGGGGGTGCCTTCCAAGTCCTTTATATATATATATATATATATATTCTTGGGCAATGAGTCTCTTTGATTGGCTCATCACAAAAAAGTTCTAAAACTTTGGAGACTCCCCAATATAAAAGTTTTCACTCCAAAACATAGAAACACATAAGTCCCAATATTTGCCCACCTACGTAGGTTCCAAGAGGATAGTGTGGGGCAAAGCATATGAGACAAAGTGAGGTGCAATGGGGAACATGTCGGGGACAGATTGGGAACAACAAAAATCCAAACAAACCCTACCCCCTTCCCACCCACACCAAGAAGGAAAAAAACATTTGGGTGTATTGGGTGCGTGCATGCTACAATTCCTCATTGGCTAAGCAGAAATTAGATTCGCTCCGCTAATGGCAGGGACATGGATTGTGGGGGGGACACCCTTTAGGGTTTGGAGGTGCCTTGGAAGGAGGAGGAGAAGAAGAAGAAGATGGGATGCAATTCAAATGACATGAGTCAGCGTTGTCCTTGGAGAGCAAACAGCCAACATGTATGTATAGCAAGGAAACCAGCAGCCAACAAACATGAAAAAACAGTCGGTCTGTATGTCTCCTCCAGCTCTGATAATGAGGATTTGCTTGGACATTTTCAGACGAGCGAGTTATTTAATGATGTACACTCTTGGGTTTGGAGTTTACAATTATTATATGGTGGTGGAACATGAAGAAGAAGAAGAACAACAACAACAACAATTATATATAGTTCAGACCAAGTTTTCGAGCGGTTCCAGTTTGAGCTTCACAACTCTAAACAACTACAAGAGCAGGTCCACCGGCAGTAGTAGAATGGCATGTCATGTCCTGTCCTCTCCTGTAGATGAAGTAGTACAGACTACAGACTTCAAATAGCATGCAAAAAAATGGTTTTAGACCTGTATCTTTTCACTACATACAGTGCTCTCTATAAGGCCCCGTGAAAAGTTAGACTGGTTTTTGATTGTCTGGGCATATATGATTGGCCCATATGGTGGTAGCATTTAAATAGCCTCTCACTCTATACTGCGCAATTTTGCACGTTTATGGGTGAGGAAGAAGGGCTGGGGAAACAAACAATTAACACTTCATGTTGGATTTGATGCATCCTTGTAGATGCTCAAATCGGGGTGTGACTGGACCATCTTGAAGAGCATCTCCACCCACAGTAGGTAGTAGTAAAATGGCTTGTAAAATCATATATTTTGGATGAAGTATGTCAGTCAAATAATGTAAAACTGAGTTTAGGCCTGTACTTCTAAAGAACAACATACAGTGCTCTCAATGATGACCAGTAACAAGAAAATGAATGTTTGTGATCGGTCAACTACAATTGTTGGCCCACATGGTGAGATTGAATTAATCTTGTACTAAAATTTGGATGTGCTTAGTGCCTTGAAGGTGTGAAAATGGATTGGATTTGCTCCCACACAACTTGCACCCAGACTTAGACAGTAGAGGTTTCAAAAGATCAGCAATAAGAAAATGAATGTTTTGGATTTTGCTGGTAAGAGTGATTGGCCACACATCTACTGCTTCTGCTATTCATTGGTACCGCCTCAAGTAGACTGCATTGCTGGAGTTGCTCTAACATATTGTTATATAAAAAAGAAGACTGAGGGGGGGGGGGGGGGGAATTTGGG
>Ga0116227_10009541_pt1 | contig 17560 bp, 12 predicted proteins | sample S1TSphgellanicum_FD_89693 | JGI IMG/M metagenome (GOLD analysis project Ga0116227, IMG submission 89693) | Host-associated microbial communities from peat moss isolated from Minnesota, USA - S1T2_Fb - Sphagnum magellanicum MG | ecosystem: Host-associated > Plants > Peat moss > Unclassified... | reverse complement strand
GTCATGTGTGGCGACTCATGAAGTTTGACAACCTTCTCTCTGACGAGGCGGCTCTGGCGGAACTGGGGCGACGGTTCGCGGAGGCGCGGATCGCGCGGGGCATGACCCAGGCGGAACTCGCGGAGGCCGCGGGGGTCTCCAAACGCACGGTCGAGCGACTGGAAGATGGCGGCTCAACCCAGCTCGGTAATCTGGTCCGGTGTCTGCGGGCCCTGCGGAGCCTTGAGGCGTTGGAACGTCTGATACCCGAGATGCCGCCCAATCCCGTCGACCTGGTGGGGCGTCGTCAGCGGCGGCGGGTGAGACGGAAGACGGAGTCTCCCTCTCCGGCCCTATGGACCTGGGGTGACAGCGCGTGACGACTTTGGCGGAGGTGAGGCTGTGGGGCCGGCGAATCGGCGCGGTCGCCCTCGAAGACGGCGCCCGGAGCGCCACCTTCGCCTATGACCCGGCCTTCATCGGCAGCGGCGTCCAGGTCGCGCCGCTGATGATGCCTTTGGGGCCGGAGGTGTTCAGCTTCCCAGATCTCAATCCGCGCAGTTTCCATGGACTGCCGGGGATGCTGGCGGACAGTCTGCCCGACAGATACGGCGATCTTCTGATCGACGCCTGGCTGGCCACGCAAGGCCGCGATCCGGCGAGCTTCAATGCTGTGGAGCGGCTGTGCTACACAGGCGCGCGCGGCATGGGCGCGCTGGAGTTCGTCCCGGCCCGGGGGCCCAGATCGGCGCGCGCGGCCAAGATCAAGATTGACGCCCTGGTGGCGCTGGCTTCCGAGGTTCTGACCCACCGCAACGATCTGCGCGCCTCCTTCGCCGGGGACAGGAAAGCGGACGCTCTGAGGGATATCCTCCGGGTCGGAACCTCCGCGGGCGGGGCGCGGGCCAAGGCCGTGATCGCGTGGAACGCCACGACCAACGAAGTACGATCGGGCCAAGTCATGGCCGGCGACGGTTTCGACTATTGGTTGCTCAAATTCGACGGCGTCAGGGGCAATCTCGACAAGGAGTTGGAGGACCCCCAGGGCTATGGCGCCGTGGAATATGCCTATGCGGAAATGGCCGCGGCCGCCGGCGTCGATGTCGCTGAACATCGCCTGCTGGAAGAAGGTGGTCGACGGCATTTCATGACCAAACGGTTTGATCGCCTGCCAGGCGGGGGGAAGCTGCATATGCAATCCCTCGCCGCTCTCGCCCATTTCGATTTCAACGACCAGAACGCCTATTCCTACGAACAGGCGCTGTTCACCATGCGCCGACTGGGCCTGCCCACAGCCGCTCTAGAGCAGCAATTCCGGCGGATGGCCTTCAACATCATCGCGCGCAATCAGGACGACCACGTCAAGAACATCGCCTTCCTCATGGACCGCGCCGGCGTCTGGCGCCTCTCCCCGGCCTTCGACATCACCTGGAGCCATAATCCCGCGGGCGCTTGGACGCACCGGCATCAGATGTCGATGAACGGCAAGCGGGATGGGTTCACGCGGGATGATTTTCTCATCTGCGCCAGGACCGCCTCGCTCAATCGCGCCCGCGCGATCGCCATCCTGAAGGACGTCCAGTCCGCCGTCGAAGCCTGGCCGCGCTTCGCCGAGGCCGCCGGCGTCGGGGATGACTGGCGCCGCGCCATCGATCCCTCGTTGCGGCTAGAGGTTCTGAAATAGCCCGGACAGCAGATCAAAAACGCATCGCCGATCGCCAAGCACGCCGCCATCCAGGTATCCGAAAACTCAAATCCAGAGGGGTCTATTCGGAGGCGTGTTTCAGGAGATCGTTTTGAAAGTCGCGCCGCCTTGGGCAAAGTCGGTTAGAGAGTTGGGCGCCCCGGCTTCCACTGAAATGGAGGGTTTTAGGAATATTGCAATTTCCATGTTGCGGACCGAGCTGTACGACAGCAATTGATTTTCCCTGTCCTTTACCTCGAAGGCTCGGCTATTCTATACACCGTCACATCCGACATTGAGCATTCCCCGCTGGAAGCGTCGCTCACGGCAATTGCTTGCACGGTGCGACCATCTTTCAGATAGAACGTCACCTTGAATACTTGCCGATAAAGGTCTCGCCCAATTTTCTGGCTGACGATCTGATCGCTTTTCGTTCGGGTGAAATCAACGGCGTCGTTGATCAATACGCCCGAGTTCTTGAGTTGGGCGAAGGTCATGTTTGCTGGCCAATGGTCGGGCCCTGCACACTCGGGGTCTGCTATCGCCGACCCACTTCCGACCAGGATGGCTGCAAGAACCGAGGCGATATACGCGCGGGACATACGAGAGCCTTGAGCACAAAGCCATTTTGCTTGCAGTTTGGGTCGCGCTCCCCAACGCGTCAACCAGGGTGCAAGATTTCCACCATTCGCCCGCGCTATCGAGACGCTCTATTCGCCAGACGTAACGGAAGGCGAACCCTCCCACATCGGTCCATCTCGCGAACAGAGGTCGGTTCCCGGGCGCGATATCGGCGCTCGCCATCAAGCCGTTGCGGGCCTCCAAGCTTAGGCTAGTTTGGGGCAGCCGGATGGGAGCGCGTGATGCGGCAGACATTGATCGCGTTGGTATTATGGTTCCTGGCAAACGGGATCGGGTTTGCAGCTCCCGCTCCGGCCGACTTCGCGGGATGGTGGGCTGTGCGCACGGGCGAGCGCAATGTCATCGTGTTGCATATCGAAGTGGGCGGCGACGGCCGGCTCCAAGGGGACTACTGGACGCCCAAAGCCTTCGTGATCGATAAAGACACGATCGACCAAATCAAAGGGGTTACGGTGCGCCAGGCCGTAAGCCACCCACGACTCGAGCATGGCGGTGTCACATTCACCGTCTCAAAGCCAGACAACCCAGGCGACCACGATCGGATGCTGCTGAAGCTGGCCGACGCCGCGCACGGTCAACTCATTTACGACGACTTCCCATCAGTCTCGATGGATGTGGTGAGCGTCCCTGCGGGATCGCGGGTCGCCGACGACTGGCGATCAGATCAGTCCTACACGCTCGACCATCAAGCGCCGGTTGAAATTCAATCCAATACCGAGATGAGCCGCCTCTTTGATGCCGATCAGGCTGTCCGCACGACCACGAATTTCAACAAGATCGATTGGTCCGTGGTCAGCAAACAGGATGAGGAGCGGCGTGCGGCGACGGCCCGACTACTCGCCGCCGGATCGCTGCACACGGCGGATGATTTTTACCATGCGGCCTTCATATTTCAGCATGGGTCCAAGCCAGACGATTTCCTTCTCGCCCACACCTTGGCAATGGTTGCGGTCAAGAAGGGGCGACGGAACGCCATCTGGATCGCGTCGGCGACCCTCGACCGCTATCTCCAAAAAATCGGCAGGCCACAGGTCTATGGCACCCAGTTCCTTACGGCGAAGAATGGAACGACCCAGGAGCCCTATGACAGGGCGCTCATCTCAGACGCGCTCCGCGCCGAGCTCGACGTTCCACCCCAGGCCGGGCAAGAGGCGCAACGTGCGGAGTACGAGCGCCAGCTTGGCAAGCCTTAGCATGAGGCCCATGACGAGCACGATCTCGGCCGCTCCGGGTGTCATGGTGGTTGCTGGGTGGGGACCAACATCCGCCCTGGGCGATCCGCCCACGGTCTCCAGCTTCTATCAGCTCCCTGTGAAGGATGCCGCGAGGTTAGCGCTCGGCCCGGCGCGCGAGAAATTCGTTGAGCGCTCGCCGTGGAGCCTCACCGCGCCGAATAACGTGCCCCAAGAACGTTGGTCTCATCGGTATGTCGTTGTTCACGCGGCCGCGTCGGATCGCACCCGATCTATGCGCGGTCCCGTTGGATTTGAATGAGGGCTTGCAACCCGTGACCTGACCGCCGCTGGCCCTCAGAGGGCAGCGTGTCATTTGTTAGCTGGGCAATGCTAACGCGCATGACTTCGAAGCCTTTGATTGTCGTATTTCCTGTTCGAGCCCTGAGCGATGGAGCACCCCCATGGAGCGGACCTGGCTTGTGACCGGCAGTTCACGGGGATTAGGGTATGCCCTGGCGAAGGCGGTCATTGCATCTGGCGATCATTTGGTCGCCACGGCCCGCAACCCGAAGGCCCTGGACGACTTGGTCGAACTGGGTGGACGACGCGTCGTCGCGGTTCCCCTCGACGTCACGGACGCTTCGGCCGCACGGAAGGCGGTGGAGACCGCTGTTGAGCGCTTCGGCCGGCTGGACGTGGTCGTGAACAACGCCGGTTATGGGAATGTCGCCCCAGTGGAGGACACCATGATCGACGACTTCCGCGCTCAGATCGAAACCAATCTTTTCGGCGCCATCATCGTGACCAAGGCGGCGATTCGCTTGTTCCGCGAGCAGCGTAGCGGACACTTCATCCAGGTGTCCTCAATCGGCGGTCGCGCTGGCGCCACGGGACGCGCGCCCTATTCGGCCGCGAAGTTCGGTGTCGAGGGCTTTTCAGAGGTTCTCGCCACCGAGATGGCCCCGTTCGGCGTCAAAGTGACGATAATCGAGCCGGGTGGCTTCCGAACCGATTTCGCTGGCGCTTCGACAAAGATCGCTGAGGGCGATCCAGCCTATGCCGATACCGTTGGAAAGACCGCCGCCATGCAGCGCGACTATGACGGCAAGCAGCCAGGCGACCCGGCGCGGGCCGCCCAAGCCATCATCTCCATCGTTTCGGCTAGACGTCCGCCGCTGCGGCTCGTCTTGGGCCGTGACGCCTATGCGCGCGCCGAGCGAACGGACGAATCGCGGCTGGCTGAGCTGCGCGCGTGGCGCGAGACCAGCCTCTCCACGGATTTTCCCAAGTCCACCGAATGATAGAATAAAGGGACCGGCGCCATGTTTCCGGAGAGGTCTGTCACCCGCTCTCATGGGTTTGACAGCGGCGGTGGGCTAAGTTGCTCCTCTCCTCTTATTTCCCCGTATTTCCCCGACCCAATAGGGATCCGCCTCTCCAGACAACCTCGCGGCGACCGTCTCGCCAATCGCCAATGATGACGTAAGCCCCGGGCTCTCGATGCCGAAGAGCGCGATAAGGCCCGCGAGGCCGTGGCTCTCCGGCCCATCGAGGCGAAAGTCGGGCTGGGCTTCGCCCGGGCCGTGGATCTTGGGTCGCAGACCCGCATAGTCGGGGACGAGGGCGCCGTCCGGGAGACCCGGCCAGAAGCGGCGGATATAGGCGGCGAAGTCCTCGGCCCGGGCGGGGTCGACGCTGTAATCCTCCATGTCCACATAGGTGAGGTCCGGACCGAACACTGCCTGGCCGCCCAGATCCTTGCGGTAGTGGGTGCCGAGCGCGCCCTTGATGGGCGGGGGATAGATCAGGCGGTCGAAGGGGGCGCGGCCGGCCAGACGAAAATAGACGCCCTTGCCGAAATGGCGGGCCGGAATGGTCTGGCTGGGAAATCCCTCGATGCGCGCCGCGACGGCTTGCGCCCCAAGTCCCGGCGCGGTCACCAGTTGGCGGACGGTCAGGTCAGCCGGCGCCTCGCCTCCGGCCCGGACGCGAAATCCGCCGCCCTCCAGGGGCGCCGCGCCCTCGAAGGGCGTGGCCGTGACCACGGCGCCGCCCGACGCTTCGATCTCGCCGCGCAGGGCGTGCATATAGCCGTGGCTGTCAAAGACCCCGCTTTCGGGCGAGACCAGGGCGGCATGGGCGTTGAGACCCGGCTCCAGGCCGCGGGCCGCCGCGCCGGAGATCAGTTCCATCCCCTCCACATCATTGGCCAGGGCCTGGGCCATGATCGCGTCCAGGCGCGTGATTTCGTCTGGCTCCGTGGCCACAACCAGCTTTCCGCAGCGCCGATAGGCGATATTGCGGGCCTCCAGGAAGGGGTAGAGCGCGCGCCGCCCGGCCACGCAGAGGCGGGCCTTGAGGGAGCCGGTGGGGTAATAGAGGCCGGCATGGATGACCTCGGAATTGCGCGAGGAGACGCCCTGGCCGATGGCGTGGCCAGCCTCCAGAACCACGACGCTCTGTTCCCGCTGGGCCAGGGCATAGCCACAGGCCAGACCCACCGCGCCCGCGCCGACCACGGCGGCGTCAAAATCAAACTCCATGGCGGGTGACTAGCTGACGGCGCCGGATCGATCCATGGGGCAGTGTGGGCTTACGCCTTAAACCGCGTCCCATTGCGCCCAGAGGGCGGCCTCCCGCTCCCGCGCCGATTCGGCCGCCGCCGCCTTCACATGGCCAAAGCCGCGGATTTCGCTGGGGATTTCAGCGATCCGCGCGGCGAAGGGCAGGCGCTCCGGCGTTAGGCCCGTGATCAGCCGCTCAAGGCCGGCTTCGTACGCGCCGATCAGCGCCCGCTCCATGCGCCGCTCGGCGGTGGCGCCAAAGAGGTCAAAGGGCGTGCCGCGTAGGCCCTTGAGCCTCGCGAGGGCGGGGAAAACCCACCGGATCATCCAGCCGCCCAGGGCGATCTTGCGGGGGCGCCCTTCCGAATCCTTGGGCGCGATGAGCGGCGGGGCGAGCCACACCTTGGCCTTGCCGCCGGTAAAGCTCGCGCTCAGGGCCTCGGAGAAGCGCGTGTCCGCATAGAGGCGGGCGACCTCATATTCGTCCTTATAGGCCATGAGCTTGTAGAGATTGATGGCGACGGCGCGGGTGAGGGATTCACCGCCGAGCGCCCCTTCGGCGGCGCGCACCCTGGACACCCGCATCGCATAACGCGCCGCGTAGGCGCTGTTCTGATAGGCGGTCAGTTCGCGTGTGCGATGGGCGATCAGATCATCCAGACCCATGGCCGCGAGCGTGGGCTTCGCCGCCTCGGCGCGGGCGCGCCGATCCGGATCGTGCGCGGCCACGCGGCCCAGCTCGAAGGCCTGGAGGTTGGCGGCCTTGGCGACGCCATTGAGATTGATGGCCCGATAGAGGGCGCGGCTGGAGACTGGCACGAGGCCCTTCTGCCAGGCGAATCCCAGCATGATCATGTTGGCGAAGACAGTGTCGCCCAATTCCTTGGCCGCCGTGCTCGCCGCCGGGCAGGCGTCGAAACTCCGGCAGGCCGCGGTCAAACGGCGGGCCAGAATGTTGGGATCCACGTCCGCATCGCGGTCGGTGACGAAGTCGGCCGTGGGCAAGATATCCTGATTGGCCAGGGCCACCGTGCGATCCTTGGCGTAGAGGGACAGGGCTTCGGGGCTGGCGGCCACCAGGGCGTCGCAGGCGATCACCAGGTGGGCGCTGGCGGCGGGCACGCGGCCGCGCGCCGGATCATCCTCCCGGGCGCCCAGGCGCACATGGCTGAACACAGCCCCGCCCTTCTGGGCGAGCCCCGTCATGTCCACCACACTGGCGGCCAGGCCGTCGATATGGGCCGCCATGGCGAGGATCGAGGCGGTGGTCGTCACCCCCGTGCCGCCCACGCCGGTGAGCAGAATATTGCGCACGCCCGAAAAGGCTTCGAAGTCGGGCAGGGGTGTGGACTCGGCGGTGAGCGCGGGGAGCGCTTCGGCCCGCGTGGGCGCCGCGCCCTCCAGGGTGATGAAGGAAGGGCAGAAGCCGTCGACACAGGAATAGTCCTGGTTGCAGGTCGATTGATCGATGACGCGCTTGCGCCCGAAGACCGTCTCCACGGGCTCCACGGAAATGCAGTTGGAGGCGCGCGAACAGTCGCCGCAGCCCTCGCAGACCAGGGAATTGATGAAGACCCTCCGGGGCGCGGCGCCCATCGTCCCACGCTTGCGCCGCCGACGCTTTTCCGTGGCGCAGACCTGATCATAGATCAACACGCTGACGCCAGCTGAGGCGCGCAGCTCCCGCTGAACGGCCATCAGTTCCGCCCGAGGCCGCACCGTGACGCCCGGGGCAAGGTCGCTCACCTTGGCGTAGCGCGTGACGTCATCGGCCACGACAATGATTTTCGTGACGCCCTCGGCGGCGAGCTGGCGCGTGATCTGAGGGACGGTGAAGCCGCTCTCGGCGCTCTGGCCGCCGGTCATGGCCACCGCATCATTATAGAGGATCTTGTAGGTGATCCGGGCGCCCAGGGCCAAGGAGCCGCGGATGGCGAGAGACCCGGAGTGGTTATAGGTGCCATCGCCGAGATTCACGAAGACATGCTCTTCGGAGGTGAAAGGCGCGACCCCCGACCAGGAGAGGCCCTCGCCGCCCATGTGGCTGGTCAGATCGGTATTGGGGTCCGCGAAACTGGCCATGTAATGGCAGCCGATGCCCGCCAGGGCGCGGGAGCCTTCGGGCAGGCGGGTCGAGGTGTTGTGCGGGCAGCCGGAGCAGAAGAAGGGCTTGCGGGTCTGGTCCGAGGCCAGGGTCACCGCCGCCATGCTCGCGGCCGAGACACGGCCTAGGAAGGCATGGACCCGCTCCATATGCGGCCCCGGCGGCAGGCGGTCAGCGATGGCCAGGGCGATCTCCGCCACCGACAGGGCGCCCAGCTGCGAGAGCAGGGGATGGCCCTGTTCATCGACCTTGCCGATGATCCGCGGCTGGGCGTGGGCCGGGAGATCATAGAGCGCGGCGCGAACCTGATTTTCGAGCAGCGGCCGCTTGTGCTCGACCACAAGCAGGGTCTCCAGACCGCTGGCGAAGGACCTGATCCCCGTGGGTTCGAGAGGCCAGGGCATGGCGACCTTGTAGAGAGCGACGCCGAGGTCGGCGGCCTCGGCGAGGCTGAGGCCCATGGCGCTCAGGGCCTCCATCACATCCGCCCAGGCCTGTCCGTGAGCGGCGATGCCCAGCCGCGCCCGGGGCGAGGCGAGGACCACCCGGTCCAGGCCATTGGCCCGGGCAAATGCCAGGGCTGCGGGCAGGCGGTAAAGGCGCAGCCGGCGCTCCTTGTCCATCGGCTGGTCCTTTAGGCGGATGCCGAGGCCTCCGGGGGGCATGGAAAAGCCCTCGGGCTGGGTGACCTGGCCGCGCGAGGGGCCGACCGTGATCGTGGCGCCGGAATCCATGGTGTCGGCCAGGGCGATCAGACCGACCCAGAGGCCGCAGAACCGGGATAGGGCATAGCCGATAAGCCCGAAATCCAGCACCTCCTGCACGTCGGACGGCGCCAGGACCGGCATCTCGAAATCCTGAAAGGCATATTCGGACTGAGAGGGCAGGGTGGAGGACTTGCAGGCATGGTCATCGCCAGCCACGGCCAGGACGCCGCCCTTGGGCCAGGTCCCCGCGAAATTGGCGTGGCGAAAGGCGTCCCCGGTGCGATCAACGCCCGGCGCCTTGCCGTACCACATGCCAAAGACGCCATCGTAAAGCGCGCCGGGAAAGAGGTTGCTCTGCTGGCTGCCCCAGACGGCGGTGGCGCCGAGATCCTCGTTGATCGCTTCCTTGAACAGGATGTGGCGGGGTTCCAGGAACTGTTTGGCCCGGGCCCCTGCTGGTCGAGCCCCCCCAAGGGCGAGCCGCGATAGCCTGAGACGAAACCGGCTGTATTGAGCCCCGCCGCCGCGTCCCGCCGGGCCTGATCGATCAGCACCCGCAGCAAAGCCTGGACGCCGGTGATGAACACCCGGCCCTCGTCCAGGGCGAACTTGTCATCGAGGGTGACGTTGGCGTGGCGCACGGCGCGGTCTCCTCCACCCTCAACTTGATCAGCGCCTAAACTTATATAGGTTCCTGGGAAAGGCTTGCTGAACTTGCCCGCATTGGGCTGCCACTTCGATCATAAATGTCGCGAAATGCGGCAGTGGAGGGTAGGATTTGTCTGAACCCCTGGACGCCATCGGGGCTCGTATTCTCGATCTGATCCAACATGACGCCGGCCTCTCGGTGGCCGAAATCGCCGAGCGCGTGGGCCTCTCCTCCAGCCCCTGCTGGCGGCGGATCAAACGCCTGGAGGAGGAGGGGGTGATCCAGCGCCGGGTGACCATTCTGGACCGGGAGAAACTGGGCCTCACCTTCGAGGTCTATTGTACCGTCAAGCTCTCCCTCCCCACCAAACAGAATCTGGAAACCTTCGAGAAGGCCGTCGCGGTGTGGGCCGAGGTCGTGCAGTGCGCCACCGTGACCGGGGCGGCCGATTATGAGCTGCGGATCGTCACCCGCGACATGCACGCCTTCGATGATTTTCTCAGGGACAAGATCCTATCGCTTGGCCTCGTCTCCAATATCGAAAGCCGTATCGTCATCCGTTCGGTGAAGAACGCCACCGCCGTGCCCCTGGGCCTCGTCACGCCCTTCGCGCCAACGTCTTTGTCGGATCAGGCGGCATGAGCCCGACCATCATCCAGTCACATGGGCGAGACCTGGGAGGGTTCTCCGTGGGCCGTGTTCTCCCCCAGGCCGGTCACCGGTCGGTGGGACCCTTCGTGTTCTTCGATCATTTTGGCCCGGCGCGCTTCGAACCCGGATTCCCGCGATCAGCGGACGTGCGGCCGCACCCCCATATCGGCCTTTCCACCGTGACCTACCTGTTCGACGGCGAGATCACCCATCGTGACAGCGTCGGCTCCGACATCGCCATCAGCCCGGGCGAGGTGAACTGGATGACCGCGGGACGGGGGATCACCCATTCGGAGCGCTTCGAGACCCTGCGCGCCCAGGGTGGGACGCTGCACGGCATTCAGGCCTGGGTCGCGCTGCCGGAAGGTGACGAGGAGACCGATCCCGCCTTCGCCCATCACGGACCGGAGGATCTGCCGACCTATGAGGGCGGCGGCATGTGGGCGCGGCTGGTGGCGGGGGAGGCCTTCGGGGTCCGCGCGGCGGTGAAGACCCACTCGCCGATGTTCTATGTTCACTGGCGCCTCGCCGCCGGCGCCAAGGCCCAGGTGGCGGCGGACTATTCCGAGCGCGCCGCCTTCATCACCAAGGGATCGGTGGAGGTGGAGGGCCATGCCGTGGCCGCCGGGCAGATGCTCATTCTTGGCGCGGGCAAGCCCGTCGTCGCGGCGGTCACCGACGCCGAGGTCATGCTCCTGGGCGGCGAGCCGCTGGGGACACGCTACCTGGAGTGGAACTTCGTCTCATCCTCGCGCGAGCGGATCGAACAGGCGAAGGCCGATTGGCGGGCCGGACGCATGAAGCTTCCCGACGCCGACCGTGATGAGTTCATACCGCTCCCGTCATAGCCGCAGCGGCGAGGCGGCCTAACGGTGGGGCTTGTCGGGCTCGGCCGGATGGGGCGCCGGGGCGGCATGCGGGGGTGGCGGCGCGGGGCGCGGAGCGGCGGCGACCGGGTGGGGCGCCGGGGCGGGCCGTTGCGGCGGAGCCGGCGCATGCGGGGTCTCGTGAACCATGGGCGGCGTCACGTGCTGAGCCTGGGGCGCCGAATGATATTCGGGAGCTGGGCGGACCTCGGGGGCGGGGCGCTCCTCACGCGGTGGCGGGGTCGCGGGTCGGGCGGGCGGGACCGCGTTTGTCCTGGGCTCGTCGCCCCGGGGCGCCGTCGGCCGTCCCGCCTCCTGTCGCGCCGGGTTTCGCGCCGCGGCGGGGATTTCCACGCGCGCGGGAGGGTCATAGTGGGGGGCGGACTTGACGACGGTCACCACGCCGGGACCGCGGAGCTGGCCAGGGCGGGTGGTGGCCACGATGGCGGGCGCGCCATGATTGACGCTGGCGCGGAGCGCTGGCTGGGCGGCGGCCATGCGAACATGTTCCCGCTGGGCCTGGGTCGGCGCAATGCGCTCGACGCCGCGCTGGGGTGACGGGACGCGCATATCGACTCCGTGCGGACCGCCGTTGAAGCTGGCATGGCCGGCGTTCACGACATGGACCTGCTCGCGATAGACGCCCGCGAAATGGCGATCCCCCAGATTGTTGGCCGCCTGATTGTAGTAGAAGTGATTGTTCCGCCAGCGGCCGCCCTCATAGCCATTGCCGCCATAGCCCCAGCCATAGTTGACGCCACCATAAAAGCCGACGGTGGGGCCCCAATAGCCGGGGACGAAGCCATAGCCATTGGCGAGGTAACGCCAGTAGCCGGGGGTCCAATAGACACCCTCTCGGGGCGGTTCGACCCACGTGCCAGGCGCCCAATAATAGTCCTGGTCCGCGTTGTTCCAGGCCCAATAGCCGGGGGTCCAGATGTCGCCGTCAGCCGGTGGCGGCGGTTGATCATATGTTGGCAGCGGGGGCGGCGGACTTGGCGCGAGTTCGCTCACCGGCTGGGCGTAACTGGAATCACCGCCTCCGTTCCCATGGGCATTTCCGCCGCCGCTGGGCGCCGGCGTTTGTTGGCCCCCGCCGCCGGCCTGGCTCGTGACCACGCCATAGGCGCCGCCGGCGTCACTGGCGGCTGATCCGTTGACGGTTGTCTTCTGGCAAGCGGCCGCGCCAATCAGGACGACGCCTCCGACAATAGACAGGGCGGAGGCGCGGAGCATTTCGAGGCGGTTCATGTCTTAAGGAACGCAATTCTAGCTTTGCTGTTCCAGTTCGTGGCGGCCCCTGTCTCAGGGCTTGGGAGTCAAAATGGCGTCCAGACTCGCCGGGCCGCCGCCGGTGCGCTCAAGCTTTGGATAGCGTGCGCCCCCTTCATACGGGATCGACACGGTCCGGAACTGGTTCTTGTTTTCCAGGATGAGAGTGATCGGCGGGGCGCCCGGTTTTGAGCGCGCGATAGCCGCCTTCAGGCCCTCCACCGTAAAGGCCTCGCCATTCACCGCGATGATCTTGTCAGCCTGGGTCATGCCCGCCTTGAAGGCGGGTCCGTCCCACAGCACCGAGGAGAGTGTTCCCGGCGTCGCCGTGCTCGCCGCCAAGCCGATCGAATAGGTAAAGTCAGCGGTCTTCCGGCGCGACTCGGCCTCCTTGAAATAGGCCGTGGGCGTGTCGGTGTAGACGAGCCGGTAACCCCCGCGCGCCAGTCCATCCAGGGGCGCGCCCGGCCCATGGCCGTCCAGACGCTCGTGCAGGAATTTTGCCCAGTCATAGGGCTGCACGGCGTTCAGGGCGGCGACCACATCCTCGAAGCTATAGGTATCGGTGACGAAGCTGCCGTTGCGCACGCCGAAGAAACCCGCGGCGAAATCATCCAGGGAATGTTTGCCCCCCGATAGCTGGCGGATCAGGGTGTCGGCGTCGAGCCAGATCAGTTCGCCTTCCGAATAATAGTCCTCGCTTCGCTCCCAGGCGCGCCAGGACAGGGGCCGACGCTCGGCGATGATGGGATCGTTGGTGGTGTCTTCCAGGGCGCGCCAGGTGCGGCCCACCACATGATCATAGCTGGCGGCGGTGGCGGCGATGGCGTCCAGCGCCTGTTGCTTGGTCAGAAGGCCGGCCCGCGCCGCCAGCACATAGCCCCAATATTGCGTCTGGCCTTCGTAGACCCACAGCAGGCTGTCGCGCATGGGCACGTTAAAGCTGGGCGTCCAGAGGTCGGCGGGGCGGCGGAACTTGCCATTCCAGCTGTGGGTATATTCGTGAGCCAGCAGATCGCGCAGGGGCGCGCCCTTGTCCCAGTCCGTGAAATAATTGGGCGCCGTCCCGTCCTCGCTGGACTGGTGGTGCTCGAGACCGGCGCCGCCGATCTTGTCGCTCAGCCAGAGCAGGAAGTCGTAGTGATCATAGTGGTGTGAGGCGTAGAGCTTATAGGCCTGTTGAACGAGATTCTTGTGGGCCTGAAGCTGTTCCGGCGTGACCTCGAGGTCCTCCGGCGCGTCAGCCATGACATCCAGGGTCACGCGCGCCGGTCCGCCGGGGTCAAGATCAAAGCGTTTGAAATAGCGCCCCGCCATCAGGGGCGAGTCCACCAGGGTGTTGAAGGTCGTGGTCTTGAAGATGACCGACTGTCCGTCCGTCGAGGCGGTTTCCAGAGCCGTGGCCGGGGTGAACCCTTTTGGCAGGGTCACCGACGCGTCGATGCGAATATCGCGGGTGAAGTAGCCGGCGGGATAGAGGGCGACGGCGTTCCACTCCATGGCCAGCATGTCGCGGCTCATGTCCACATGGCCCTCGCGGGTCGAGACCGCCGAGAGATATTGAAAGTCCACGTCCACCGCGCTGACGCCCGCGGGAACGTCCACATGGAAGGCATAGACATCCACCGGATCGCGCGTCCAGACGAGCGGCTGGCCCCCCGCGCTGACCTTCAGCCCCGCGAGCTTGTCGATGGGCCCCGAGGGCGAGTGATTGCCGGGAAGCCAGCGGGGATAGAGCAGCACAAGAGGGCCGGGTCCGGCCACGGGCACAGTCTCGTGCATGGTGAAGATGGCGTGATCGAGATCGGTGGCGTCGACGCTGAGCTTCAGAACTCCGGGATAGGGAATGTCCCGGGGCGGCGCGATGGGCGGGGCTGGGGGCAGGGGCTGCGGCTGGATCTCGGCGCGCGCGGCGGCGGCCAGGAGGGACAGAGCCGCGCCGGCTCCCAACAGAAACAGTCGTGACATCAAGCGTTTTCCCCTATCGCGCGAAGGCGCGTCAGGGCCTTTGACCCGTCTTGCCCCGGCCGCGTCAAGCCTTCGAAGAATTGTGAGGGATCAGAGCCATGTGCGCCTTTTCCCAATACTGAACGCCCGTGATCACGGTGATGGCCGCGGCGATCCACAAGAGCACATTGGCGATGGTCCGCGCCGTGCCCTGAATGGCGGGGTCCGCGGGCAGGCTGAAGGCGCCCCAACACGACAGAAGCAAGGCCGCGCCGAGCGCCACCAGTTGCAGGGTGGTCTTCCATTTGGCGAGGAGGGTCACGGGCAGGGTTATGCCCTTGCCCGCCGCCGCTTCGCGCAGGGCGCTGACGGTGAACTCCCGAAACAGGATCAGAGCCGCGGGAATCGCCACCATCCCGTTGCCGCCCAGGGTCAGCAGGCCCAGCACGACCCCGCAGACGAGCACCTTGTCGGCGATGGGATCGAGAATGGCCCCCCAGATGCTCGTGGCGTGCAGACTTCGGGCCAGCCATCCGTCCACGAAGTCGGTCAGAGCGGCGACCACGAAGGCGATGAAGGCCCAGCGCTCAAGGGCGAACTGCTGATCCGGGGTGAGGCTCTCGCTCAGCAGCGCCGCCCCCGCCAAGGCGAAAAAGGTGACCAGGGCGAGCGCCAGGCGCAGACCGGTGATGAGATTGGGGATTCGCCACATGTGGACAGTCTAACGCGCCGCGGGGCTAAATGTCTCTCGCGGAGGACGGTGGATGACCAGAACTGCCCTGATCATTGGCGGGACCGGACAAATTGGTTTGGCGACGTCCGCGCATTTGGCCGCCAATGGCTGGCGTGTGACCATCGCCCAGCGCCGTCCTGCCCCGTCGCCGCCAGGCGGGGCCAGTCTCGTCTTGGATCGTGCGGAACTAGGCGCGTTGGCGCGGGCTGTTCGTGGAGGTTTCGACGCGCTCGTGGATACGGTCGCCTATGACGAGAGCCACGCGGCCCAACTGTCGGAAGTCGCGGGCGACGTCGGCGCCTTTGTGGTGATCTCCTCCGCCAGCGTTTATCGCGACGATGAGGGCCGGACTCTGGACGAGGCGCGCGAGACGGGCTTTCCCGAATTTCCGGTCCCTATCGGCGAAGATCATCCGACGACATCGCCAGGTCCGGCTACCTATTCCACGCGAAAGGTGGCCCTTGAGCTTAAGCTTCTCGAGAGTATCACACGGCCTCTGACTATCCTGCGGCCCTGCGCCATCTATGGCCCAGGATCGACCCAGCCCCGGGAATGGTTCTTCATCAAGCGCATTCTGGATGGACGCCGCGCGGTTCCCCTCGCCTGGAGCGGCGCCAGCCGCTTTCACACAAGCGCCACAGCCAACATCGCCGCGTTGATTGCGGCCGTCCTGGAGAGACCCGGTCCACCGATTCTCAACGCCGCCGATGCCGAGGCGCTTACGGTGACGCAGATCGGCCAGGCTATCGCCGAGACATATGATTACTCGCTCCGGATAGCGCCCATGGAAGGACCGCCGGCGCGCCGGGTGGGTGGCAACCCATGGGGCATACCCCGGCCAATGGTTGTCGATATGAGCCGCGCCGCCGCTACTGGCTATAAGCCGGTAACCACCTATCGCGAGGCCATCGGCGAGACCTGCCGGTCAATCGCCGCGGCGGCCAAGGCCGGCGCTGCCTTCCCGCCCTATATCTTGGATCTGTTCGACTATGCCGCTGAGGACGCCTGGCTGGCGGAACACAGCCTCGCGGACGTCACCCCGATTTCCGAAAATAGTCATGCACCCGTTGCGCCAGGGCTTCGCTGACGCCCTCGACCTTGGCGAGGTCATCTACCCCGGCGCGGGCGACGCCGCGGGCTGAACCGAAGGCGTGGAGGAGGGCGCGTTTGCGGGCCGGGCCAACGCCCTCGATCTCATCCAGGGGGTTCTTGAGCATCTCGGCCGAGCGCTTGGCCCGGTGCGTGCCGATGGCGAAACGGTGGGCCTCATCGCGCAGGCGCTGGAGGAAATAGAGCACCGCGCTCTTGGGCTCCAACATGAAGGGCGTCTTGCCGGGCAGGAAGAACCGCTCCAGCCCCGCGTCTCGGTCCGGCCCCTTGGCGACGCCGACCACGGCGACGTCATCCACGCCGAGATCCGCCATCACCTCCTGCACGGCGGCCAATTGGCCGGCCCCGCCGTCGATCAGAATGAGATCGGGCCGGGGCGGAGCGGCGCCCTCCTCCTCTTCCTTGGCGAGGCGAGCGAAGCGGCGACGCAGGACCTCCGCCATCATCCCGTAGTCGTCGCCCGGGGTCAGATCGGCGCCGCGAATATTGAACTTTCGATACTGGTTCTTCTGGAAGCCGTCGGGACCGGCCACGATCATGGCCCCCACGGCGTTGGTCCCCATGATGTGGGAATTGTCATAGACCTCGATGCGCTCGGGGCTCGCCTCCAGGCCGAAGGTTTCGGCCAGCGCCGCCAGGAGCTTGGACTGCGCCGAGCTTTCCGCCAGCTTACGCCCCAGGGCCTGGCGGGCATTGTCGACGGCGTGGGTGACGAGATCGCGCTTCTCGCCCCGGACGGGCCTGGCGATCTCCACCTTGCGCCGCGCCTTGATCGAAAAAGCCTCGCTGAGAAGCTCGGTCTCCAGCGGCGTTACATTCACGAGGATCAGGCGGGGGATGGGCCGGTCCTCATAGAATTGCCCCAAGAACGCCGACATGATCTCGGCGTCCGCGTCGGCCCGGTCGACCCTCGGGAAATAAGCGCGGTTTCCCCAGTTCTGGCCGGCGCGGAAGAAGAAGACCTGCACACACGCCTGGCCCCCCTCGGCATGAAGGGCGAAGACATCCGCCTCCTCCAGGGTTTCGGCGTTGATCTGGGTTTCCTGGGCCACCGAGGCCAGGGCGCGGATCCGGTCGCGCAGGCGCGCGGCGCGCTCGAACTCCAGATCATCGGCGGCGGCCTGCATGTCGGCGCTCATGCGGCCCATGACGGCGCGGCTCTTGCCTCTCAGGAAAGCCTCGGCCTCCTCCACCAGGGCGCCATAGTCCTCAACGGAGATCAGACCCACGCAGGGGGCGGCGCAGCGGCGGATCTGGTGGAGAAGGCAGGGCCGCGTGCGGCTCTCAAAGACGCTGTCGGAGCAGGAGCGCAGGAGGAAGGCCTTCTGCAGGGTGTTCAGTGTGCGGTTCACCGCCCAGGCGCTGGCGAAGGGGCCGAAATAGTCGCCCTTGATCGCGTGGGCGCCGCGGTGTTTGCGCAGCTGCGCCGCCGGGTGCTCGCGCCGGATCACGATCTCGGGGAAGCTTTTGTCGTCGC
>Ga0116227_10009540_pt1 | contig 17560 bp, 16 predicted proteins | sample S1TSphgellanicum_FD_89693 | JGI IMG/M metagenome (GOLD analysis project Ga0116227, IMG submission 89693) | Host-associated microbial communities from peat moss isolated from Minnesota, USA - S1T2_Fb - Sphagnum magellanicum MG | ecosystem: Host-associated > Plants > Peat moss > Unclassified... | reverse complement strand
CTGGTGTTCCTCAACGGTTTCTTCTATGGAACCGCCAACGGCGGTACATCGAATGGGACGGTGTTCAAGATCGACATGGCCGGAAAGGAAACCATCCTCCATAATTTCACACTCGAGCAAGGTTACGATCTCGAAGACGGCTTGACCGTGCTGAACGGGATGCTTTACGGCACCGCGACGCAGGGCGGTGCAAACCGCAAGGGCACGATCTTCGAACTCGCGCCGTAACCGGGGAAATGCGGCGTTAATGCGCCGACCAGCCGCCGTCGATGGAGATGGGGGCGCCGTTGATGGAGCGGGCCGCGTCGGAGCAGAGGAAGGCGCAGAGTTGGCCCACCTCTTCGGGCTCGATGAATTTGCCGCTCGGCATCGCCTCGAGAAACGCGCGCTCGAGCGCTTCCTCGTTGCTGATGCCGCCGCCGTACGACGCGACGAGTTGCGGCGCCTGATCCTTGATGAGATCGGTCAGAACCGCGCCCGGACAAACGGCGTTGACCGTGATACCGAGGGCCGCCCCTTCGAGAGCTGCGGCGCGCGTGAGGCCGACGACGCCATGTTTGGCCGCGACGTATGCCGGCTTGTACGGTGATGCCACGAGCCCGTGGACGCTTGCGATATTCACGATGCGCCCGCGCTTGCGCGCCGCCATATGCGGCCAGACCGCCTTCGTCGCGTAGAAGACGCCGTCGAGGTTGATCGACGTCACGAACTCCCATTTGTCGTCGGGAAACTCGGCGACCGGGGCGACGAATTGGACGCCCGCGTTGTTGACGAGATGATCGAGCGCTCCGAAATCCTCGGCGACCGCATCGCAGAGTTGCTTGAGAACTTCGGATTTGCGCACGTCGCACGCGTAGCCGCGCGCCTTGCGCCCCGTCTCGCGAGCGATCGAACCGGCGGCGTGACCCGCTTCGTCGCCGTCGAGATCGAAAATCGCGATGTCGGAACCGGCCCGCGCCAGTTCGAGTGCCGCGGCCGCGCCGATGCCGCGGCTTCCGCCGGTCACGACGCTGACGCGCCCCGAGAGATCGATGAAGTTCAACGCTACGCCGGCATCCGCTCGCGAAAGAATTCGACGGTCCGGCGCATACCCTCGACGAGCGACGTCGTCGCCTGCCAGCCGAGTTCGGCCTTGGCGAGCGACGAATCGAACTGCGCGTCGCGGACGTCGCCGGGACGGCGTTCGTTCCATTCGATCGGCGCTTCAAAATCGGTTACCGCGACGAGGGCGCGATAGATCTCATTGACGCTCGTCTTTTTTCCGGTGCCGATCGCGTAGCACGACCCGCCGCCCCGCTCGAGCGCCGCGACGTTGAGCGCCGCGATGTCTCCCGCGTAAATATAATCGCGGGTTTGCTCGCCGTCCCAATAGATTTTGATGCCTTGGTGCGCGAGGAACTTGCCGATGAAGATCGACACGACACCCGCCTCCCCGTTGGGATCTTGGCGCGGGCCGTAGACGTTTCCATAACGCAGCGCGGTGAAATCGAGTCCGTGCTGGGCCCGGTAGAATCGCAGGTAGTGTTCGGCCACCATCTTCGTGATCGCGTAGGGCGACTCCGGGAGCTGCGGCGTCGCTTCGTTCGCAGGTAACGTTTCGGGCTCGCCATAGGTCGCGCCGCTCGAGGCGAAGATCACTTTCCTAACGTTCGCTTTGACGCAATTGTCGAGCACGTTGATGAGACCGAGCACATTGACTTGCGCGTCGAGTTGCGGGTCACGCGAACTGATCGCGACGCTATGCTGCGCGGCATGATGGCTTACGACGTGCGGTGCGAATTCGCGAAAGACACGCTCGAGGCCGGGATCGCGAATGTCGAGGTGAATGAACGAGGCCTTGGCTGGGAGATTGTCGCGCCGGCCGCCGCCGTGCGCCCACAGGCTGTCGAGAACGACGACTTCGTGACCCGCCGCGAGATACGCATCGGCAACGTGCGACCCGATGAAGCCGGCACCGCCGGTGATGATGATCCGCATGAGTCTCCTTGAAATCGCGAACCATCGAACCGTTCGCATGGGCGGTTGCCGTGGGCAGTGTAAGCGACTCGTTCGTGCGCGCGATATGCCGGCCCTCGCGTCCGTGAGGCTCGCCGCGCACACCTTGCGCCGCGTGACGCTCGCTGCTACGTGCCTTTGACGATTTCTTTACGCAGCGTATGGGCTCGAGCGCAGACCGCGCCGAGCCGCCCGACGTTCGCCGTGCCGTTCGCGTTCGCCATCGGCCATCGTGCCCGGACACCGCTACGGTCGCTCAGGGCGCCTATCCAGCTCGACGAGCTGCTCGACGTTATAACCTAATAACTTATAATATTCGGTTGACAGGTTATTAGAAAACGCCTAAGATCGGGGTGCGAACGCAACCGACCTCACGCCCCATGAAAGGCCCCAATGTCACCCACCCAGACGCACGCCGCTGCCGACGTCGCCTATCGAACGATCGCAATCGACGGCATCGACATCTTCTATCGCGAAGCCGGACCCGCCGACGGCCCGACCGTTTTGCTCCTCCATGGCTGGCCCTCGTCATCGCACATGTTTCGGGATCTCATCCCAAAGCTCGCCGACCGCTTTCATCTCGTCGCACCGGATTATCCGGGTTTCGGCTACAGCGCACAGCCGAGCACGAAGCAATTCGACTACACCTTCGACCGCATCGCCGCCCTGATGGACCAATTCATCGACGCGCTCGGCCTCCGTAAGGTCTCGCTCTACGTACAAGATTACGGCGGACCAGTCGGGATGCGGATCGCGACGAAGCGGCCCGAACTGATCCGGGCGATCGTCGTGCAAAATTCGAACTTCCACGCGGAAGGCATTGCCGAATCGCTAGCCCCGCTCGCCGCGTATTGGCACGATCGCAGCCCCGAAGCCGAAGCGGCGGTCCGCGGATTCCTGACCATCGAGACGACGAAGTTTCAGTACACGCACGGCGTGCAGCATCCCGAACGCGTGAACCCCGACGCCTACACGCTCGATCAAGCGAACCTCGACCGGCCCGGGAACGACGCGATTCAACTCGCGCTCTTTCGCGATTACGAGTCGAACCTCGCGAGCTACCCCGCGTGGCAAGAATACTTGCGCACGGAGCGCCCGCCGATGCTCGTCATCTTCGGTAAGAACGATCCGTTCTTCACCCCCGCCGGCGCGGAAGCGATCGGCCGCGACAACCCCAATGCCACGGTCGTGCCGCTCGAAGGCGGTCACTTCGCGCTCGAAGAGCACAGCACCCGAATTGCCGCCGAGATGCGTTCGCTCGCCGATCGCGTGGCAGCGGGAGATTACGCCAAATGACGACCGCGAACGACCGAACCCAGATGCGTTCCGATCGCTCGGCGGTGCGGGCAATCGTCACCGGCCTCCTGATCGCGGGGGTCCTCGACGCTAGCTTCGCGGTCATCGTCGACGTGGTGATCTTGCACGCGTTCAGCCTGCTCGGCGTCCTGCAATGGATCGCAAGCGGTCCGCTCGGAAGGGCCGCGTTCGCGGGCGGGCTCGCCACCGCCGCGCTCGGCGTCGCGATCCACTTCGCCCTGGCTGCCCATTACGTACGGAGCGGCAATCTGGTTGCTGATGGTCGTGATCCTGCCGCGCAGCGGCGCGCCCATGGCGCCGTTCGACCCGATCGTTTTCGGTGCATTTCTTCTCGACCACATGGTTTTTTCGTCGGCTTGCCGATCGCACTTGCGGTAAAGAGGTATGCTCTTTGACATGAGGACTTCATCAATCGGCGGGACCGTTGAGTCGGTCAACGTCTCCGACGTTCGTACGGTCGTCATCGGCGGCAAAGCGGTGACCACGGGCATCTACAAGATGCCCGTGGCCGGCCCCGTCGCGCTGCACGGCGTCAATCTCGCGGGTGACGACCAGGCCGACCGCAACGCGCATGGCGGACCCGACCAAGCCGCGTACGCATATGCCGCGGAGGACTACGACTGGTGGGCGGCCGACTTGCACCGAACGCTTTCGCCGGGAACCTTCGGTGAAAATCTGACGCTCCGCGGCATCGATGTGAGCGGCGCGCGTATCGGTGAACGCTGGCGCACCGGATCGACGCTGCTGCAAGTGACCGGACCGCGCGTGCCGTGCTTCAAGCTCGCGCACGTTATGAACGATCGACATTTCGTGCGAGCGTTCGCGCAGGCGCTGCGGCCCGGCGCGTACCTGCGCATTATCGAAGAAGGCTCGCTTGCCGCCGGCGATCCGATCGAGATCGAATCGCGTCCCGAACACGGAATCACGGTGGCGGACATCGCGCGGATTTTCTTCTTCGAGCGCAAACGCGCGGGCGAGTTGCTCGCGGTTTCGGAGCTGCCGCAATCTTGGCGCGGCTGGGCTCAAGAAGCGGCCGGGTGACGGCAGCGGACCGTTTCGAGCGGATCGGCAACAATCTGAGCGCCGATTTCGTCAATACGGTCTATTCGCCCGAGAACGCTGACGGTTCGCTTCGCGCGGCGAAAGACGTGGTCGACTTCTTGGCCGCCGCCGGCGTGCTCGCCGCGAACGAAGCGCCGCGCGTCCGCCGCGCCCTCCTCGATCCGGCTGTCGGAGGGCGATTCTTCGCGCGAGCGCTGCAGCTCCGGGCGGCCGTTACGGCGGCATTCGAGGCGATCGAACGCAAACGCCCGCTCCCCGACGATTCCCTTGCGATCCTTAACGCGATCTTGGAAGCCGATGCCGGCTTCGACCGGCTCGAGCGTGGTCGCGGGGCGCGCTACGATCTCACCTACCATCGCCTCTCAACCGAGCCGATAAGCGCCCTCGCACCGCTTGCCCGCGATGCCGCGCGATTACTCGCCATGCCGGATGCACCGATCAGAAAGTGCGCGGGCAAGGACTGCGTGCGCCACTTCTTCGACGATTCACGCACGGGCCGGCGCCGCTGGTGCGATATGTCGATCTGTGGCAATCGCGCGAAGGCGGCCGCTTTTGCAAAGCGTCAGCGCGCTTGAAGCCTCACGACCGCAGCCCCGGCGGGCTCACGCTCCGGCGCTGCGGACGCGTAACGTCACTTCTCGCGGCGCTGCAGCGAGCGATTCAGAAAGAAGACCGTCCAAAATAGGACGACCAGGACAACGAGAAGCCATTGCCGCGCGACGACCGACGGAGCGTACACGTCGAGCAGAAAGGCCGCGCTAAAAAGCGCGGCACCGCCGAGCAGGAAGCGCTGATTTCCAAGGAGGCGGCCGCGCGCGGCGAGACCAGAACCCGGAACCCTTTGACTCGCACCGGCCGGTACGGGCGCGAATCCCGCGCGTAGAACGCCGGCGCGAAGCGTATCCATCTCCACGGCGTCATCGTGATCGATCGCGACGCTACCCGTGAGCCGGTCGGCTACGACCACGAGCACGCCGGGGACGCGCTGGAGGATGAGGACGAGGCCCTCGAGCGACTCGAGCGTCGGCTCTTCACCGAAGCGCAGGACCGTGCGCGTCAGGCCGTCGACCGCCACTACGGGAGACGACGTGCGGCAGCCGCTACGAGCGGCAGGTTGGCAACGAACGAATTGGAAACGCGCAGATCCACTTTGAGCCTTTTCCGGAACCGAACACTGAGGATGCGCCGCCCGGCCGCCGCGCGCAATCGTGTCTTTGGAGGATGGCAGGGGCGACCGGAGTGTGATAGCGTCGCCCCCACGCGCGCCGCGACGTTCGCGCGCGTCTTCGCGAGAGGCAGAGCGTGAATTCTTCCGGCGATGGGCATCGGCTTTCCGCGGTCTCGGTTGAGAAAGCGTGCGCGTGCCCGTTCTCCATCGCCCGCGAGTACGCCGAACTCTATCTCAAAGGGGCCGAGACGGGCGGAGCCGAGGCGTTCTTGTCCGTACCGGTTCCGATCCCGCTCCTCTCGTTGCACCGTGCCGTCGCCATGTCGTATAGCCTGTCGGCGGATGTAACCGAGACGGGCCGGGAACACGACGAGGTGACTCTCCACTGGTCGACCGGGGTTCGCTTTCTTCCCGATTTTCAGGGCACCGTGCGATTTCGCATGGCAGGGCTCTCGACGCTCGTGCGGATCGAGGGAACCTACCGGCCGCCGTTCGGACGCTTCGGCGGCGCTTTCGATCGAATAGCGGGTTCGTGGATCGCGAAGCGCACCTTCGGCGATTTCTTGAACCGGATTTGCCGAAGCCTCGAGGCGCAGCAGCGCGAGTGGCTCGGACGTCAGGCGCTCACGCCACTGCTACGCGCGGATCCGTAAAGCAGCCGCTGCGCATGGCGGCGCGGATGCCCGTTGCAATTTCCGCGGCGATCGACTTCTTCGAGACGATCGCGTTGGCGCCGGCCGAGTGACACTCGCGGGCCCACGCCAGGCGCGCCGTCTCCGTGTAGACGACGATGATGCACTCGGGCAAGACGAAACGCAGTTGACGCAAAACCTCGAGCGAGTCGACCGCGAGAAAATCGAGGTCACAGATCAGAAGCGCCGGTGCGATGGCCCGGAGCTCGGGGACCTCGACCCGTGCGAACACGACGTTCGCGGGCGCGTGCGCGCTCTTGAGCGCGAGCCGAAACGTCTCGACTTTCCGCGAGTCGATGTCGGCCAGGCACGTAATGCGGGCCATGAGATGCCGATACTTTCACCCAAGGCGATTCAAAAGAACAGCCTAGCACGGCCACCCTTCCATCCGTATCGTGCGAACGGACGATATGTTCAGCTCGCGCGCGAACGGCAGCGAACGGCCACGATCGCGGCGTCGTCGCAGCCGCGAATTTCGCTCAAAATCCGCGTGGCGATGAAGGCCGCCGCCTCGCGCGCCTGCGTCTGATAGGCCAAGCGGGATGCGCTCTCGAGTTCGAGTTCGCCCGCGATGAGATCGCGGGCATGTTCGGTGACGCCGTCCGTGTACATGATGAGCAAGGCTTCGGAGCCCAGCGGTACGACGTGGTCGGCCGAACTGTAGCGTGGGAAGATACCGAGCGGCAGCCGTGCCGCGTTGTGCGCCAACGACACGTTCTGCCGGTCGGTCAGGATCATGGGCGAAGGGTGGCCGGCGTTCGCGTACGCAAACGTGCCGCGACGACGATCGACGATCGCAACGATCGCCGTGACGATGAGTCCGCCCTCGCGCGAATGAGCGAGTTCGTTCGCGCTGCAAAGAATTTCCGACGGCAAGCGTCCCTCGCCGATTCCTTGCAGCATCGCCGCCCGCATGACGTTCATACTCGCCGCAACGGGCGCGCCGTGTCCCATGACGTCACCGATCGTAAGCGCCACGATGTCGTCTGAGATCGGTACGGTTTCGCACCAATCGCCGCCGGCGGGGCTGTTGCCTGCGGCGGAACGCCAATGACTAACCTCAGTATCGAGCCACGCACCGAGGGGCACCGCACGGTCGCATGCGGAAACGTCGATCACGATGCGCTCGGAGCGACGGCGCGGCGAACCTCGGTTTGAGCCATACGTCTGACCACTTTCATACGAGACGAGCCGACGGTCAATCGCCGATTCAATCGTCCCCCAATCTAGCATACGAGCGTTTCGATCGCCACGATCTTCGAAGCGTTGTGGCTCGTCGCACGACTGTCAATAACGTACAGATACTACTAAAAAAACGTGAGGGTTAGCAAAGGTCTACGCGAACGTTCTACGGCATGCTGCTATGTGCCTCGACCGCCGAATAACGTTCACCCGGCTAGAGAAACATATGGATGAGGACGAGCCACCGTGGAAAGCGGAGCCGGTACGCCGAGCGTACACGGGACCGCCCGTTCACCCGCGCGGTTTCCGGCGCGACGACCCGGCGTATCCGATCGTCAGCGCGATATTAACGGTCGTCCCCGCGTCGCGCTGGGCTTTTGCACGGCTCGGTGCCGGCGGCGAACTCGAAAAACTCTTGAGCTCGGGCGACGAGCAACACGAGGGGCTCGAGGAACTCGAGGGCGAGTTCAAACGCCAGCGCGCCGCCTCGAAGAATGGGCCGCGGATCGCTGCCGCGCTCGGTCCGATGGCGGATTTCGAAAGCGGCGTGACGCTGCTCTTCGCGGACGCCCGCTCGACCTTCGGCATCCTGACGCTCCTGCGCACCGCCGCACTCGGGCCCTTTACGTCGACCGAAATCAGCATGCTGACGCTCGCGCTGACGGCGACCTCGGACCGGCTATCGTCGCTTCGGTTGCACCCGGGCGACGCGAGCATGATGCCGTTGCCGCATTCGCTGCGCGACGCAAACGCGCCGCGCGACGACGATTCCGAGGGCTCGTTCTACGTTCTCGACCGCGACCTCCAAATCGTCCTCGCGTGGAGTTCGGAGAACCAGCCGCGCGTCGCGATTACCGGTTTGCGCACGCGCATCGCGGAACGGCTGCCCGCGGTGCTCGAAGAGACCGTGCGGCAACTGACGGCCGGCTGGGGCGCCGCGGGCGAACGTCAGGGCGCGGGCCAAGCGCGGCCGGTGCCATTCTTGGTCGTGCGCACGGCGCCGATGTCGGGTCCGACGGGGTCGTTCATCGGCGTTCGCATCGAGCGCTTCCAAGCGCCGAACTCGCTGACCGCCGCGGCAACGCGTTTCCACATCTCACCGCGTGAAGTTCAGGTGTTGGCGCTCTTGCTCGACGGCGAACATCTCAGCGAAATCGGGTCGCGGCTCCACATCACATCCTCGACGGTACAGGACCACATTCGCAGCATGGTCGAGAAGACGGGCAGCCGCAATCGAAGCGACCTCATCGCCCGCATTCTCGGCTGGGAATTCACGCCCGCCCCGCTGTAATCGCGATTTTTCACGATACCGCGGTCGCGCGGCCCAAGCGTAAAATCGATCTCTACGGTAGCTTGCCGGGAAGGTGGACGATTGTCGCGAGCTTTGATGCCGGCGAATGACGCGGAACTCGAGTTCGGCAGCGCGACGACGCGCCTAAGGGTCCCCGCTCGGTTGGCGCGTTCGTAACTCGAGATGAAGACGCTCATCGCTTTCGATCTCGACGGGACGCTCGCGGAGAGCAAGGCGGCAATCGACGATGAGATGGGGGCGCTCGTTTCCGGTCTGCTCGCCGTCGTGCGCGTCGCCGTCATTTCCGGGGCCGGCCTGCCCCAGTTCGAAGCGCAGGTCCTCGCGCATCTGCCTCCCCACGCGGATCTTCGAAGATTGTCACTGCTGCCCACCTGCGGCACGCGGTTCTATGCGTATGCCGATCGATGGGACGAACTCTACGCGCACGATCTCAGCGCCGCCCAGAAGCAGACGATCGTTGCCGAACTCGAGCGCGCCGTAACCGCCTCCGGATTCGCGGCGAAGCAGACGTGGGGCGAGACGATCGAAGACCGGGGGAGTCAGATAACGTATTCGGCGCTCGGCCAGCAGGCGCCACTCGATGCGAAGAAGACGTGGGATCCCGATTTTGCCAAACGCCGAGCGATACAAATCGCGCTCGAACCGAAACTGCCGAATTTTTCCATTCGTCTGGGCGGGTCCACGTCGATCGACGTCACGCTGCCCGGAATCGACAAGGCCTACGGCATTCGAAAACTACGCGACATCCTCGCTATTCCAATCGCGGAGATGATCTACGTCGGCGACGCGCTCTTTCCAGGCGGGAACGACGCGCCGGTCCGCGAGACGGGCGCGACGTGCATCCAAGTCCGCGATCCAAGCGAAACCAAGCGCGTGATCGAAACCGCTATTGCCTGTCTCGCAAGCGACGAGCCGCCGCCGAGATCACGCTAAACCGGCTTCGGGGGCAGCGCGCTGCCCCCGAGCGCTTCCAAGCTCTTGATCGAATCGAAATCGATGACGACGTTGCTTCCGCGATGCTTGCAAGCATAGAGAGCCGCATCGGCATGCCGGCTCAAGGTTTCGGCATCGACGATGCCGTTCGCGGAGAAAGCGATGCCGATGCTGATCGTCGTACCTTCGAGATCCACTTCCGCTTGCCGGCGAATCTGCTCGAAGGCGACGAGCGCGTTCGCGCGCGACGTATCTGAGAAGACGACGGCAAACTCGTCGCCTCCCAGGCGATACGCGGCATCCTCGGCTCGCAGCCCGCGAAGGATGCCGCTCAGCTTCGAGAGGACCTCGTCGCCACGTTGATGGCCCTTCTCGTCGTTGACGGCTTTGAAATCGTCGACGTCGATCAGCGCAAGACAAACGTTTCCACCGCGCCGCGCGGCCCGCGCGAGGTCCGTTCGCATGCGCGCATCGAACGCGCGCCTATTTCCGAGCTGCGTCAAGCTGTCCGTCATCGCGGAGACTTCGAGCTGCTGCATGAGCCCCTGCATCTGTTCGCTCATGTGAGCGAAGGCGATACCGAGGCGGTCGCGTGCGGAAACGGGAACGATCTTCATCGAAAAATCGCCGCGGGCCAAAGCATCGGCGACCATCGCCATGCGCTGCTGGTAGACGATCATGTCGCGAAAGGCCGAGCTGACGGCGCCCAGTTCACCCGCAGAGACGACGTTGCTGCGCTGCGCGACGTCGCCCTCCGCAAGACCCTGAGCGATCGTAACGGCGTTGCTAAAGGCGCGCCGCAGCGGGCGCATCGCGAAGTAGAGCAACGCGATGCTCCCAAGCAGCGCGAGCGCCGTACCCACGATCGCCACCCGCATCGCGCGCGCCACTTTATCTTGCAGCGTCGTCAGCGGGATACCGGTGTAGAGGAGCCCGACGATACGCCCGCGCGAGTCGCGAATGTCGTCGTAGCGATTGAGAAACAAGCGGCCCGCGACCGGGCTTTCTCCATCGAAGCTGCGGCCTCGATCGTAGGCGGCTCGCGCCGGGCCGACGAGTTCGGTGTTGACGTAGCGGCCGGAGCCGTGGGGCTTCCGAATCGTCGTCGCGACCCGGATCGGCTTCCCCCCGATAACTGCGAAGATCGTCGCGTTCGCGCCCGTGAGCTTATGCACGTGATCGACGAGCGACCGATCTCCGTTGGCCAGCCAATCACCGAAACGGAGCTGTCCATCGACGAGCGACGGCCGGCCCTTCGCGCGGACCATATCCCACATCGTGTTTTCCGCCACGTCGAGGCGTACTTGCATCTCGGAGTAGATCGCCTGCTCGAGGCTGTACTTAATGAAGAACAACATCGCAACCGCAAAAACAAGCAACGACAAGACGCCGGCAAGCGCAATCCGAGTGACTATAGAGACGCGGCTCAGCATCCGCTAACGCAACCCATCGGCATTAACTAGCGAACCTCAGCGTGTTTCTTCCTTCCAGCGCTGCTCCAGCGAGGGCGACATCGGCTCGCTCGAGCAGAGTCTTTACGCCAGCATTGTCAGCTTCCCAGAATCCGACTTCGGCGCACGCGCCGATTGCGTCGCTCTGCCCGTGCGCGATCCGCATGGCCGTCAATACAGCCAAGCCGGAGGAAATTGCCAAAATGCAATCGCCTAAGGCAAAAGCGATGAGCGAACCGGGCCGAGCGTTGAGAACGTGCTGCATGGTCTCTAGTCCTATCGGCTGCGGTTCTCCGGCCCAGGAGGACGCCGCTGTCTCCAGCATAGACGCTCGGTGAAATTCGAAAAGCTGCTGATCGCGAACCGCGGCGAGATTGCAATTCGCATAAGCCGTGCGGCGGCCGCCGAGGGCGTGCGCAGCGTCGCCGTCTATCCCGAGGACGACGCCCGCTGCCTTCACGTCCGCCGTGCGGACGAGGCGGTCGTGCTGCGCGGACGCGCCGCCGCCGCATATCTCGATATCGAGCAGCTGCTGGACGTCGCGCACTCGAGCGGCTGTGATGCGGTCCACCCCGGATACGGGTTCCTGAGCGAAAGCGCCGAGTTCGCTCGCCGCTGCGTTGAAGCGGGCATTCGATTCGTGGGCCCGAGTCCGGAGATTCTCGAGCTTTTCGGCGATAAGGTCCGCGCCCGAGAAGTTGCCGAAAGCTGCGGAGTGCCGGTCGCCCCCGGGAGCGCAGCCCTCGCCGATGCCGCCGTAGCCGCCGCCTTCTTCGAGCGCTGCGGTCCCGCGGATTCGGCGATGATGCTCAAGGCCGTTGCGGGCGGCGGCGGCCGCGGCATCCGCATCGTACGGCCGGGCGACGATCTCGCTGCGGCCTTCGAGCGCTGCCGTTCGGAGGCGGATGCCGCGTTCGGAAACGGCGCGCTCTATGCCGAGCCGTTCGTCGAGCGCGCCCGGCACATCGAAATCCAAGTGATCGGTGACCGGCACGGCGCGCTCACGCACCTCTGGGACCGTGATTGCAGCCTGCAGCGACGCAATCAAAAGCTGATCGAGATGGCGCCGAGCCCGGCGCTGCCGCCGGCGCTTCGCCGCGCGCTGGTCGAAGCGGCAACCGCTTTGGCCAAAGCGGCCGCATACGAGAGCCTCGGCACCTTCGAGTTCCTCGTTGCGGACGGGCTCCATGATCCGGGTTTCGTTTTCATGGAATGCAATCCGCGGCTCCAGGTCGAGCACACGGTTACCGAAGCTCTCCTCGGGATCGACCTCGTGCGCGCGCAATTGCGCGTGGCCGCCGGAGAATCGCTCGCGCAGGTCGGCCTCGCGCAGAGCGACGTTCGGGAGCCGGTGGGCTATGCCGTGCAGCTTCGGGTAAACATGGAGCGGCTCGATGGCGCAGGCGCCCCCCTTCCGTCGCGAGGGCGGCTCGTCACGTTCGACGTGCCCTCAGGGCCCGGCGTCCGGGTCGACACGCTCGGCTATACCGGCTACGAAACGTCTGCCGACTACGACTCGCTCTTGGCAAAGGTGATCGCGCGCGAAGCGGCGCCGTGCTTGCAAGACGCGCTCGCGCTCGGTGCGCGCGCGCTCGGCGAATTTCGAATTGACGGCGTCGCCACGAACGCGGCCTTTCTGCGCGCGGTCTTAGCCGAGGCCGACGTCATCGCGGGCGGCGCGGACACGCAGTATATCGAGTCGCACATGGCGGAATTCGTCGCCGCGGCCCGCGCGCTCGAAAACCAAAGCGAGGCGACGGAGCCGGGGCCCGTCGCAGCCGGAACCGGAACGGACGCGCGCGAGCCGGCCGGAGCGGGCCGCGCAAACGGGCCGCCCGGAACCGAACCCGTGCTCGCGCCTTCTCTCGGGCGCATCGTCAGCTTGGCGGTCGAAGTCGACGATGTCGTCGCCGCCCATGACCCGGTTGCCGTCATCGAGGCGATGAAAATGGAAACCGTCGTCGTCGCCGGCGCCGCCGGGCGGATCCGGCTCGTCGCAACGCGCGTCGGAGAAAATGTTGCGGCCGGCGAAGCGCTCGCGTTTCTCGAAATCGACGCCGCCGCTCCCGTATCCGAGCGCGCTGAGGATATCGTCGACCTCGACGCCGTCCGGTCCGATTTGCAACGGACGCTCGACCGGCACCGGGCGGGTTTCGATTCCGCTCGACCGCAAGCGGTGGCGAAACGGCACGCCCGCGGCGCTCGCACGGCGCGCGAAAACCTCGAAAGTCTCTGCGATCCGGGGACGTTCGTCGAATACGGTGCCCTTGCCGTCGCCGCGCAACGCAGCCGCCGTTCGCTCGAAGAACTCGAGCGCGATACGCCCGCGGACGGCCTGATCGCCGGAACGGCGCGGATCAACGGCGCCTCGTTTCCGGATGCGCGGGCAAACTGCGTCGTGATTGCCTACGACGCAACGGTGCTCGCGGGAACGCAAGGTCATTTCGGTCATCTCAAAACGGATCGCATCATCGCGGTCGCGGAGCGCTATCGCCTTCCCGTGGTGCTCTTCGCCGAGGGCGGCGGCGGCCGTCCCGGAGACGACGATTACCGGGTGGCGGGCGCCTTGCACATCCGCACCTTCGCGGATTTCGCGCGGCTTGGCGGCAACGTGCCGCTCGTCGGCGTCACGTCGGGACGCTGCTTTGCGGGCAATGCCGCGTTACTCGGCTGCTGCGACGTCATCATCGCGACGCGCGACGCGAACATCGGCATGGCGGGGCCCGCTATGATCGAAGGCGGCGGTCTCGGCACGTTTGCACCGGGCGACGTGGGGCCCGTCTCCGTCCAGTCGCCGAACGGCGTCGTCGATATCGTGGCCGACGATGAAGCGCACGCCACCAGCCTTGCAAAACGATATCTTTCGTATTTTCAGGGTTCGCTTCCCGATTGGGAGTGCGCCGATCAACGCCCCCTGCGCCACGCCGTCCCCGAGAATCGCAGCCGCAGCTACGACGTTACGCGAATCATCGATGTCCTCGCCGATCGCGGCTCGGTGCTGCCGCTGCGAAGCGCGTTCGGAGTCGGGATCGTGACCGCGCTCGCGCGCATCGAAGGCCGGCCGCTCGGGATCATCGCGAACAATCCGTTCCATCTCGGAGGCGCGATCGACGCCGATGCCGCCGACAAAGCGTCGCGGTTCATGCAACTCTGCAACGCCTTCGGCTTGCCGTTGCTCTCGCTCTGCGACTCGCCGGGCTTCATGGTGGGCCCGGCGGCGGAGGAAACGGCGCTCGTGCGGCACGTCTGCCGGATGTTCGTCAACGCGGCCCGGCTGACGGTGCCGACGTTCGTCATCGCACTCCGCAAAGCGTACGGGCTCGGAGCCATGGCGATGGCGGCCGGCGGGTTTCATTCACCGGCCGGTTCGATCGCTTGGCCGTCGGCGGAGTTCGGCCCGATGGGAATCGAAGGCGCGATCCGCTTGGCGTACAAGCGCGAGTTGGAGGCGATCGCGGACGCGGACGAGCGGCGGGCCGCCTTCGAGCGGAAGGTGGCGCAGGCGCTCGAGAACGGCGGCGCGCTCAATACCGCGTCGCTCTTCGAAATCGACGACGTGATCGATCCGGCGGACTCGCGCCGCTGGGTGGCCCAAATGTTGACGACGACGGCCGGAAAGCGCACGGCTGACGTGCCGGGGGCGCATCTCGACACCTGGTGAAGTCTGCGCCGGAAAAGAATTCCGTACACCTCACGATCGCTTGGATTCGAGGTTCATAAGGAACGCGCCGGGAACGCTCTCTTTGCCCCCGGGTGGCGGGCGGAAGCGGAGCCTCAGGATTGATTGTCAACGATCTCGAGATCATGTTCGGCGGCCAGGCGGGAGACGGAAGCCTGACGACCGGCGATCTCATCGCCTTGCTTTTCAAGCGCATGGGCCTGGAAGTTTACACGTATAAGGACTTCCCGTCGCGCATTCGCGGCGGCCACACGAACTACGTCATTCGTGCCGGAACGACGCGCGGCTACGGCATCGCCGACGCCGTCGACGGCCTGGTCGCCTTCGATCTCGAAACTGTTGAAGCGCATGTCGCGGAGATACGCGCCGGAGGGTTTGTCATTTTCGACAGTACCTCCGAGCAGGTTCCGCGCGAACTGCGCCGGCGCGACGTCACCTGGTACGACGTTCCGCTCGCGCGGATCGCAAAGGTCGAACTCGGCCTCGAACTCGTGCGCAACACCGTCGCGATCGGCGTCTTGGCGGCGGTGCTCGGTATGGACGGTGCTGCCGTCGCAAGCGAAGTCGGCGCGGTCTACCGTCGCAAAGGTGCGAAGGTCGTCGACCTCAACCTAGCGGCACTCGCTGCGGGAGAGGCCTTCGTCACACGGTATTTTTCCGAATGGCCGAGCGGCTATGCGCTGGAGCGGCGTCCCGACGGCGAGCGGCTCTTCATGATGGGCAACGATGCGATCGCCTACGGCGCGCTCGCTGCGGGCTGCCGCTTCATGGCCGGTTACCCGATCACGCCCGCGACCGACATCCTCGAATGGATGGCAAAGCATCTACCGGACTACGGCGGCGTCGCGGTCCAAGCCGAGGACGAACTCGCCGCGATCAATATGGTGCTCGGTGCCGCATTCGCGGGCGTTCGCGCGATGACGGCGACCTCCGGACCCGGCCAGGCGCTGATGACGGAAGCAATCGGCCTCGCCGGCGTTCTCGAGCTCCCCGTCGTCGTGATCGAGTGCGCGCGTACGGGACCCTCCACGGGCATGCCGACGAAGACCGAACAGTCGAATCTCAACCATTTGATCTTTAGCGGCCACGGTGAAATTCCGCGCGTCGTGCTCGCTCCGGGCACCGTTGAAGACTCGTTTTACTTGACGGCGCGCGCCTTCGATTTGGCCGAACGGTATCAGTGCCCCGTCTTCGTGTTGACGGAACAGGCGCTCGCGCAGAGCAAAGCGACGTTACCGCTCCTCGACGTCGATTCGGTTCGCGTCGACCGCGGTAAGTTGCGGCTCGAACCGGTCGTCTTCGGCGACTATCAGCGCTTCGCGCTCGCTGACGACGGCGTATCGCCGCGCGTTATTCCGGGCGTTGCGGGCGGCATGCATTTGGCCGCGGGTTCGGAACACGACCCGTCGGGCACCATCACCGAAAACGCGGCGAACCGCACGCGCATGATGGAGAAGCGCATGGGCAAACTCGAGGCGATGCGGGCCGACTTGCCGCGCGGAATCGTGCACGGCGATCCGGCCGCCGACATCGCGCTCTTCGGCTACGGCAGCAATCGCGGCCCGATCGTCGAGACGCTCGACCGCCTCACGCGCGCCGGCATACCCGTTCGCTTCTTCGAGTTTCGGACGCTCTGGCCGTTCCCCGAGGACGACGTCCGTGCGTTCGCGGCCGATGCCAAAGCGATTTTCGTCATCGAGAACAACTACACGGGGCAGTTGGAACGGCTCGTGCGCTACGTCGTCGGGCCGCTGCCGCACATGCACTTGGTGAACAAGTACGACGGCCGCCCGTTTCGGCCGCTCGAGATCGAACGCGCGATCGCGCAGCACGTCGCGTTGCGCGCGCCCGCGATGCCCGAGCCCGCGCGGACGAAGGGGCGGCTCTGATGGCTATCACCTTGGCGCCCAAAGATTTCGCAACGGCGACACCGGCCTGGTGGTGCCCCGGCTGCGGCGACTACGGCGTGCTCTCGGCGCTCAAATCCGCGCTCGCGGAACTCGGCCGCGAGCCCAAAGACGTTGCGTTCGTTTCCGGCATCGGCTGCAGCGGCAAGATTTCGGGTTACGTCAACGCCTACGCGTTTCACGGCGTGCACGGGCGCGCGCTTCCCGTTGCCACCGGCGTCAAACTCGCCAATCGCGATTTAACCGTGATCGCGGCCGGCGGCGACGGCGACGGGTACGCGATCGGCGCGGGCCACTTCCTGCACGCCGTGCGGCGCAATCCGAACATCACGTATATCGTGATGGATAACCAGACCTACGGCCTCACGAAGGGCCAGTCTTCGCCCACGAGTGCGGCGGGCTACGTTGCGGGAACGTCGCCGCAAGGGAATCCGGACGCGCCGATCAACGGACTTGCATTGGCTTTAGCGGCCGGCGGAACGTTCTTGGCCCGCGGCTTTGCGGCCCAGCCGAAAAAGCTCGTCGCGTTACTGAAGTCGGCGATCGAGCACGACGGTTTTTCACTCGTCGAGGTCATGTCGCCGTGCGTCACTTATAATAAGATCAACACGTTCGCGTGGTTCAAAGAAAATACGTTCGATGTCGAGAGTCTGGAGGGGTACGATCCGGGCGACCGCACCACGGCGTTCGCAACCCTCAGCGCCGAGGGCAAGATTCCGCTCGGCGTACTCTATCGCGACGCGCGCGCGACATTCGAGAAGTTGCTGCATCTGCCGGAACAGCCGCTGACCTCGCTCGATCTCTTAGCGAAGAGAACCGAGCTCGGCGCGCTCGCGGAGGCCTATCGCTAATCAAGCCCGGT
>Ga0116227_10009539_pt1 | contig 17562 bp, 18 predicted proteins | sample S1TSphgellanicum_FD_89693 | JGI IMG/M metagenome (GOLD analysis project Ga0116227, IMG submission 89693) | Host-associated microbial communities from peat moss isolated from Minnesota, USA - S1T2_Fb - Sphagnum magellanicum MG | ecosystem: Host-associated > Plants > Peat moss > Unclassified... | reverse complement strand
TACCCGCGCTTCCTCGGCGATCGGGTGGAATTGCCGGCCGTATGGGTGATTTTTGCCCTGTTCGCTGGCGGGGCGGCGTTTGGCTTTCTCGGTGTTATGCTGGCCGTGCCAGTAGCCGCCACCGTTGGCGTGCTCGCACGGTTTTGGTTGCGGCGATACCTTAAGAGCCCGCTATACCTGGAGCCGCCGGTTTAACCGACCTCAGCCTTGTTTAAAGCCGAAACGTTGTGGTTTGCTTTATACGCACACGGGTCTTAACCAGAAACATCATCACACATGCGCTCGCTGGACTGATAATCCAGCTCATCCTTTGTGCGGTTTCCAGGCCAACGCGTCCTGCCCTAAGCTCACCACCGTGATCCATCGTCGGCAATTCTCGTTCTGCTTCCCGCACCAGGACGAGTACGACCCAAATGCTCTGCTCTGCGGTGACGCCAACGCCGAGGCTCGCGCCTGGCTGGCAGACCCGTCCACTTGGCCGGGGCTCCGACTCGCCATTCATGGCGAGACCGGCACCGGCAAGACCCATCTGTTGCATTGGTTCGCCGCTCGTCACGGCGCCACGCTCCTGCCGGCCGCAGCTTTGCGCGGCCTGCGGCCTCTGCCGCCGAACGGGGCAGTGGCCATCGACGATGCAGATACGGTGCCGGACCCTGAAGCCCTGCTTCATCTGCTCAACAGCGCCGCGGAGCGGCACATGCCGGTGCTTCTCGCCAGCGTCACCCCCCCGGCAAGCTGGTCGGAAACCCTGCCGGACCTCGATAGCCGCCTGCGCGCGACAACCGCCGTAGGCTTAAGACAGCCTGAGGATTCACTGCTCCGCGCGCTGCTCGCCAGGCTGATCGCCGACCGGCAATTGCAGGTGGATGAAATCGTGCAGGACTATTTGCTGATCCGTCTGCCGCGCAGCGCCGCCGCCTTGCGTGAAGCGGCGGCACGGCTGGACCATATGTCGTTGGCCAGTGGCGGCCGGATCGGCCGCAAAACCGCGTCCGACATGCTCGCCAGCCTGGATGCGGATTTCCTCGATCGTGAAGATTTCATGCAACAGTCATCGCCCCCCTCGCCGCAGGGGCCTTGCCTGCTCTAGGATCGCCGCCATGGCCCGATCCTCAACCGCTGCAGCACCAAAGCCGGCCCTCGTTCAACCTGCGCCGCCGGAACCTGAGGTCTCGGCGGCCCCAAGAATAGGGATCGGCAGCCCGGAGCGGTTCATTAACCGGGAGCTCTCCTGGCTCGATTTCAATAACCGGGTAGTGGAGGAAGCGGAAAATCCGCGCCATCCGTTGCTGGAGCGGTTGCGATTCGTTTCCATCAGCGCCGCCAATCTGGACGAGTTTTTCTCCGTGCGCGTCGCCGGGCTGATCGGCCAGGCGCAGGCCGGGGTGACGCGGCTTTCGCCGGATGGTCTCACCCCTGCCCAGCAACTGGCAGCGGTGAACGAGCGGGCGCGGATATTGCTGGATCGTCAGCAGAGCGTCTGGCTGGACCTGCAAGGCGCGCTGGCGAAGGCCGGTATCGAGCTATGCGATATTGGTGGCATCAGCGGCGACGAGAAGCGCTGGCTGGACGGCTGGTTCATGGAACGGGTGTTCCCGGTCCTCACGCCGCTGGCGATCGATCCCGCCCATCCGTTCCCGTTCATCCCGAACATGGGACTGGTGATGGCGCTGCAACTGCATCGCGATGACGATGGGGCCAATCCGCAATCGGGCTATCACATGAATGGGCTGATCCCGCTGCCGGCGCAGGTGGACAGGTTCATTCGCCTGCCGGCCTCGGCGGATGAGAGCGGCAAAATCCGCTTCGTGATGCTTGACGATGTGGTGGCACTGTTTCTGCAGCGCGTCTTCCCCGGTTTTCACGTCACCGGCAAAGGGTTTTTTCGCCTCATCCGCGATACCGACATCGAGTTCGAGGAAGAGGCCGAGGATCTGGTGCGCATGTACGAGACGGCGCTGAAACGGCGCCGCCGCGGATCGGTGATCCATCTCGCGGTCGATGCGGCGATGCCCGAGGCGCTGGTGGAGCTGGTCGCCGACAGTGTGGATGCCGAACGCGACGAGGTGAGCGTGCAGCGCGGGCTTCTGGGTGTGGTCGATCTGAAGCAGCTGATCGTGGATGACCGGCCAGATCTGCTGTTCTCGCCCTATACGCCGCGCTTCCCGGAACGTATTCGCGATTTCGGCGGCGATTGTTTTGCCGCGATTCGCGCCAAGGACATCATCGTCCATCATCCGTTCGAAAGCTTTGACGTTGTGGTGCAGTTCCTGCGCCAGGCGGCCGGCGATCCGAATGTGATTGCGATCAAGCAGACCTTGTATCGCACGAGCCGCGATAGCCCGATCGTCAAGGCACTGATCGAGGCGGCAGAGGCAGGCAAGTCGGTCACCGCGATGGTGGAATTGCGCGCGCGGTTCGATGAAGAAGCCAATATCAGGCTGGCACGTTCGCTGGAGGCGGCCGGCGTTCAGGTGGTTTACGGGTTCGCCGAGCTGAAGACGCATGCCAAGATCAGCCTGGTCGTGCGGCGAGAGGGCGCCTCCATGCGCAGCTACGCGCATTTCGGCACCGGCAACTATCATCCGATTACCGCCCGCATCTACACCGATCTGAGTTTTTTCACCGCTGACCCAGATCTCACGCGCGACGCAATGCGGCTGTTCAACTACATGACCGGCTATGCGCAGCCGGAAAAGATGGATGCGCTGGCGTTCTCGCCACTCACCACACGCAGTACGCTGATCGACCTGATCGACAAGGAAATCGCCTTCGCGAAGGCGGAAAAGCCCGCCGGAATCTGGCTGAAATTGAACAGTCTGGTCGATCCCACGCTGATCGACAAACTGTACCAGGCATCCAATGCCGGTGTGCAGGTGATGGCGGTGATCCGCGGCATCTGCTGCCTGCGCCCAGGTGTTCCAGGGTTGTCTGAAAATATCAGGGTGAAATCCATCGTCGGCCGGTTTCTGGAGCATGGCCGTATCTGCGTGTTCGCCAATGGCCACAGGCTGCCGAGCCGGCACGCGCTGGTGTTTATCAGTTCGGCAGACTGGATGGAGCGCAACATGGATTGGCGGGTGGAGACTCTGGTGCCGATCCGCAATGCAACCGTGCATGCGCAGATACTGGATCAGATCATGGTGGTGAATCTGAAAGATACCCTGCAATCCTGGGAATTGCAGGCGAGCGGGATGTGGATGCGTCTGCCGCCCGGCGCCAAACCCGTTTCGGCGCATGAATATTTTATGACCAACCCGTCTTTGTCCGGGCGCGGCTCGGCGCTGCATGGGCCCGTGGTTCCCCTGCCGCGCCCACGGCCGATGCGCCCCGATCGGGTATTACAGGATTGAGCCTTGTGCCATGCAACAGGCAATGGTTCAGGATGTGATCTGCGGGTCGAAGGCGACGTCTCTTGGACGGCCCTGCAGGCTTTCGCCGCCGTCGACAAAGATGGTGTGGCCGGTCAGAGACGGCGTGGCTAGGATGAATTCGACGGTAGCGGCAATTTCCTCGGGGGTACTGCTGCGGCCGAGGGGTGTGGCGCGCCAGGCGCGTTGAAACGACTCCTCGGTCTGTTTGCCGCTGATCAGGGTAATGCCCGGGGCGATGCCGCACACCCTGATCCGCGGGCTATAGGCCATGGCGAGCATTTTGGTCAGGCCCGATAACGCCACCTTGCTGATAGTGTAAGACAGAAAATCCGGGTTCAGGTTGTCGATTTTCTGATCCAGGATGTTGATGATGCAGCCGCCCTCTCTGTCGGCGAAGCTGGCGGCGAAATCGCGGGAGAGGAACAAGGGCGCGGCCAGATTCGGGATCATGTTGGCCTCGAAACTCTCCCAGGTAATGTTGGCGACGCTGTCATTGGCAAAATTGGCGGCGTTGTTGACCAGGCAATCCAGCTTGCCGTGCAGCGAGATGCAGCGGTCAATGAATGAATCAATGTCGCAGCGCTTGGAGAGATCGGCATGTATCGTCTCGCAGGCCCCGCCGGAGGCGCGTATTTCCATCGCCAGAGCTTCGGCCTGCTCTTGCGAGTGATTATAATGGATCAGCACTTTCCAGCCGCTCGCTGCCAGCGCTCTGGAGATTGCGGCGCCGATGCGTTTCCCGCCGCCGGTAACCAGGATGGTTCCCCTTCCTGTCATTGTTCTGTCCCCTGGAAAAAGTCTTGTCGCAGCATATAGACTTCGACGCCGGCTGCGGCGGCTTCATTGAAAATATCGGGTTTGACGATGGACACGCGGCAGGCGCTAACGCGTGGGTTGGCAAAGCATAAGCCCACAACTTCGTGCAGCAAGGTTTCCAGCAGCTTGGTATGGGGGCGGGTTGGCCAAAGCCGGATCGCATCACGTATGTGGTCATAATCCACGATGCTGGAATGGGATTCTTCATTCAGCCCGCCATCGAACAGGGCGAACATTTCCACGTTGACGACGAGGCGGCTCGGTCGCTCCGGATGTTGTTCCCACGGATGCAAGCCAATGCGCGCCTCCGTCACCAGGTCGCGCAACATGGAGCGCACATAGCTGCGGGACGGAGTCCAGATCGATGCTGCCGGCCAGGAAATCGTCTCGTCTTTCATCGCCATCGTCTGTCTCCCGGTGGGCTCCTCACGCCAATTTCCGCCGCCACGCGCCGATCACGTGGCGGGAAATGGCCGCCGCGCCGCCGATTGTCAGGGGGTTGGCGAGCACAATGCCGATGCGCTGGCGCCGCTCGCCGGTCCAGAGCTTCTTGTAATCGTCGTCGCCGCGGCCGAAATCCAGTTCATGGGCGCCTTCCTGGTCCAGCATACGCTGGATCATCAGCGCGGTCAGCACAGTGCCTGGCGAGAGCGCACGCAGGCTTTCGTCATGGGCGAGTTTCAGCACCGCCGCAATGCCGTCGCGCACCACCCAAAGCTGGGCGGCGATCGGGGTTCCCTCCAGCCGCAACAGGCCCAGGCGCAGCGTGCCATCCGCGGCGCAAGCGCGGATCAGGGCGGCGGTGAAATCGGCGAAGGGTTCGGGTTCCTTCCAACTGGCGGCATAAATGGTTTCATAGGCGGCAATCGCCGGCTCGATTCCAGCTGTCGCGTGGGCAACAGAGAAGCTTGCCCCCATCTGTTTCAGCAGGCGCTTGCCGCGGCGCCGGACGGCTTCGCGCAGTGCGCCTGGCCGGCCGGCGAGAAACGCCTCCCAGCCAAGGCCGCCGGTGGCGATGTGCCAGTTGCCGAAATGGTTAAAACGCAGCGGGAGGAGGCCGGCAGCGCGTGCCCCGGCCAGCAACCCTGGCATGGCTGGGCAATCGGTCTCCATCGCGTCCAGCCGGGTGACTGGGTTGTGGCGGCAGAAGCGGCCGAAGGCGCGGCCGATTTCGAACAGGGTTTTGGGGTCGGCGCCGTGCCGCAGCAATGGCCGCCAGAGGCAGGTATAGGGTGTGGTGAGCGCGCTGAGGCCCTGCGGGCCGCGCTGCATTGGGAACACCGCCAGCCTTTGGTTTTCGGCGGTATGAACCACAACAAATACCGGCCTTGTGCCGGGCGGCAGGGCGTGCGCGATGCTGGTGCGGTACCAGCCCAGGGTGGAGAAAAAATCCTGGCCGAACAGGGCGAGCGCGTCCGGAGGCAAAGCCTGAAGGTCGGGCGCCTCACATACGGAGAGGCCTCGATCAGGCACGCCAGGCATACCAGGCGCAGCCAATCCATTCATGCAGGGCGTAGTAGCTCTCGCCCCAGGCGGACACACGCGGTACCAGGCTCTGCCAGGCTAGGCTCGGCGGGTTGTCGAAGGCCACGGGTGCGGCGGTCGCTTGCAGTCCGGCGGCGCGGAAGGCGATCAAAGCGCGGCGCATATGCCAGGCATGGGTCACCAGATAGACCGAGTGGATATGCGCCTCGCGCAGCATGGCGGCGGTATCCTGTGCGTTCTCCCAAGTGGTGGTGGAGCGGGTTTCGGTCCAGCTGGGGAGCAGCCCGAAATCCTGTTGCAGGCTTTCCGACATCATCGCCGCCAAACTGGGCGCACCGGGATGGATCACACCGCCGGTGACCAAAATGGGCAAGCCGGTGCGCCGGGCCAAAGCAGCGCCGGCGCGCTCGCGTTCCAGGGTCAGGTGGCCGACGGTTGCCGATTCCCCGGCTTCCGGGCGGATATCGGCCTCGTCGGCGCTGAGAATAACAATGGCTTCCGGCGGGTCGGAGTCGGGAGGGACGAGTGAAAAACCGCTTTCCAGGCCGCTGAGCAGGGTGCCAGCCACCAGCGGCAGCGCCAGCAGAATCAGGCCGCCGAGGCCCAGCCAAAGCAGCACACGGCCAGCAAGGCGGCGGTGCAACGCGGCGCCGATGCAGGCCAGCGCCACGAGGTTCAGCGGGGGCACGAGCAACAGGGTCGGCAAGGCGGAGAGTAGCATCTGTGTGCTCTGCCCGATCCGGTGGCCGGGGTCGAGAGACAGCGCCAGGTTTTGCCGCTATTCTGGAGGCAGTGCAGCGCATTACTTTAGAGCCGATTGGTGACCTGACATCCGTGGGCCGGCGTTGGCGCGCGCTGGAAGCGCGGTCCGATGGCGGATTTTTCCGCGGCTGGGTCTTTCTGGGTTGCCAGGCGGAGGCGCGGTTTGCAGGCGCGCGACTGCTATGCGTCAGCCAGGATGGCGCGGATGTGGCGCTGGCGCTGATCGGAAGCGGGCAAGGCCGAACCTGGCTGAACCAGACCGGACAGAGCCTGGCCGATTCCGTGTTCATCGAGCATAACGGCATGCTGGTTCAGCGTGGCTGCGAGGCGGTGGTGGCGCCGGCGCTGCGGTATGCGGTTCGCCAGGCCGGCGCGCTGGTGATGTCCGGGGTGGATGATAGCACGCTGGCGGCGGCGAGAGCGGCGGGCTGGCTCGATCTCAAGCAAAGCCGGTTTGCGCCTTGCGTGGATTTTGCCACATTGGATCGGCCCTATCTGCAGACGCTGAGCGCGAATGCGCGGGCGCAGATACGGCGGTCCATGCGGCTCTATGGCGCCGGATTGCGGCTGGAGCGGGCGGCGACCCTGGATGCAGCGCAAGGGTTTTTTGTCGAGATGGTGGGTTTGCACCAGGCGGCCTGGCAGCGGCGCGGCCGGCCTGGGGCATTTGCCGAGCCTGCCATGCGGGCGTTTCATCAGGCATTGATCGCCCGCGCCTGGCCGGTGGGGGCGGCGGATCTGCTGCGGATTTCGTCGGGGGCCGGGACGATCGGGGTGCTGTATAATTTTGTCAGTGCCGGCCGGGTGCTGAGCTACCAGAGCGGGTTTGGCTATGCTGGCGCGGATAACCGGGAGAAGCCCGGGCTGGTATGCCACGCCATGGCGATTGAACATTATGCCGGGCGCGGCGCGCTTGTTTATGATCTCCTTGCGGGTGCGGATCGGTATAAGACAAGTTTGGGCCGCTCCGGCCAGACATTGCATTGGGCGGTGTTGAGCCGCTGGCCCTCGATACACGGCATGCTCCGCACCGGCCAAATTCTTGCCAAGAGATTTTCCCGCCGGTAGGCGGGAGCGTGCAAACTCCCTTGGCATCGCGCGCTCATTGCTTGATGCAGAGTGTGCAGTGCCAAAGCGCACTGCGCGCTACGCTTGCCTCCTTGGGCTGTCGATGGCGAGCAGATCCTGCCAGAGTTTTCGGGTCGCCTCGGCAAATCCTGGCGTTAGCGCGTAGCCGGTGCCGATAAATCTCAGCTGGGTGGTTTTCGGCGGGTAGAACCAGGCGGCATCGACAGGATCGACCGTACAGATACCGTAATCGAGGCGGTTGGCCAGCAGCGTTTGGCGTACCGCCTGATCGTCGTCTTTCACCTCGATGGTCGAGGTGAAATGGTGCAGGTGCGCCAGCAGAGCCGTCAGCGGCGCCGGTTTATGCGTCATGGTCAGGAAGCGCACCAGGTAGCTGCTGTCCACGCCGGTTTGCTGCTGAAGTATGTTGAAAACGCGCAGCATTTCCACCGCTGCCGGCGGCAGCGATGGATTGACGATCCCGGTAACCGGCACAGGAAGATCGATTCCATCCAGGAACGCGCTGCAAAAATGATGGAACATATCGCGGCCGCTTGCCACCACCGAATCGTAAGACACCAGCCGGATCGATGGCGTGCCGAATTTGTCGGCGAAAACGCGCAGGCACATATCGATATTGATGATGGGCGATTGCCAGGGATCGCGCAAATTATGCACCAGCACTTCCGGGAGCTGGTGGGTGGACCCTTGTTTGACATATTCCTGCCATACCGAGGCAAGGCGCTCGGACCATCGCCTGACGTAATAGACGATGCTCACCGGGCAGCCCTCCGTGAGTTCGCGCAGCATTTGCACCTTCACCGGCTCGCGGCTGATGCTGTCCAGGTCTTCGCAGGAAATAACGATCTTGCGGTAGGCCGATCGGCGCCAGCGATCGAAAACCGGCTGGATTTCGTGGCGCCGTTCGCTATTCAGCCGCTCCACCAGGCCGGTATGGGATGGCTTGATCGTGCTGTCGGCCCATTGGCTGGCCAGATGAATGCCGGCCTTCTCCAAGGCCTCGCTGTTTGCCGATAGACAGGTTTGCAGATGGCTCGACCCGGTCTTGTGCGGGCCGATATGCAGAAGGATGTGCGGCATTCTGGCGTCCGTTCAGCCGGGCGCTAGGCCGGTGGTGAGCGTGATGGGTTGGGAGACAGCGTCGGTCCATGCGGTACCGGACCAGATTCGACCCTTAATATGCAGGTCTCCGCGGGCGCCGATGGTGATTTGGTTATAGGCGTTTGGCTCGCCGCGCAGCCGGATGGAGGTTGCTGAGCCGCCTTGCAGGATCAGTGGTGAGGCGCCCCCGGAAACCAGGCTTGGCGCGCTCAGCCGGGCATAGCTGCGGTGGAGATGGCCGGACAGCACCAGCCGCACGTTTTGCGCTGCGAAGACCTCCAGGGCGCGGGTGGCGTTGCCGGCGATCTGGCGCGAGATCTCCCCCTCAGGCGGCAGCAGCGGATGATGCGCAACAACGATTCGGGTGAGGTTTTTCGGCAGTGCCTCCAGCCTGGCCACCAGACGGGCGAGGCGAAACCCGCTGACCCGGCCACGCGACCAATCCAGATGCGGGGCCATGCGGCGCGCCGTGTTCAGCCCTAGCACCGCCACCCGGCTATCCTGCCAAACCGGCTCGGTATCCTCGGCAATCTCGTCACGCCAGCGGGCATAAGGCAGCACCATGCGCTCTATCAGGTGATATGGCGTGATGTCGTGATTACCGGGCACCGCCAGGCAAAAGGCGGGCAGCGACTCGATGAAATTTCGGGCGGCGCGGAATTCCCAGCGCCTGGCCCCCATGGTCAGGTCGCCGCTGATCGCCACCAGGTCGGGCGGGTTGTCATTCAGCTCGCGGATCAGGCCGGCGACGACGGCGGGGTCGGTGGCGCCGAAATGGATATCCGTCAGATGCGCAATACGGGTGACCGGGGGCGGTTCGGCGTTGGCGTGCATCAGGCGGGTGCCACGACACTGAGTGCCTCCGCGCGCAGGCGGTAGCGCAGCGGTGGCTTGAGCAACTGCAACTCCCCATCCAGCAGCACGTGCAGGGCCTGCTCGACGGAGCCGATCTCCAGCTCCCGCGTGTAGAATACCTCGACGTCCGGCGCGCGAAACTGGCCGGTCAAAGCGGTGCGCAACACCAGCCGCGCCTGGCGCAGCACCGAACTGCGACGCACCAGATACACGGCAAATTCGCCGCCGCTGAGGTTGGAGCGCCCCAGAAACCTGCCCGAACCATCATCCAGCCGGTTCACCGTGATCGTCAGAGACGGCGTGCGCCGTTTCAGCACCTGGCCGTTCAGGCGCAGCACCACCCGTATGGAGCGGTTATGCAGCAGCGCGCGCAAGGCCGCCCAGCCAAATCTCGCCCAGGCAAGAATGCCGTTGCCGCGCTGCCGTCCTGCCTCGCGATGGCGGCTGAGCCGGGCCGGGGTGCCGAGCATGGAAGCGCAGAGGAACACATTTTCGCCAAGCATGCCCGCATCGATGCTGCGGGATCGCCCCTCGGCCAGGATGCGGACCGCACCTGCCTGGTCGTCGGGATCGATGTGCAAATCCTTGGCCAGCAGGTTCATGGTGCCGCAGGGGATCAGCCCCAGGCTGATCCCGCTGTCGAGCAGCGCGGTGGCGGCGCAGGCCACGGTTCCATCGCCACCGGCGACCACCACGCAGTCAGCCCCGCTATGCTTGGCCAAAGCCAGCCGCTCGGGCAGGGAGCCGGCCTCCGGCGGCACAATATATACCTCGTCGCCTGCTTCAAGCAGCAAGGTTTGCAGTGTGGCGGCCATATCCGATTGGCCGAGCAGAGCCCCGGCCTGCGCGTTCAGCACCAGCGCCAGTTTGCTGTGGCGCCGTGGTTTACGGTTTGTCGATTCTTCTTGCGCGGATACTGCCATTCGATGCCTGCGGGGCTGGTGTGTGGACAGAACGCCCCCTCTACCCGAAAGGTGCCGCCACCAGATAAGGGGTCCCGGTCGGCCAATAGGCAACCCCACCCCTGACACAAACAAAGAACAAGGGACGCCAGAATGGATATCTATACCGGCACGTTCTTCGAACAGGCGCGCGAGAATTTTGCCGTCATTGCCGACTACCTGGAGATACCGCTGCATCAGAGGGACAGGCTGCTCTTGCCCAAACGTGCCCTGATCGTCGCCTGCCCGATCCATCGTGATGATGGCAGTGAGGTGGTGTTTACCGGCTATCGCGTGCAGCACCATCTGACGATGGGCCCCACCAAGGGCGGCACACGTTACGCGGCCAATCTGCATCTGGGCGAAGTGGCCGCGCTGGCGATTTCGATGAGCTGGAAATGTGCGCTGGCCGGGCTGCCTTACGGTGGCGCCAAAGGTGGTGTCGCGGTCGATCCCTACGGCCTGTCACGGCGGGAGCTGGAAGCGGTCAGCCGGCGCTACATGCAGGAAATGATTCCCTTTGTTGGGCCGAAAACCGATGTGATGGCGCCGGATATGGGCACCAATGAGCAGGTGATGGCCTGGTACATGGATACCTATTCGATGTATCAGGGCCAGACAGTGACCGAGATCGTCACCGGCAAGCCGGTGGATGCCGGCGGCACGGTGGGGCGTCGCGAAGCGACCGGACGCGGCGTGGTGCATCTGGTGGGCCGCGCGATGGAACGGCTGAAGATGAACCCGATCGAGAGCACCGCGATCATCCAGGGTTTTGGCAATGTCGGCAGCGTGACCGCGGCGACTCTGGCGCAGCAGGGGGTGCGGGTGGTTGGCGCGTCGGACCACACGGCGTGCTACTACGATTCGCATGGTCTGGATGTAACGGCGATGATCCGCCATGTGGAGAAGCACGGCGTGCTGGCCGGGTATTCCTCCGAGGCGGTATTCGATCCAGCGCAACTGCTCACCCAGCCCTGCGACATATTGGTGCCGGCGGCGATGGAGCAGGTGATCACCGCAGATGTCGCCCGCCGCCTGAAATGCCGCATCCTGGCGGAGGGCGCGAACGGTCCTACGACGCCGGAAGCAGACCGCGTTCTCAACGAGCGTCAGAGCGAGATTTTCGTCATCCCCGACATATTGTGCAACGCAGGCGGTGTGGTGGTGAGCTATTTCGAGTGGGTGCAGGATTTGCAGCAACTGTTCTGGACCGAACCGGAGGTGCGTGACCGGCTCAACCGGGTGCTGGAACGCGCCTTCCAGGCGGTAATGGCCCGGGTGGAACGCGACAAGGTGCCGCATCGTACCGCCGCCCTGGCGATCGGTGTAGAGAAGGTGCAAAAGGCTAAGCTAACGCGTGGGCTGTTTCCGTAACAGATGTCGGCTTTCAGCCAATAGTCGTGAGGCCGCTGGCGCGGCCTGACGACTATTGACCAGAGGCTTGCAGAAAACGGTGCAACATTGAAAGCAATACGCTAAATGGGACCTGACGGTATTTTTGAAGGCTTCTGATGAGCATTTTAGATAATTTCGCCCATGGGATACTGATTGTTCTGGCTGCGTTCGCGCGCTTAACCCTGAGCGCGCTGGCGACTGTGGAGGGCTGGTTCAGATCGCTGATGAAGGATGCCGGGCTGAGCATCGACGTTCAGACGGTGTTGATGATTTTCATCCTGCTGATGTTCCTGGTCGGCGTGATGCGTCTGCTCGGCGGCCGGCTGCGTATGACGATCGCTTTCGTGCTAATCCTGATCCTGGCGCACACACTGGCAGGCATTAGCGGCGCACCGCTGGGCGGGGGATGATGCGGCGGTGTGTGGGTTAAGGCATCGTCGGCCAATAAGTGCGTCGGCACGCCGACAAAGATGCCGCTTCAAACAAAGGCGTGAGGCGCCCGTTCAACCCCGTGACCCGATCGGTTAATGTCGAACGGGCCCTAAGAACCCACCTGACCAGCTAGCCGGGCCCGAGCAATCGCAGCTTCGCCTGGGCGTATTCGCGCGACCATTGCGCAATCCGGCTGGCGGCTGGCACGATCGCCCCTACTCGGCCGATGCCCTGGCCTGCGCCCCAGATGTCGCGCCACGCCTTGGTGGCACCGGCGGCGCCAAAATCCATCTTTGATGGATCGGACTCGGGCAAGGCATTCGGATCGAGGCCCGCCGCGAGGATGGAGCCCTTCAGGTAGTTGCCGTGTATGCCGGTGAACAGATTAGTGTAGACGATGTCGGCCGCCGTCGCCTCGACCACGGCATGCTTGTAGGCGCCCACCGCATTGGCCTCCTCGGTCGCGATGAAGGGCGAGCCGATATAGGCGACATCGGCACCAGCAGCCTGGGCCGCCAATATGCCGTCGCCGGTCGCGATGGCGCCCGACAAGGCGAGAAATCCATCGAACCAGCTACGGATTTCCGCCACCAGGGCGAAGGGCGACAATGTGCCAGCATGGCCGCCGGCGCCGGCGGCCACGGCAATCAGCCCATCCGCCCCTTTTTCGATCGCTTTGCGGGCGAAGGCCACGTTGATCACGTCATGCAGAACGATACCGCCATAGGAATGGATCGCATCCACCACGTCGGTGCGCGCGCCCAGCGAGGTGATCACGATCGGCACGCGATATTTCACGCATAGCGCCACATCGTGCTCCAGCCGCGTATTGGACCGGTGCACGATCTGGTTCACCGCATAGGGGGCTGCCGGAGTGCCGGGATGCGCTTGATCATGCGCGGCCAACTCGGCGGTGATCCGCTGGAGCCACTCTTCAAGCACCGCCTGCGGCCGCGCGTTCAGTGCCGGGAAAGACCCGACGATCCCCGCTTTGCATTGCGCCAGAACCAGATCAGGCCCTGAGACGATGAAAAGCGGCGCGCCAATCACAGGCAGCCGAAGCTTGCCGGCGAGTGCCGGGGGTACGCTCATGCCGCTTCCCCTGCCGTGGCAGTGCCTGGCTTGGCGCGGGCCTGGAAAAACCGGGCAATAATTTCGCGCAGCTCAGGTGTCTGGAGCCGGGCGGAAAAGGCCATATTTTCTTCCTCGATACGGCCCTGCACATCGCGCGTGGGGGACTTCATCAGGATTTTTGTCGCCCGCAAAGCGCCAGCGGGTTTCTCCGCCAGTCGGGCGGCGAGACGGTGCGCCTCAGGCAGCGCCCGACCGGCAGGAACCACGCGCGTCACCAGCCCTAGTTCGAAAGCGCGACCTGCATCGACCCGCTCGCCAAGCAACAGCAGCTCGGCGGCCCGGCGCTGGCCAATCAAATTGGGAACCAGCAGGGAACTTGCCGCCTCCGGCACCAAGGCGAGGTCAACGAACGGCATCTGGAACACCGCGTTCTCTTCCGCCAGCACAAAGTCGCAATGCAATAGCATGGTGGTGCCGATGCCAATGGCGTTGCCCTGAACGGCGGCGACCAAAATCTTGCTGGCGGTTGCCAAGCCGCGAATGAACCGAAAGACAGGCGGATCGGTGCCAATCGGTGGTCTGGCAATGAAATCCGCGAGGTCGTTCCCGGCGCAGAAATTGTCGCCCGCGCCTGAGAAGATGACAGTACGGATCGCATCATCCTGCTCGGCCTGCGCGAGGGCGGCCGCCATAGCGGCATACATCTCGGCAGTGAGCGCGTTTCGCTTGGCTGGCCGATCAATGTGGATGCTGAGCGTCGCACCTTCCTGGTGTGAGCTGATCTCTGGTAGACCCATACGCCGCTTCCCTCTTCTTGAGGGTAACGTATACGGCAAGCGGCGGGAAAGCCAGGGGCGGGCGCCCCTGGCTTATAGCAATGACCTTTACTTGCCGTCGCCGTCGCGAATCTGGCCGGTTGGCTCCTGCACATGCGCCTCAAGGAACCAGAGCTGCTTGTCGATTCCGCGCGATACCTCGGTGAAGATGTCGGCGGTATCGGCGTCGCCAGCTTCGTCGGCCTGATCGATATTCTCATGCAGCGCGTTGCCGAACGCGGCATACCTGTCGATCAATGCCGCCAGGTGGTCGGCGATGGCATACACGTCGGTCGGGTAGGCCGGTAGCTTGCTGGAGGCGGCGACCACCTGTGTGGTGCCGAGCGCTGTGCCGCCGAGCTGAACGATGCGTTCGGCCATTGTGTCGTTCCACTCGTCCTGGGCGGTGCGGAACGTGTCCAGCATCTCATGGATGCCGATGAATTGTGGGCCCTTCAGGTTCCAATGCGCCTGCTTGGTGACCAAAGCGAGGTCGATGCCGTCCGCCAGCCTGGTGTTCAGCAGGTCGATGGCGACCGCCTTGGCGTTGGTGGGCAGGTGGTTGCGGGTCTTGTGCATGTGATGGGCTTGCTTGGCCATGATGGCGACGCTCCGGTGTTGTGTAGGCCGCAAACGCCGGCATCGGGTCCGCGTTCCGCGGCGCTGCGTTCGCCTAAGGCATCGTCGGCACATAAGTGCGTCGGCACGCCGACAAAGATGCCGCTCCAATCAAAGGCGTGAGGCGCCCGTTCGACCGTAAACCCATTCGGTTAATGTCGAACGGGCCCTAAGGTGCCACGCTGCCTACCTGGCTTTGACAAGCAGCGCGGCGATGGCGGGCGGCACATCAACCGCAAAAACGATCGCAATGCTGCCGCCGATCAGCCCCGGACGGCCGCTGATACCGTAATCCCGCCGCTGCAGGGTGCCAGTGGCGATCATGTGTTCGCCGCTTTGTGTTTCCGAGAGCGTCAATTGCCTGGTAACCCCGTGCAGGGTGAGCTGGCCGGTGGTCGTTGGCCGGTTGCAAAGTCCAGCGTAGTCCATGGTCGGATAGTGGGCGGGATCGAGCATGTCAGGCCCGAGCGCCAGGCTGGTTCGGGACTCGGTTCCCATGTCCAGGCTCGGTATCTCGACATGCATGTTGATCTTGCAGGAGTCCGGGTGCGCCTGGTCTATCTGCAGTGTTCCATGGAAGTGTGTGTAGTGCCCCGACTGGGCAAACATGCCCAGCGCGTAGACGGTGATGCCAATCTGCGTGTTCGCGGGCACCAGCTCCACCGATCGCAGCGCCAGCGGCGCCGGGTCGGGTGGGGTTGCCGCTGATGGCATGGCAGGCAGCAGAACGGCAAGGCAGGCCAGAAATTCTTTGAGTCGCATCGTCTCGGCATCCATCGTGGCGTGTAAGCCCGCGAGCCCTTATGTGGTTTGGTGTGGTTAGGCTAGGCGCGTGCCGTGTGCCTGCGCGGCGGATGGGAGACGATGGATGGGCCTGAAGGGCAAGGTTGCGATCATCACCGGATCGACCAGCGGAATCGGACTGGGCATTGCCCATGCCTTGGCCGCCGAGGGGGCGTCGATTGTGATCAACGGTTTCGGCGATCCGGATGACATAAAAGCCATCCGCCAGGACCTCGCCAGCCGGTATGGGGTGGAGGTTCGCTACAGCGCCGCCAACATGATGGAGGCCGGCCAGATCTCCGCCATGGTGGCCGATGCCAAGGCCGAGCTCGGCGGCGTGGACATTCTGGTGAATAATGCCGGCATCCAGTTCACCGCGGAGATCCAGGATTTTCCCGCGCAAAGGTGGGACGATATCATCGCGGTGAACCTCTCCTCCGCGTTTCATGCGATGAGTGCCGCTATACCATTGATGAAGCAGGCAGGATGGGGGCGGATCATCAACATCGCGTCGGCGCATGGTCTGGTGGCGAGCGCACAGAAGGCCGCCTATGTGGCGGCCAAGCACGGGATTGTCGGCCTGACCAAGGTGGCTGGCATCGAGCTGGCCAATCACGGCATCACCTGCAACGCCATCTGCCCTGGCTGGGTGCTGACGCCGCTGGTGCAGAAGCAGATTGTGGCGCGGGCGGAGCGCGAGGGTAAGCAGGAGGCGCAAGTGCGCACGGAGCTGTTGGCGGAGAAGCAGCCTATGCATGATTTTTCGACACCCGAGCAGATCGGCGCCCTGAGTGTGTTCCTGTGCTCCGAGGCGGCGAAGACGATCACCGGCACGCCGCTTTCGATCGATGGCGGCTGGACGGCAGCCTGATGAACGTTCTTGTCACCGGCGCAGCCGGCTTTATCGGCTATCATGCAACCCAGGCGCTGCTGGCCAGGGGTGATACCGTGATTGGCGTGGATAGCCTCAATGACTATTACGACGTCAGGCTGAAACACGCGCGTCTGGCGCGCCTTAAACATCCGCGATTCACCTTCGTGCAGGCCGATGTTGCTGACAAAGACGCGATGTTTGCTCTGGCATCTGACGAGATCACGCATGTGCTGCATTTGGCGGCGCAGGCAGGGGTGCGATACTCGATGATCGATCCCTATGCCTATGTCAGCGCCAATGTGATGGGCCAGGTGGTGATGCTGGAATTTTGCCGCAAACTGCCGAAGCTGGCGCATTTCACCTATGCAAGTTCGTCATCGGTCTATGGCTTGAATCGCGAATTGCCGTTTGCCGAAACGGCGCGGGTGGATACGCCGTCTTCGCTCTACGCAGCAACAAAAAAGTCGGGCGAGCTGATCAGCCATTCCTACGCGCATCTTTACGGTTTGCCGCAAACCGGGTTGCGGTTTTTCACCGTGTATGGGCCATGGGGACGGCCGGATATGGCCTATTACGGTTTTGCCGAGGCGATCATGACCGGCAAGCCGATCACGCTCTATGAAGGCGGGCGGCTGAAGCGCGACTTCACCTATATCGATGACATTATCGCCGGTGTGGTGGGGGCTTTGGACCGGCCACCCAGTGCGGCCGAAGGGCCGCTTGTGCTGAATATCGGCAACCATCGCAGCGAGACGGTGAACCGTCTGGTGGAGCTTCTGGAGCAATCCCTCGGCCGCCAGGCGGTGGTCCAGGAAGTGCCGAGGCCGGCTGCTGACGTGGAAGAAACCTGGGCATCGGTGGACGCAATCGGCGCGCGCACAGGCTATGCGCCGACAACGCCACTGGAGATTGGCATCCCGATTTTCGCGAAATGGTATCTGGGCTTCCGTGCGAGCGGGTCATAGCGTCTGTCTTTGAGTTGACATGGTGTATTTGGGGGCCTAGATAGCGGCTCACCGGCGGGCATTTGCGAAAGTTCTTGCGGTGTTTTGTTGGATTGGCTAGGTTTCTCGCCCCGGGTTTAATGCTTGGGTTCTTGGGTTTCTGAAGACTGGACTGGAGGCATTGATTTCTCGCAAGAGGGGTTG
>Ga0116227_10009538_pt1 | contig 17563 bp, 18 predicted proteins | sample S1TSphgellanicum_FD_89693 | JGI IMG/M metagenome (GOLD analysis project Ga0116227, IMG submission 89693) | Host-associated microbial communities from peat moss isolated from Minnesota, USA - S1T2_Fb - Sphagnum magellanicum MG | ecosystem: Host-associated > Plants > Peat moss > Unclassified... | reverse complement strand
TCAGCACGATGCCATAGTCGATGCTGTTGGTGCGGTGCATCGGGCTCTGCTTGCCGGGCAGCATATCGGTGATGCGGATCACGCTGCCCCGCTCCAGCGTGAGGCCGGTGGGCAGGTCGCGCCCGTCGCGCTCGTCATTGTTGTCGGCGGGGACGGTTTCTGTCGCCCAGATGGTGAGGAAGCTGGCGTCGCCCGAGGCGATCATCGTCGTGGGGTTGATGTCTTCGGATTTGAAGATGGCGCGGCCATGGTCATCATGGCCGGTGACCACGCGCTGCACGAGCGGAAGCCCGCTGTCGGAGAGGATGTCGCTCATGCCTTGATGACCTTCTGTTCGATGATGCCAAAGGGCGATGCGCCCGTGGAGGTGACGGCTTCCATGCGGACGCTGTCGCCGAACGCCATGAAATCGGTGCGCGGGACGCCTTCATCCACGATCTCGATCCCCCGCCGCTCGGCGATGCAGGAGGAGCCGATCTCGCGGAAATTCTCGTTGGAGACGGTGCCCGAGCCGATCACCGTGCCCGCCACCAGATCGCGGGTGCGCGCGGCATGGGCGACCAGATCGTGAAAACCATGGCCCATTGGCTCGCCATTTGCGGCGCCGAAGCGCTGGCCGTTCCAGTCGACCAGCAGGTTGAGGCAGACGCGGCCATTCTTCCATGCCGGGCCCAGTTCCTCCGGCGTGACGGCAAAGGGCGCCATCGAGCAATGCGGCTTGGCCTGCACCCAGCCGAAGCCGGTCTTCATCTCCGGGCCCGCCAGCTTGCGCAGCGACCAGTCGTTGATCTGCACCACCAGCTTGATGTGCTTGAAGGCCTGCTCCGCCGTGGTGCCCATCGGCACGGCATCGGTGATCACGCCGAATTCGCCCTCGAAATCGATGCCCAGATCCTCGTCCGGGAAGCGGACATCGTCATGCGGGCCGTAGAAATGGTCCGAGACGCCCTGGTACATCAGCGGGCGCTCGGTCTTGAGCGGTTCGACGCCCAGCACCTTGTCCATCAGCGCGCCATGACTGGCAAAAGCCGAGCCATCGAGCCATTGCCATGCGCGCGGCAGAGGCGCGGCGAGTTGCGTCTTGTCCAATGCTTGCGGGAAATGGCCGATCGCCTTGAGATCGGCGACCACCGCATCCCATTGTTCCAAAGCTTGTTGCAGCGTCGCCACCGGAGCCTCGGCATAGGCCCCGCCATCGGGCGCGATCACCACCAGACGCCCATCGGCGGTGCCGTCGCGCACAGTTGCCAGACGCATCTTTCTCTCCCGTTTCGAACTTGCGACGCAGGCTAGCGGCGCAGGCGGCGGGCAACAAAGGCATCGCATCAATAGTGTGCCATCGATCCTATGCGTTGGTCCGCGCGGGAAAAGGCATGGCAGGACACCGGACATTCGCCCCGAACACGCCGGGCCATAAATCTTGAGGATATGAGGATGTTCGAACCCTTTCCCGGCAATTATGTCTGGAATTTGGCCACCAATCTTGCGCTGGTCTGCGGCGGCAATCACGGCGAGATCGATGAGGCCTGCCGCCCGGTGCGCGAGGCCGCCAAATCCGGCGCGGATGCCGGGTCCGCCGCTCTGTTCGACAGCTGGATCGCCGTGGCCGATCAGGTGGCGAAAAATGCCGACGCCGATCTGGCCGAGGGTTATGCTTTGTCGGCAGGCACGAAATATCTGCGCGCCTCAGGCTATTACCTTGCCGCCGAGCGGATGCAGAGCCGCGATTACGCCCCGCGCTGGGTCGCCTATGACAAGGGCATGGAGCTTTATCATAAGGGCTCGCAACTGCGCGGGCTGCATGTCGAGAAGGTGGAGATCCCCTATGAGGGCTCCAGCTACACCGGCCTTTTCGTGCATGATGGCAGCGGCACGCCGCGCCCCACGCTGGTGTCGGTCAATGGGCTCGATTCCATGAAGGAGCAGGTCAATATGGCGGGCCATGGCGCCTCCAATCTGGAGCGCGGCATGAACACGCTGTTCCTCGACCAGCCCGGCACCGGCGAGGCGATCCGCAAGCGCAATCTGCCCGCCGTCTATGATGCGGAGCGCTGGGGCAGCCCCGCCTTCGACTATCTGCTGACCCGCAGCGATGTGGATCACCGGAAGATCGGCATCTTCGGCCTTTCCTTCGGCGGCTATCACGCGCCGCGCATCGCCGCCAACGACCCGCGCTATGCGCTCTGCGCGGTGATGGGCGCCAACCACGTCTGGGGCCAGCGCCAGCGCGAGCGGGTGACGAACGAGGGCGAAAACCCCGTGCCCCATTATTGGGACCATGTGCTGTGGGTCTTCGGTTTCGAGGACCGCGACGCCTTCCTCGATTACACCGACCAGATCACGCTGGATGGGCAAGTCGAGAAGATCAGGGTGCCCTTCCTGATCACCCATGGCGAGAACGACCGCCAGATCCCCGCCTTCAACGCCCAGCGCAGCTACGATCAGGCGGTCAACAGCCCCGACCGCCACCTGCGCATGTTCACCAAGGCCGACTTCGAAGTCGAGCATTGCGGCGCCGACAATGGCACCGGCATGCGCGACTATATCGCCGACTGGTGCGCCAAAACCTTCGCAAAGATGGGGTAAGCCATGGCCGAGTTCACGTTCCACCACGGCGGCGTTTCAGTCCCCAGCCTTGACGAGGCGCTCGACTGGTACGGCAATGTTCTGGGCTTCGAGCTGGAAAAGCGCTTCCATATCGAGGCCGCGCGCAGCCACACCGCCATGGTCAGAAAAGGCCCGCTGCGCTTCGAAATCTTTGAGGTCGAAGGCGCCGCCCCCCTGCCCGAGGATCGCCGCCATCCGCCCCGCGACCTCAAGACCCATGGCAACAAGCATGTCGCCTTCCGCGTCGCCGATCTGGAGGCCTTCCTCAAAGAGATGGAGGCCAAGGAGGTCGACATCGCTTTCGTGGTGCGCGAGAGCTTCGGCAAGGGTTGCTTTATCCGCGATTGCGCGGGAAACCTGATCGAATTCGTCGAAGAACCCAACGACTGAGAGCGCCCCATGGTCACCGAAATCGCCCGCATCACCATCGACCCCACCCGTGCCGGAGAGTTTGAAGCCGCCGTCGCTCAGGCTGAACCGCTGTTCCGCGCCCAACCGGGCTGCACCGGCTTTGCCCTGGAGCGCGTGGTGGAAACGCCCGAGGTCTATCACCTGGTCGTCGGCTGGGTGAGCGTGGAGGCGCATAATGATGACTTCCGCTCGACCGAGGCATTCCAGCAATGGCGCGCTCTGGCAGGGCCGTTTTTCGTGGCGCCGGCGGTGGTGGTGCATGTTCAAAGCGTGATTGGCAGTGTTGAAGTGAGCTAAGAAAGCAGGGGACGCCCGCGCCCCCTGCACCCCCGGTTACGTCTCCCGACGAAATGGCAGCGGCGCCCGATCGGTGCGCATCAACTCTCCACCTAAACAACATAAGGCGCCGTAGGCAGCTCTGCCCCGGCGCCTTTCTGTCGTTAAGGCCTGCGGCGCGGCGAGGTTACCCTATGGGTGAACCCTTTACGCAACGCGGACAGTAATGGGAGCGCGAGGGTGTAACACCCTCGCTTTTCCCCTTCTAAATCCCCTTAAATCGCATGCTCATCATCCTGAGTCAGCTCAGCCAGAGCGCCATCGACCGGGCCCCGCTTACGATAGGGCTCGAAGCTTTTCCGCCCGGCATCGAACTGCATGTCCCATGGGATATCCGGCCCGCGGAAGATCGGCGGCGCATTGTTCGCCCACAGCAGCGAGCCGAAGCGAAAGTCCCACGCACGGGGCACCCAATTGTCGTCGAGGTAGTCAGTGTCGGCGTGGTATTCGGCTTCTCCGGCGTGGCCGGGCATGTCGCAATAGTAGTAGATCGCGCTGGAGATGCGGTGGCGGGAGATGCCGCCGCTGGCGTTCATCGACTCGTTTTTCCAGCCCTTGGCTTCCATGATGTTCGCGCCCAGCATCACTTCGTCGATATCGTCGCAACCGAAGGCGATATGCATGAATTTGAAGTGATCGGGCGCGATGGGCAGGTCGCAGTTCACCCAGAAGATCGAGTGATGCTCGAAGGTGCCCGGCGCGCGGGAGAAGATGCCCACCCCGCGTGAGTGGTCAATGTAACGGAAGCCGAAATGGCGTTCGTAGAACTCGAAGCTGCCGATGTAGTCGGGCGAGAAGAAGACGACATGGTTGATCGTCTTGGGGATGGCCTTCTGGCGCCAGATGCGGTGCTGGTTGAAGCGGGGGTGGCTGGCGGGCGTGTTCACCGGGCTGGCTTCGGAGACGAAGCCGCGCTTGGCCCAGACGCGCAGGGCGATGGGTTGGCCATCCGGGCAGACGGCGTGGGCCGTGCCATCGCCGTCCCTCAACACGGGAACCTCATTGGCCAGACTGGCGGCAATCGCCTCCAGATTGGCAGTCGTATCCACGCCCCATACGGTTTCCTTCAACCCGTCGCCGGGGAAGGGATCGGGCGATGGCAGGCGCGCGTCGCCGTGCCGCAGGATCACGATACGGCTGCCCGAGGCGAGGCGGAACACCGCTTCATCCGGCGCGATGCTTTCCACCGGCAGGCCGAAATCGGTCCAGAAGCGCGCGTGCTCGGCCACATCGGCCACGCCGAAGACGGCGCTTTCCACACCCAGAATGCTCATAACATCTCCCAAGATTTTGCACTCCGTTTATGGCGGGGAGCAGGCTCTTGCAGAAACGCAAAGCATCGAAGCCCAGCTATTTGCGGAACAGCATGGTGATGAGGAACAGCACCGTCCTGAGGTCCAACAGCTTGAGCGCCGCGCGGGCTTCCTGAGGCGTCAGCTTGGCGACCATCGGCATGGCGCCGAAAATCTTGCCGCGGATGACCAACGCATCGCCATCGCGCTCGATCTTGCGGACGGTCATCAGTTCCTTGTCATTGGCGTCGAGCACGCGCATCTGCGGCGGCTTGGTGGTGGTGTTCATCAGATGGCTCCCCCGCAGACCTTGTCGAAATCAATGCCCATATCGTCCATCATCTGGATCGCGGTGGCGCGGCCCGCGCCAAACACGCCGCCACCCGGATGCATAAAGGGCCCGACCAGATAGAGCCCCTCGATCTGCGGCACACGGAACGAGCCAAGATCAGGCGTGGGACGATGCCCAACCGATTGATACATAAAGGGCGCGCAGCCATGGATGTCGCCCCTGATAAAGCTGGCCGGACTGTCGCGCTCATGATCGATGGGCGAGCGGATCAGGCGGCCAGTGATGTTGTCCTCGGTGAGGTTGGAGTAGAACTTGCGGTATTGGGCTAGGGCGGCATCGGCCACCTCTTCCTTGCGCTCGTCCCATGCCCCGTGGCCGCCATCGAAGAGTTCATAGGGTGCGAAGTTCACCCCATAGAACACCCCTGCCCCATCCGGCGCGCGGGAGGGATCGAAGATGGTGTTGTCGCCGCCCGCGATCAGGCGCGGCGCGGTCAGGCCACGGCGCAGCTTGTCATATTCCAGCAGCATGTCGCGCATGGTGTAGAAGTCCATGAGTTCGGTCATCATGGCATTGGTGTCATTGCCGACCTTCAGCGTCAGCCGCTCCTTCAGCGTCAGATGCGTGAGGTTGATCGAGAAGGTCGAGGGCGTGACGCGCTCGGCCCGTTGCAGCACCGCCTCGGGCGTTTCGGCGACGAATTTGCGTAGCACATGGGGGTGGATCGCGCCGATCACGCCATCCTTCGCCATGAAACTTTCGCCCGTGGTCAGTTCCAGCCCGACAGCCTTGCCGGAAGAGACGATCACGCGGCGAACCTCGGCACTGCACCGCACCTCGCCGCCCCAATGCTCGATGGCGCGGACCAGCGCCTTGCTGAGCTGCCCCGAACCGCCCCTGGGCATCGAGCAGCCATAGGTATGGATGATCCCCGGCATCAGAAAGGCGCCCATGCCGGTGCCCAATTCATCGGGCATCTGCAAATTTTCAGTGACCATCCGCAGGATATGGAGGCGCAGCAGGTCGCTCTCGAAATACTGGTTCACCACGTCCAGAGCGCTGCGGCTCATCACATCGAGCAGGAAGCGGCCCTCGTCAGACTGGTCCATCATCGCCACGAAGGCGCCCATCGGGAAAGGCGGGGCATAAAGCCCGCTCATAAACATCGGCAAAGCGGCCATGCTGGCCTTGGCGAATGTGCGATAGGCCTCGGCATCGCGCGGGCTGAAACCGGCGATTTCCTCGCAGGTGCGGTCCAGATCCTTCCATGAACGAACGATCGTGCCATCCTCCCAGATCGAGGCATGGGGCAGTTCGGGATAGATATATTCGAGGCCAAACCGCCCCAGCAGACCCAGTTCGTCCTGCCGCAGCATGGGGTTGCCCTGAATCATGATATGCACATTGGAATGCTCATCATGCCAGAAGCCGGGGCGGATCAGCTCTCGGGTGGAAACGCCGCCGCCAAAATGCGGTTTGCGTTCCAGCACCAGCACCTTCTTGCCGGCCTTGGCCATATAGGCGGCGGCGGTCAGGCCATTGTGGCCCGCGCCCATCACCACGATGTCGTAAGCGCTCATGCGTGTTCTCCGGCAAAGAAGGCGCGGAAGGCAGCAAGACCCGGCACATGGCTGGCACAGCCGCCATCGGCCACCAGCACCTGACCCGTGATGTTGCGCGCAGCATCGCTGGCGAGGAAGGCCACCGCCTCGGCGATATCCTCGGCTTCGCCCAATTGGGTGCGCAGGGTTTCGCCCTCGACCGCCGCGCGCAAGGGCGGCGGAAAGGCATCGCGCAAGGCAGGCGTCATCGTCATGCCGGGGGCCACGGCATTGCAGCGCACGCCATGGATACCATGGCTGGCGGCCATCGAGCGGGTCATCTGGATGATCGCCGCCTTGGACGAGGAATAGGCCGCCTGAATGATATGCCCCTGCAGCGCCAGATTGCTGACGGTGTTGACGATGTTCCCATGCGTCTCGCGCAAATGCGGCAAAGCGGCGCGGCAGCTGATCATCGTGCCGCGCACATTGACCGCATAGGTCCGGTCCCAGAGAGCGGTGGCCATATGCTCTATATCGCCGTCCTGCTGCGCGATCTCCGGGCCGAGCAGCGCAGCATTGTTGTGCAGCACATCCAGCCGCCCGAAATGCGCGACGGTCTGGGCGATCATCGCCTCGATGCTGTCGGCCTGTTCCAGATCCAGCTTGACCGCCAGAGCACCCGGCAGCGTTGCCGCCAGGTCCTGAGCCCGTTCGAAGGCGATATCGGCAATCGCCACCCGCGCGCCGCGCCGGGTCATCAACTGCGCCGTCGCCCAACCGATCCCCCCTGCCCCGCCGGTGATCAGGGCCACCTTGCCATCCAGCCGGATTGCATCCTGCGCCATTCGCTCATTCTCCCGATTGCGCGCTTGTCCGCGCGCCTGATCGATGCTCTTAATCGCCCGACATTCCAGCGGAAGACGGCACTTTTTTGTGCCCTCCCAAAAGAGACGACAGTGATCGATCCGGACGATTTCCCCCACGAGCTGCGCGCGGGCCTGACCGCGCTCTCCGCCGATATGGCCGCGCATGGCACCCGCCGCGTCGACCCGCCGCGCGAGGTGATGGCGATGCTGGGCGACCGCTGGACCTCGCTGATCCTGCAGGTTTTGGTGATCGGCACATGGCGCCATGCCGATCTGAAACGGGCTCTTGCGGCGCTGTCGGAAGAGCAGGCCATTTCGCAGCGCGTGCTGACGCTGAAGCTGCGCGCGCTGGAGTGTGACGGCTTTGTCACGCGCAACGTCACGGCGGATGTGCCGCCGCGGGTTTCTTATGGCCTCACGCCACTGGGCGTGGATCTGGCGCGTGAAGGCCGCCGGATGATCGACTGGGTCAATGCCCGCAGCAAGATCATCCTACAGGCCCGCGCCGCTTTCGACCGTCGCAGCGATTGATCAGCTGCCCCGCTGCCCCGGATAATTCTGCTGGAACTGCACGGCCAGTTCATCGCGCCGCGCGTCAGCAATGGGCACGACATTGCTTTCCACCGGTGTGCTGGCCTGCGCATGCGCCGCCAGACGCTCCACCACCCAGCGCAGCGCGCGGTCATTGTTGTTCGAGATGTGCCACTGGATCGCCTCGCGGATCGGCGGAATATCGAAGGGCACCTCGCGCATGATCAGGCCCATGGTCGGGACGATCTGATTGGCCAGCCGGCGATGCATCGTGGCGATGCGCCGCGTGCCGATCACCAGCCCCGCCTGTGACAGGAAGGTCGGCGCCACCACCTCGACCCGGCGCTGGGTTTTCTGGCGGCGTACGAACCAGTCGTCGAAGGCCGGGGTGCGGCTCTTGCCGAAGCGGGCGGTCACATGGCCCAGCGCGAAATAGCGTTCGCGGGTGATCTCACCCTGCAGATCGGGGTTGGCGGCATCGCCCACCACCACATAGTCGTCATCGAACAGCACCTGGCTGGGGTGATCGGCGCTGATCGCGTAATCGATGGTCAGCAGCAGGTCGATCAATCCGCGTTCCAGCACCTCGATAGGGTTGTCGCCCATGGGCTGGATCTCGAAGCGCATATGCGGCGCCTCCTGCTCCAGCGTGGCCAGAACGCCCGCCAGCAGCACCTGCGTCGAATAGTCCGAGGCCATGATGCGCACCTGACGGTCCGCCGTGGCCGGATCGAATTCGGGGGCGATGGCGACGGTGGTGCGGATCTGCTCCAGCACGGCGCGCACCGGCTCGATCAGTTCCTCCGCGCGGGCGGTGAGCACCATGGCGCGGCCCTTGAGCACCAGCAGATCGTCGCCAAAATAGTCGCGCAACCGGCCCAGCGCGCTGCTCGTCGCCGATTGCGACAGGCAAAGGCGGTCGGCGGCGAGGCTGACGCTCTTTTCCGAAAGCAGGGCGTCGAGCGCCACCAGCAGGTTGAGATCCAGTCGCTGGAACCGCATGCCCATCCTCTCTTTATGACAGCGTCTTGAGCGCGCTGGAGACCAGATTAGCAAGATTTCCATCATGCGCAAAGCCTGCCCGGTCCGCCGCCGCCGTGGTGATGGGCGGCTGGGCGGCGAAGGCGGCTTCCAGCGCGGCATCGGGCTCATAGGTCACCAGATCGGGCGAGACGCCGCATTGGCGGGCGATGTCCGCCGCCAGATCGCCCATGGTTACGCGCAGGGCAGGTAAGGTCATGGCACGTGCCGGGGGCAGCAGCGCGGTATCCACATCCAGCGCATGGATGAAATTGTCCGCGACCCGTGCCACCGATTCCGCCCAGATCGTGCCTTGCGCCGAGACCGGGCAGGTGAAGGCCTCCCCGGCTTTCAGGGCGTGGAACAGATTGCTCATAAAGGCGCTCTTCATGCCGGAGGGGCCTTTGGGACGGGCCAGAATGCCGGGCAGGCGCAGGCTGATCCCCTCGATCAGGCCCCGCGCGGTGAACATGGCGACGGCATGCTCCATCATCGCCTTATGGCCGCCGTAGATCATCTGGGGCACCAGCGGCGTGGCGTCGTCGACCTGCGGCGGAAAGGGATCGCCAAACACCGCAATCGAACTGGCATAGGCAAAACGCGGCCTGTTTCCCGACGCCGCAGCCTCCAGCAGCAGATCATACATCGCATCGACATTGATCCGGCGCGAGGCGGCAGGGTCCGCCTCCGCCGCACCGCCCGGCACGGTGGCCAGATGGATCACCGCATCGCAGCCTTGCGCCAGCGCCTGTGCCCGCACCGCGACATCGCCCAGATCGCCCGCCACCGCGCGCGCGCCCTGCGGAATGGCGCCTGCCGCCGTGTCCACGCCCACCACCTCGCGTCCCTGCGCGATCAGGCGGCTGACGATCTCGCGGCCGACGAAGCCTCCCGCTCCGGTGACGATGATGGGCATGGATGCGTCCTTCAGGAAGAGATCAGAAATTGACCGACAGCCGCCCGCCAAAATAGCGATGCGAGTCACGCGCTGGCTGGCCAATCACCAGATTGGCCGAGGTGGCGCTGGCGAAGAAATCCTCGATGTTGCTGTAATACATGTGGTTGGTCAGATTGTTGACGAAGAAGCTGAGGCTGGCTGTCTGCGATTTATTTTGAAAGCCCAGCGACAGATCGACCAGCGCGAAACCGCCCTGCACCGCATAGGGGTTCTGGTCGGCCTGCATGTTGGTGCTGGTGCGATAGGAAACATTGCTACCCAGCAGCACGTTGAATTTATCCAGCGGCACGGTCTGCTGCAGGCTGCCCGTCAGCTTGAACTTGGGTGAGGACGGCAGTGGCTTGCCCGTCAGATCCTGACTGTTGGCCGCGACATTGCAGCCCTGCGCCGCCGTCTGGCCGGGGTAGCACACCGCACCGGGGAAATTGGTGAACTTCGCATCGGTGTAGGCGCCCGACAGGTTGAAGCGCGTGTTGCCCCGCACATAGGTCAGATCGGCTTCCACGCCCTGGGTGCGGGCATCGGCATTGGCCAGCGCCAACACGGCGATCAGGCCGGAATTGTCGAAAAGCTGGGCCTGATAATTGTTATATTTGGTGTAATAGGCCGCCAGATTGAACGTCAGATGCCGGTCGAGCAGGCTGGATTTCAGGCCCAGTTCGAAACTGTCGATGGTTTCGCGCTTGGTGGCGCTGGCGAATTTGAGATCGGCGGCGCTGGGCGCGGTCTGCGGCGTGGCGAAATCATGCACCGTGTTGAAAGCGCGCGGCTTGTAGCCCCGCGTGTAGGAGCCATAGACCATCACATCGCGAGTCGGCTTGAACTGGATCGCCGCATCGCCGACCAGCGCCGAGGAACTGTCTTTCAGATTCCACGCATAACCGCCCTGCCCATAGCCGCCGCTGCCATAGATGCCATTGGCCGGATCGAAATATTGAGTGACGTTCCAGCCGATCTTGTCCCAATTGTAGCGCAGCCCCGCCACCAGCGTCATTTTCTCCCCCAGTTTCGCGGTGCCTCGGCCATAGATCGCATAGTTCTGCGTGGTGGAAATGTTGGTCTTGGCCAGCGGATTGAGCGTCCAGTTGCGGAAGCTGGCCTGATTGACCGTCATGTCCGAATAGAAGAAACCGGTGATGTAGCTGAAAGGCTTCGCGGCATCGGAGGCCAGCTTCACCTCTTCGGTGGTCTGGTTGACATAGCCGTAGAAATGGCCGGTGTTGTTGAAAGGCTGGTTCAACGCGGCGGGGATCGCCCCCACGCCCTGCAGGAAGTTCTGGAAAATCGTCGCCCAATTGACGTTGCCCTCGAAGATATCCTGCGTCTGATCCTGATTTTCGCGGAACAGCGAGGTGGTCGAAGTCAGCACCGATCCATTGCCCAGATGATAGTTCAGGACCAGCGACCCATCCTTATCCTCATAGCGCGAGCCCATCACCACATGCGAGGCATATTGCGTGTTTCCGTAACGCACATCGATGCCCGGATACATCACCGCCTGAGTCAAACCCACCGGCTGGGCGAAGAAATAGGCGCCCGGCGTCATATAGATCGGCACGAAATTCTCGCCACTGCTGATCGAGAGCGCGTAATGGCCCATCACCTGCGCATCCAGCGCATCGGTGATCTGCCATTTCAACTTGATGCGCCCGCCCTTGCTGTCGGCGTTGGAATGCTCTTTCAGCGTGGTGTTGTACACCGGATAGGGCGTGTGCTGATAATAGGCGCTGATGCTGCCGGTCAGGCCGGGCAGGATCTGGCCTGAGCCATGGACATCCATATGATGCTCGCCATCGTCGGTCAGCATGGCGTTGAAGCCGAATTTGGTGACTTCGCTGGGCGCATAGGTCACGAAATTGATGACACCCGCCGAGGCTGTACGCCCGCCCAGCGTGGCCTGCGGGCCTTTCAGCACTTCCAGTTGCTGCACATCGGTGATGGTGTTGGCGGCAAAGCTGTCGGCGGGCACCGGCACGCCATCGACCTGGATCGACACGCCCGAGGTCAGGCCGATCGCGCCCTCATTGGCGTTGGTCGAGATGCCGCGAATGCCATAGGGCACGCGCCCGTTGAACGTCCCCTTGATCTCCACCGAGGGCACGATGCGGTTGATGTCCGACAGATCGGAAACATGGTTCTGCGCGATGGCCGCATTGCTCAAAACGGCGGCGGCAACGGGGATATCCTGCAGGCGCTCGGTGCGCTTTTGCGCGGTGACGACGATCTCGGCGGTATCGTCGGGCTTGCCGGGTTGAGCCGCATCCTCGGCCCGCGCCGCATGCGCCCATCCCGCCATCATGGCCAGCGCCAGAGCCGACCGGCCCACTGCATGGCGCGTCAAAATCCTCATCACCCAATCCTCCCCAATCGCGTCCGGCCTTTTTGGGGCTGGTGAGCAGCCCGGCCGTCTTGTGTGCTTTCGGGGGTAGCGCGAAGATTGGCCCGGGTCTTACCGATTGTATGGATGGGCGCCTATCCATGCTTCGAATTTGCCTGAGCGCGCCTGCCCGCTACGTCATAAGGCCATGACACGGGAGAGCATCAGCAGCGTCGACAAGGCGCTCATCGTAGGCGGCGGGATCGGCGGCATGGCTGCCGCCATCGCGCTGTCGGAACGCGGCGTGGCGGTCGATCTGATCGACCTTGATCCACAGTGGCGGGTCTATGGCGCGGGGATCACCATCACCGGGCCGACCTTGCGCGCCTATCGGCGGCTGGGCCTGCTCGACGCGATCAAGGCGCAGGGCGCCATCACCACCAAGACCCGCCTGTTCCGCTATGACGGCACGCATATCAAGGATCTGGACGAACCCGTCATCGAGGAAGGCCTGCCCGCCACGGGCGGCATCATGCGCCCCGTGCTGCACAAGATCATGCAGCAACGGGTGCAGCATCTGAACATCCCCGTGCGGCTGGGGCTGACGGTGGATGCGCTGACGAATGTGGACGATGGCGTCGCTGTCACCTTCTCGGATGGCTCGCAAGGGCGTTACGATTTGGTAGTGGGCGCCGACAGCGTGTTTTCCAAAGTGCGCGAACTGGCCTTCCCGCATATGGGCCCGGCCCAGCCGACCGGACAGGGCTGCTGGCGCATCTCCATCCGCCGCCCGCCCGGCCTGACCGAGGGTGAGTTCTACCTTGGCCATGACAATCCGGCGGGCATCACCGTCTGCGCACCCGACAGCGTCTATCTCTGGATGCTCACGCCCCATGTGGAGCGCGACACCTTCCTCACCGAGGATGAGTTGCATGAAGAGCTGAAGCGCCTGCTGAAAGACTTCGGCGGCAATGTCGGCTGGATTCGCGACCATATGACGCGCGAGGACTGGATCAACTATCGCCCCCTCGCCGCCGTGTTGCAGCCCAAGGGGTGGTTCAACGGGCGGATCGTGCTGCTGGGCGATGCCGCGCATGCCACCACGCCGCATCTGGCCTCCGGCGCGGGCATGGCGGTGGAAAGCGGCATCGTACTGGCCGAGGAACTGGCCCGGCATGATCGCGTGGAGGATGGGCTGCTGGCCTATCAGGAGCGCCGCTATCCGCGCTGTCAGGATGTGATCGAAAGCTCCATCGCGGTGGGGCGCCTCCAACTGGCCCATGGCGACCCGCGCGACCATGCCCATATTCTGGAAGGCGCGCTGGGCCGCCTGAACAATCCTTTCTGACTCGATCTGCCATCTGCACCGGGACGGCTCTCACGCCGATCCCGGTCAGATCAAGCGCGCTTCCAAAAAGCCAGCACGGCCCGGTTGAACGGCTCCGGCTCTTCCCAATAGGCCGAATGGCCCGCCTTCTGGATCACCGCATACTGGCTGCGCGCATAATGGTGCCCGGCCTCGCGCTGCAGGGCAGGCGGCACGAACAGATCCGCATCGCCCGTGAGCCACAGCACAGGCATGGTCAGGGCGCTGATCTGCGCCCATGTCACCCCCTCGGCGGGCGGAGCGCCCAAGGGCGCGGTGCGGGCGTTCTTCTCCAGATCGGCCCAGCGCTGCGCTCCCCGCGGATTGGCGGCGCGATATTCCGGGCCAAGCTCGCGCACGGCAGCGGGCAAAGCGTCGAAGGGCGCCGGGCGCAGGCTCGCGGCCCATGCCTTGAAGGCCGGTTCGGCGATGCCCGAGATGCTGCTGGCCATGGTCAGGCTGCGCAGCCGCTCGCCATGGGCCACCGCGAACTGGATCGCCGCCGCGCCGCCCGCCGCCGATCCCAGCAAATGGAACCGGCCCAGCTTGAGCGCATCGGCGATGGTCAGAATATCCGCGATGGTGCCAGGGTCGGCGCCGGTGACGACGGTGCGGATATGCTCGCGCCGCGACCATGCCACCACGCGGCAGCCGGCCTGAGCGAAGGCCGCCTGCTGATGCTCCCACACCAGCGCGCTGCCGGTGACGGGGTGAGCCAGCAGCACGGCGGGGCCAGCGCCGCCCGTATCGGTGACGTAAAGCCTTGCGCCGGGCGCCTCGACCCAATGCTCGGTCAGAGCAGGCGGAGCGGATGCCAGGGCTGGAGCAACCGACAAAGCCGCCAGACCCGCCAGAGCCGAACGCCGCGTCAGATCCGGTCCCGTCACAGAAAGCCGATCCAGCGGCCGCAGATCACCACACCGGTCCACAAGGTCAGCGAGAGCCCTCCGGCAATCCGCGCGGCAGGCGGCGGCGGCAGATGGGTGTTCCACAAGGACACCGAGCGATAGGCCCCGAAGTGAAACGCCAGCATGTTGCAGCCCGCCAGCCCCAGCAGCAGCACCTTGCCCTGAAAGGCCCAGAGCCCGGCATAGCGGGTGGCCGCCGAGGAAAACAGCAACGCCCCGGTGATCAGCGCAATGATAAAGCAGCCCCATGTCCAGAACAGCGTCTCGCGGCTGAGTTCGAGCACGCCCTGATCGCGCCGGGCAAAGCCCAGCAGGCGCAGATCGAGCATGGCGATGGTGCCCACGACCAGCACGATGGCGGCGACATGGATCACCTCGATGGTGGGAAACAGAAAGGCCGACCCCGCGATGGCCTGGGCGACCGGGGTGGCTTCGATGGCAGCGAGCACGTCCTGCAGGGCCATGGAACAGATCCTTCGTAAGTCTGGACAACAATCAAGCGTAGGCGATCCAGCGACCGCAGGTGATGATGCCGAACCACAGCACCAGCGACACGATCGCGATCGCGCGGACCTGCCCGCGCCTGCCAGCGGGCAGTTGATCGAGCCGCTGCGCCGGGCTGCCCAGCGCGCTGCGCTGGATCAGCAGGGTGAGCACCACGACGGTGGCCAGCATCGTCATCTTGTACCAGAAGAAGCGGTTGAGCAGCTCGCGCTCCGGCTCGCCCAGGATCAGCACCAGGCCCGACACCAGCAGCACCGGCAGCGCGGACCATACCCATGGCAGATAGCGCCGCGTCAGCCGTTCGAAATGCTCGCCGCTGCGGGTGAAACCGGCGACGCGCACATCCAGCATGACGATGCTGGCCATCAGCACGGCAATCGCCAGAATATGGATCGACTGAACAGCAGGCACGATCCATTCGTGACTTTTGATGTCGGTACTGATGGCGGTCGTTTCGATCCACCCGACGAGGTCGCGCATTGCGGCCATGATTGTCTCCCGTCTTCCGGGCCCGAAGTGTGCGTCGGCGCCCGAATAGCTGATGGGGCGCGTTCGCCCTTTTTCTCCCCGCTAGGGATCGCCGCCAAACGGGTTTCGGACAAGTATCGGCGAGTGTGTAAGAGAAATACGCGAAATGGTGGAAGCGCAGCCCCCTTCCCCCATGCCATAAACCGGACCCGAGACGGCAGACTGTGCCGCGCGAGGATGGGAATGGTTCCTGCATGATCGGCCGCAAGGCACTATGGGCTGTTGTGGGCGCCCTGATCCTGGGCGGTGTTGCGCTCGGCCTGCATCTGCGAGATGCAGCCTTGCACCGCGATCTGCTGCGCGCCGACCCTGCGGCGCTGGCCGGTGATGCGCGGCTCTATGCCTATGCCACGGAACGCGGCAAGGCGGTTTTCGCGCAGCATTGCGCGGCCTGCCATGGCGCGGGCGGAGAAGGCCGCATCGCGGGCGGCATCCCCGATCTGCGCGATGGCGAGCATCTCTATGGCGAGGGCCGCCTCGACCAGATCGAGCAGATCACGCGCTATGGCATCCGCTCGCATCATTCGCTGGGGTGGAATCTGGCCTCCATGCCCGCCTATGCCACCGCTCAGCCCTCCGCCGACAAGGCCATCCGTCCGCTGACCCCGGCGCAGGTGAGCGACCTGACGCAATTCGTGCTGGGTCTGGGCGGTCGCTCACGTGATGGCGCGGCGGTGGAACGGGGCAAGGCGCTCTTTGCCGGATCGGGCGGGTGCTACGACTGCCATGGCGCCGATGCCGCCGGGGATTCCGCGATTGGCGCGCCTTCGCTGGCCGATGCCGTCTGGCTTTATGGCGGCAGCGCCGAGCAGATCCGCAGCTCCATCGAAAAGGGCCGCGCGGGGGTGAGCCCGGCTTTCCTTCATACGCTCGATGCCGCCGATATCCGCGCGGTTTCGGCCTTCACTTTCGGGCTTTCCAGACAGGATGAACACCATGGCGGACGCTGAAATGCTGGCGCGCTGGCGGCTGGATTGGGCGCGCGAGAACACGCGCCGTTCGCTCACCTTCTGCGCTGCCGGGGCGGTGCTGGGGCTGGTGGTGGGCGGCTATGGCCTGTTCACCGCGCAGGGCACGCGCATTGCAGGCGTGCCGCCCGAGGATGTCGCGATGGTCAATGGCGTGCCGGTGCTGCGGGTGGATTACGACAATCAGTTGCGCGCGCAGTTCAACGTCTCGCCTTCGCAGGCCACGCCCGGGCAGCGCAAGACGGTGATCGAGGCGATGCTGCGCGAGGAACTCTATGTCCAGCGCGGGCTGGAGCTGGGCGTGCCGACCGACGATGTCGATGTGCGCGCCGCTCTGGTCAATGCGGTGGAGGCAGCGGCCACCGCCGATGTGCTGGCCTCGCGCCCCACCGAGGAGGAATTGCGCGCCTTCTATCAGGCCAACCGCATGCGCTGGGCCAACGAGGGCACGATGGTGCTGGAGGATTATGTCGTGCCCGCGGGCAGCCCTCCCGGCGTGCTGCCCGCGGGCGCCGTGCGTCAGCCGGTGATGCAGGATGGCGAGGAGTTCTGGTTCGCCGCGCGGATTCATCTGGGCGACGCGCTGTTCAACGTGGCCAAAGGCATGGGCGATGGCACGGTTTCCGCCCCCCTGCTGGTGGGCGACACATGGCATATGCTGCGCATGGTGAAGAACCGCCCGCCTGTCGTGCGCCCGCTCGATGCGGTGGGCGACAAGGTGCTGGCCGATTTCCAGAAAGAGAAGGCGGCCCGCCTCGCCGCTGCCAATGATCGCTTCCTGAAGCGCCGTGCGGACATCCAGCTGGCCGGGGATGTGAAGTGATACGCTGCTGGATCTGGCTGTTGCTGGTGCTGCTGGCCAGCCCGGCGCAGGCGCATACGCGCAGCGAGACCCATTCAAGCTGGTCGATCGACGGCTCCAGCGTGCATCTCGATTTCACCGTCCCTCAGGCCGAGGAAGCGCGCCTGCCCAGGGGGCAGAGCCTGATCGCCTATCTCGTGGCGCATGTCGGGGTGAGTGCCAAAGGCGCCCCCTGCCCCATGGTCGGCCATGCGCGGCCGGTGTTTGCGGCGGCAGGCTATGCGCGGGTGGAGATGGGTTTCTCCTGCCCCTC